>UMIY01011123.1_pt1 | contig 118684 bp, 101 predicted proteins | sample 1965921 | NCBI WGS metagenome assembly UMIY01 (sample SAMEA4836134, study PRJEB28245) | human gut metagenome | biome: gut microbiome; material: fecal sample | place: Denmark | collected 2008
AGGCGTTTTCTTTTTCAAATAAAAAGAAAATGCCGAAACGCGAGAAGTATAAAAGTTTTAATTATAGTTGGACGCAAAAGTAGGAGGCATATTTTTATCGTGCCGCTCACGCGGCAGCGGTGCGTCGAGTCGCCGCACCCTACAAATGCATGCTAATAAAATTGTGATAATTTCGCGGGCGGATAATATCTGCCCCTACAATCGCTCGATTACAGCCTTCTGCCGCTTGTATGCAGGAAAAACTCCGCATTTTAATATTCCGCAGGAACGCCGGGCCCCTGCGGAATGATTTTTTATAATTCTGTTTTTTACATTCTCTCCGGTACGCTTATTTTGAGCAGGGCCAGGATGTTCTTGAGAACCTCTTTGACGCACAGGCACAGATATATTCTCGCCGCACTCAAGTTCTTGTCGTCGCAGTTGACGCGGCAGGCGTTGTAGAACTTGTGGAAGAGGGTCGCGAGGTCGATGCAGTAGCGCGTGATGCGCGCGGGATCATAGTTTTTGGCGGAGAGGACAATCTCGTCGGTGAGCGACGCTAAGTGCCTGATTATCTCGCGCTCCTCGGGTGCGGTGAGCAGGTCTAGCTGCTCGGGCGTGCACTCGGGGATGTCACAGCCCTGCTCCTTGAGCTTTCTCAGGATGCTGCAAATTCTCGCGTGGGCGTACTGGCAGTAGTAAACGGGGTTCTGCGAATTCTCGGCGACGGCGAGATCGAGGTCGAACTCCATCTGCGTTGCGGGCTCGCGGAGGTTGAAGAAGAAGCGCACCGCGTCTATCGGTATCTCTTCGAGCAGGTCGACAAGGGTTATCGCCTTGCCGGTACGCTTGGACATGCGCACGACTTCGCCGTTTCTCGTCAGGCGCACGAGCTGCATGAGGATTATGTCGAGCTTGTCGCCGTCGAGACCTATCGCGTCGAGTGCGCCCTTCATTCTGGCGACATGACCGTGGTGGTCTGCACCCCAGACATCTATCGCCCTGTCAAACTTTCTGACGGCGAGCTTGTTGCGGTGATATGCGATATCCGCTGCGAAATAGGTCGGGTTGCCGTTCTGGCGGATAAGAACATCGTCCTTGAGACCGAGCTTGTCGATCTCCTCCTGCGTTTTGCCCTGGGCGAGCAGGCGCTTTGTCTGAACCTCGATGTTCTTGTACCACAGCGCGCCGTCAAGCTCGTAGGTGAGTCCCTTTTCTTTGAGCAGCTCTATGGTATCGCGAAGCTCCGTGCCGTTGTGCAGGGTGCTCTCCTTGAACCATGTGTCGTATTCTATCCTGTATTTTGAAAGTATCTCGTGCATCGAGTCGATATTCTTCGGCAGCGCGAAATCGACGAGCGCCTTGCGGCGGACTTCCTCGCTCTCGGAGATATATTTGTCGCCGTAGACATCGGCAAATTCCCTGGCGCGCACGGCTATGTCCTCTCCGTGGTAGCTGTCCTCTGGCAGCTCGGGCGCGTCGGCGCCTTTGTATATCTGCTGATAGCGGATATCGAGCGAGAGGGCGAATTTATCGATCTGATTGCCGGCGTCGTTGATATAGAATTCGCGGCTGACATTGTAGCCTGCAAAGTCCATGACCGCCGCGAGGCAGTCACCCAGAGCGCCGCCGCGGGCATTGCCCATGTGCATCGGTCCTGTCGGATTGGCGGAGACGAACTCGATATTTACCTTTTCGCCCTTGCCGAAGTCGGAGCGGCCGTAGTCGCTGCCCTTTTTGCGGATATCCATGAGAATCTCCGAATAGAAGCGGTCGGCGAGACGGAAGTTTATGAATCCGGGACCCGCCGCCTCGCAGGATGAGAATGCGGTGCCCTCGAGGTCAATGTTCTTTGTTATAGCCGCGGCTATCATAGCGGGCGCGCGTCTGAAAGCTCTCGCCCACGCCATTGCGGCGTTTGTGGAGTAGTCGCCGTTCTTTCTGTCCGCCGGGATTTCGACCTTGAAATCCGTGAGCTCGGCTTCGGGCAGTTCACCTGCCGCCATCGCCTTTTTCGCGGCGTCCCTGACAAGCTCGCAGAGCTTATCCTCGACCTGTTTTACAAGCACTGACATAAAATTTATCCATCCTTTCGTGTAACCGCAGTTTCTGCGGGCAAACCGTCTTTTTTACTGTCCGCTGACCGTTATCTTCAGCTCGTTCGACGCGGCGAGATCCGCGTTGACATCGATAGTGTAGTTGAGCAGCAGCTCGCCGCCCTCCTCCGTCACGGACGACTCGACCTTTTTGGCGAATATGCCGAGGAGCATATCGCCGAACGGTGTCGCGTAGTGGCAGACGTGGCGCCTGCCGCGCTCCATGACCATCTGTGTAGTATATGCGCCGTTTCTCGTCATTGTGACGAGTCCGTCGTCCTCGATGAGCAGGGTGGTCACGCAGCCCTCCATCTCGGCGGCAGGCTCTTCATATGAGAGCTCGTAGCCGTTTTCGAGCAGGCGCAGAACGCCCTGCGTGCTCGTCTGCGACGAGTAGCTGTCGTCATGCCCGGAGTGGCTGTCCTCAATGTTTATAAACACCTTTTTTTCCATCGGAAAAGTCCTTTTCTTTCTTGCTCTGAGGCTATGAAAAGCCTCGTTCTTTTGATTTTTTATAATACCACAGTTATACACCTTTCGTCAACCCGTTTTATTTGAAAACGGGCGCATTATTTTTCTGTTAGAGCATTGCAAACGCGCCGATATTATGATATATTATATTAGTATATATAATATATACTCTGTACAGAGTATTTTTTAAGGAGAACAGTTATGATCGATATCCGTATAGCGATGAACGACATCTACAAGAACCTCGAGCCGACCCTCACCAAGTGCGGCTTCAGAATCACCACTCCCGCAGATATCTCCGACGGTATCCCCGTCTCCGTCACGAGCGGACGCGCCGTTATGGATTTTTCCGGCGACAACAAGGCTCTGCGCATCGAGCACTACGACAACAAGATAGCCCTGCTCTGGGCGCAGAAAGAGGGCGCGAACGAGACCGACTTCGCGAAGATAGCCCATTCTCTGCTCGACGTTGAGACCGCCGACGACAAGGACATCAAGTTTATCTCGGACGAGTATGCCGAGCTTATCGAAGAGAGCTTCGGCAAGAACGGCACAGCCGATAAGAAAAAAGTGAAGCTCCCCACCCCCGTATCGAAAGCTGCGGCAAAGAGCGGCGAGGCGTGCTATGACGCGAACACATTCGCAAACCGCCTGAGCGTTATCTATCCCGAGCTGCGCGACGAATACAGAAAGAATATTGAGACCTACGGCGAGTTCCTGCCCGAGGATTTCTTCAAGAATCACGCCGCTCCCGTGGTTATCAAGGTCATAAAAGAGAACGACCCGCAGAAGATGAGAAAGCTCTTCAATCTCCTCAACGAGATTTATGACGACGGCACGAACGAGATTCAGAGCATCATAGCCGTCACCGTCCTCGGCGAGCTCAACAACGATCAGGATCTGCTCGCAAACTGCGTTGATTACATGAGCGCGGACATGATCTCTCCCGTTGTCCAGGTCAACAAGTATCTCGCAAAGTCCAAGAGCGCGAGAATGAGGCTCGAAAATCCGCCGAAGTACAAGCCCAAAAAGAAAAAGAAGAAAAAGAACATGTTCTCCACCCTGACGAATCAGTAAATTCGTTTTTATAGCTTTGGAGAAGGAGGATGAAAGCTTTGGATAACAATGAGAACAACGAGATCCTTGAAGAGAACGCCGAGAATCAGGACGAGCTCGTGCTCGACGAAGACATTGAGCTTGACAAGGATATGAACACCAAGGTCACCGAGGAATACGATGCGAGCCAGATTCAGGTTCTTGAGGGACTTGAGGCGGTCCGCAAGCGCCCCGGTATGTACATCGGCTCGACGGGTCCGCGCGGTCTGCACCACCTTGTGTATGAGATAGTCGACAACTCCATAGACGAAGCTCTTGCGGGCTTCTGCACGAATATCGATGTTGAGATACTCCCGGGCAATGTTATCAGCGTCAAGGATAACGGACGCGGTATCCCTGTGGGCATGAACGAAAAGATGGGCATCTCCACCGTGACGGTCGTTCTGACCGTCCTGCACGCCGGCGGTAAGTTCGGCGGCAACGGCTACAAGGTCTCCGGCGGTCTGCACGGCGTCGGCTCGTCCGTCGTCAACGCCCTGTCCGAGTGGCTCGAAGTTGAAGTTGCGCAGAACGGCCATGTCTATCAGCAGCGCTTCTCGAACGGCGGTCATCCCGACTATGACCTCAAGGAGATAGGCACCTCGTCGGCGACCGGCACGACTATACGCTTCAAGCCCGATCCCGAGATTTTCCGCGAGACCACGGTCTATGATTTCGAGACCCTTGAAAGGCACCTGCGCGAGTCCGCGTTCCTCAATGCGGGACTGTGCATAACCCTTGCGGACAGGCGCGACCCCGATAATATCATCGAGCGCACCTACTGCTACGAAGGCGGACTTTCGAGCTTCGTCGAATACCTGACCACAAGCCGCGGTCAGACTCCCCTGCATGAAAAGCCGATCCATTTCTCCGCCATGCACGGCGACAGAAGCGCGGAGATCGCCATGCAGTATACAGACAGCTACAACGAGACAATGCTCTCATTTGCAAACAATGTCCACACCGTTGACGGCGGTACTCATGAGACCGGTTTCAAGACCGCTCTGACCCGCGTTTTCAACGACTACGGACGCAAATATTCCATTCTCAAAGACGGCGACAAGAAGCTCTCGGGTGACGATGTCCGCGAGGGACTGACTGCCGTTATCAGCGTCAAACTCACCGAGGCTCAGTTCGAGGGACAGACCAAGGGCAAGCTCGGCAACACCGATATAACCCAGCTCGTCTCTACAACGGTCTATGAGAAGCTGATGACCTATTTTGAAGAGAATCCCGCGGTCGCAAAGGCGATTTTCTCAAAGGCTCTCGACGCTTCGCGCGCGAGAGAGGCTGCGAGAAAGGCGCGCGAGCTGGCTCGCCGCAAATCTGTTCTCGATTCAAACTCCCTGCCCGGTAAGCTTGCCGACTGCACCGAGCGCGACGCCGAGCGCACAGAGCTCTATATCGTCGAGGGAGATTCCGCAGGCGGCTCCGCAAAAGAGGGACGCGACAGACGCTTCCAGGCGATTCTTCCCCTCTGGGGCAAGATGCTCAATGTCGAAAAGGCGAGACTCGACAGAGTTATCGGCAACGAGAAGCTCATGCCTATTGTCATCGCCCTCGGCACCGGAATCGGCGACGAGTTTGATATAACAAAGCTTCGCTACAACAAGATAGTTATCATGGCGGATGCCGATGTCGACGGCGCGCATATCAGAACGCTGCTGCTGACCTTCTTCTTCCGCTATATGCGCCCGCTTATCGAGCAGGGTCATGTCTATCTCGCTCAGCCCCCGCTGTTCAAAGTCAGCAAGGGCAAGAAGATAAGATACGCTTTCTCCGACGAGGAGCGCGACCAGTTCATGGCGGAGTTCGGCGGCTCGGGCAGCTGCGATATCCAGAGATACAAAGGTCTCGGCGAGATGGATGCCGAGCAGCTCTGGGAGACGACAATGGACCCCGACTTCCGCACGATGCTGCGCGTCAATGTAGAGGACGCGATGCTCGCGGACGAGACCTTCTCCATTCTTATGGGCGACAAGGTCGAGCCGCGCCGCGAGTTCATCGAAACCAATGCAAAATACGTCCAGAACCTGGATATATAACGGAAAGGAGTAGATCTCTGTGAGCTTTGACGAAGCATATAACGAACAAAAAATAATCAATGTCGAGATCAATAGAGAAGTGCGTAAATCCTTTCTGGATTACTCCATGTCGGTCATCACCTCGCGTGCTCTGCCCGATGTGCGTGACGGCTTGAAGCCCGTCCACAGACGCATACTTTACACCATGTACGAAAACGGCCTCTATCCCGACAAGCCGTACCGCAAATGCGCGGACACGGTCGGTTCGGTGCTCGGCCGCTACCATCCTCACGGCGACGCCTCCGTCTATGACGCCATGGTGCGTCTGGCGCAGGACTTCTCCATGAGATATACGCTCGTTGACGGCCATGGCAACTTCGGTTCCGTCGACGGCGACCCGCCCGCCGCCTACCGTTACACCGAGTCAAAGCTCAAAAAGCTCTCTCTCGAAATGCTGACGGATATCGACAAGGACACGGTCGATTTTATCCCGAACTACGACGACCGACTCAAGGAGCCCACGGTGCTCCCGTCGAGATATCCGAATCTGCTTGTAAACGGCTCTGTCGGCATAGCGGTCGGTATGGCGACAAATATTCCTCCGCACAATCTGCGCGAGGTCGTAGCCGCCATGAACTGCCTGATAGATAACCCCGACGCAACTCTCGAGGAGCTTATGACTCATCTGCCAGGCCCCGATTTCCCGACCCGCGGAATAATCATGGGCAGAGCGGGCATACGCGCCGCCTACGGCACAGGCCGCGGCAAAATTATAGTCCGCGCCCGCGCCGAGATAGTCGAGACAAAGGGCGACCGCCACAAGATAGTTGTCACCGAGATACCCTACGGCGTCAACAAGGCGAAGCTCATAGAGAGCATGGCGGATCTCGTCAAGGATAAGCGCATCGAGGGCATATCCGATATCCACGACTATTCCTCGCGCTCCGGTATGCACATCGACATCACCTTGAAGCGCGACGCGAATCCGCAGGTAGTTTTGAATCAGCTCTATACCTACACTCAGCTCCAGTCTACCTTCGGCGTGATTATGCTCGCCCTCGTAAACGGCGAGCCGAAGATACTCACCCTTAAGCAGATTCTCCAGCAGTATATAGACTACCAGTGCGAGATAGTCACCCGCCGCACAAGGTACGATCTGAAAAAAGCTCAGGAGCGCGCCCATATTCTTGAGGGCTTGCTCACGGCTCTCGATTTCATCGACGAGGTCATAGCCATTCTGCGCGCGTCAAAGAGCATCCCCGAGGGACGCGAGGCGCTCATGAACCGCTTCGGTCTCGATGAGATTCAGGCGCAGGCGATAGTCCAGATGAGACTCGGCCAGCTGACCGGACTCGAGCGCATAAAGGTCGAGGACGAGATGGCTCAGCTCAAGGCGAAGATAGCCGACTTTATAGATATTCTCTCGAACGAGTCGAGAATACTTACTATAGTCCGCGAGGAGACCGGCGCCATCGCCGAGAAGTTCGGCGACGACCGCCGCACCGTCATTGAAAATGTCAGCGGCGAGGTTGATATTGAGGATCTTATCCCCGAGGAGACCTGCGTGTTCACCATGACGAACCTCGGCTATATCAAACGTATCCCCGCCGACGCATACACGATCCAGCACCGCGGCGGCAGAGGCGTCAAGGGCATGACCAGGCGCGAGGAGGATGTGGCAAAGACCATGTTTACCTGCTCGACCCACGATTATGTCATGTTCTTCACCACCCGCGGCAGGACTTACCGTCTCAAGGGCTACGAAGTGCCCGAGGGCTCGAGAAACAGCAAGGGCATGAATATAGTCAACCTTCTGCCCCTCGAAGCGGGCGAGAAGGTGTCGGCGATGATAAGAGTGCCCGAATATGACCCCGATGCGTTCCTCTGCATGGTCACGCGCAAGGGTATCATCAAGCGCACGAGCCTCGACGCTTACCGCAACGTCCGCAAGAACGGCGTTATCGCGATAAATCTCGACGATGACGACGAGCTCGCATGGGTGCGCCTGACCTCCGGCAACGACGACCTGCTCATAGCCACGCGCAAGGGCATGGGCATCCGCTTCAATGAAAACGACGCGAGACCGCTCGGCAGAACGGCGCGCGGCGTCAAGGCGATTGAGCTGCGCGAGGGCGACGAGGTCGTCGGCATGGAAGTGCTCGACGATGCAAAGGCTGTCCTCACAGTCAGTACCACCGGCTACGGCAGACGCAGCGAACCTTCGGATTACAGACTCCAGTCGAGAGGCGGCAAGGGCACGATAAACTACCGCACCGAGACCTACGGCGACGTTGCCGCGATAGCGGTCGTTGACGAGAGCGAGGATGTCATCTTCATCTCGTCCGACGGCATTATAATCCGCATCCCTGTCTCACAGATAAGCACATTTGCAAGACCCTCCAAGGGCGTCAGAGTCATGCGTGTGTCCGAGGGCGAGCAGTTGGTTACCGTCGCCTGCACTCCGAGCGAGGAAGATCAGGAAAAGCCGGAAGAAACCGCGGCTGAGGAAGTGTCACCTGCCGAAGACAGCGAAAATTCCGAAACAGAGGAATAATCGGTCGGGTTTTTATTAAAATTTTGTAAGAAGTTACAAATAACTCTTGTCATAACCCGGTTTCTCTGATATGATATTAACATGACCAGCGAAGTCAACAATTCGGAAAAGGGGGATACACAATGAATATCGCTCTCATGGCTCACGACTCAAAAAAAGAACTTATGACCCAGTTCTGTATAGCTTATTGCGGTATCCTGAGCCGCCATTCCCTGTGCGCGACCGGCACTACGGGCAAGCTCGTAGCCGAGGCAACGGGACTTGAGATTCAGCGCTTCCTCAGCGGAAGTCAGGGCGGCGACCAGCAGATAGCTTCCAGAATAGCCTGCAACGAGATCGATCTTCTGCTCATGTTCAGAGATCCGCTCACACCCAAGCCGCACGAGCCCAACGAAGCAAATCTTCTCAGACTCTGCGACGTGCACAACATCCCCGTTGCCACCAATATAGCTACCGCCGAGGCTCTTATTCACAGCCTTGCGCGCGGCGACCTTGATTGGCGCGATATAGTCAACCCGAAATAAGCTTTGACCCGCCCCGGCGGTATTTCCCGCCGGGCGGCTTTTTCCGGAGCTTTTTCGCTCATCCCGCCAACGGCGGGATTTAATGTTTTTATGGAAGGAACAAAAACATGGCTCTTTTTACGAAAGCTGTCAAGGGCACTCAGGATGTGCTGCCCGCGGCGAGCTATAAAAACCGCTTTCTTGAAAATACCCTGCTCGATATAGCCTCGCGTTTCGGCTTCAAGGAGATTCGCACTCCCGTGTTCGAGCATACGGAGCTGTTTGCCCGCGGCGTCGGCGACACCACCGATGTCGTGCAGAAGGAGATGTACACTTTTCTCGACAAGGGTGGACGTTCTATAACGCTCCGACCCGAGGGCACTGCGGGCGCTGCGCGCGCATTCCTGGAGCACGGGCTTTTCAACGAGCCCCTGCCGCAGAAGACCTGCTATATAACCTCGTGCTATCGCTACGAGAAGCCGCAGTCCGGCAGATACAGGGAGTTCCACCAGTTCGGCGTTGAGGTCTTCGGCACTCCGGCTCCCGCCGCCGATGCCGAGATAATCTCCCTCGCCGCCGAGATATTCGCTTTCCTCGGAATCGAGGACTTGACGCTCGAGATAAACTCAATCGGCTGCCCGACCTGCCGCGCCGAGTATCACAAGGCGCTCAAGGCATATTTTGAGCAGTATAAAGACGAGCTGTGCGGCACCTGCCTCGACAGGCTCGAGCGCAACCCCATGCGTATTCTCGACTGCAAGAGCCCCGTCTGCTCGAAGATAGCCGAGGGCGCGCCCGTTATGCTCGATTATCTCTGCGACGAGTGCCGCGAGCATTTCGAGAAAGTCAAGAGCTATCTTGACGCGCTGATGATAGACTATGTTGTCAACCCGCACATCGTGCGCGGACTTGATTACTATACAAAGACCGTTTTCGAATTCGTCTCGCACAATGAAAAGACCGACGGACTTGTCTGCGGCGGAGGCGGACGCTATGACGGACTCATTGAAGAGCTCGGCGGTCAGCACACCCCGTCGCTCGGCTTCGCAATGGGACTCGAGCGCCTGCTCAGCGTTATCGAGGCGCAGGGCATTGAGCTGCCCGGCGACCAGAAGTGCGATATCTATATCGGCTCAATCGGCGACGCCGCTTCGCTCGTTGCGGCGAAGCTCTGCACGGATCTCCGCTCAGACGGAGTCAGCGCGCAGTTTGACGTCGCGGGACGCTCGGTCAAGGCTCAGATGAAATACGCCGACAAACTGGGCGCACGCTTCACCTGCGTTATCGGCGACGACGATATCGCCAAGGGCGAAGTCCTCGTCAAGAACATGGAAAACGGCGAAAAGACCGCTTTCTCAATCGAAAACTTCAGCGATGAATTCTCGTCGGCTCTCGTTCAGGCTGCGGCAAACGCCTTTGCGGACAGCATCAACGACGGAGATCTCAACGCTGCCGATATATCAAATCTCTTTGGAGGGCTCAGATAATGGAGAGAACTTACATTGCGGACATCAAAAATAATCTCGGCAAACCCGTGCTCGTTCAGGGCTTTGTCGAGAACCTGCGCGACAGCAAGTATATGGCTTTCATCGTGCTCAAGGATATCACCGGAAAAATCCAGATAACCGTCGAGAAAGAGAAGCTGCCGGAGCTCTGCCCCGTGATAGCGACTCTGACTCAGGATTCCGTTATCTCGGTCGTCGGCACCGCCGTCGAGAACGATTTCGTCAAGATGGGCGGAATTGAGATTATCCCCGAGTCGATAACCGCAGAGTCGATAGCCGACGCGCTGCCGATAGTGCGCAAGGAGATCCCCGCGACCAAGAAGCGCCCGGGAGTCGAGCGTTCGAGCATCGACCAGCGCATTGACTACCGCTGGATCGACCTTCGCACCGACGAAAATCAGCTCATGTTCAAGGTTCAGACCGTCATGGTCAACGCCATGCGTCAGTTCCTGATAGACCATAATTTCATTGAGATTCACACTCCGAAGCTCATCGGCGCGGCGAGCGAGAGCGGAGCCGAGGTCTTTGAGGTCAAGTATTTTGACCGCCTAGCTTATCTTGCGCAGAGCCCCCAGTTCTATAAGCAGATGGCAATGGCGAGCGGCTTCGAGCGCATATTTGAAGTCGGCCCCGTTTTCAGAGCTGAGAAGTCATACACCAACAAGCACACCACCGAGTTCTCCGGCTTCGACCTTGAGTTCAGCTACATCACCTCTTTCAAAGATGTCATGAAGATGGAGGAGGAGCTGCTGACATATATGCTTAAATCGGTCAAGGAGAAGTACGGCGAGGAGATAAAGGAGCTGTTCGGCAAGGAGGTTATCGTCCCGACGACCCCGTTCCCGGTCATAAAGCTTGCCGATCTCTATGACGAGCTCGAAAAGGAGTTCGGCTATACCGTGCCCGACAGCGAAAAGGGCGACCTCACGACCGACGCCGAGCGTCTGAGCTACGACTGGGTCATGAAGAAATACGGTCACGAGTTCCTGTTCATCACCGACTACAGCGCAGAGAAGCGTGCGTTCTACCATATGCGCGACGAGAACGGCGTGCCGCAGGGCTACGACCTTATCTGGCGCGGCGTCGAGATAACCACCGGCGCGCAGCGCGAGCACAGATACGACGTGCTCAAGAGCCAGGCGCAGGAGAAGGGTCTCGACAAGGATGTTGAGTTCTATCTCGAGTTCTTCAAATACGGCTGCCCGCCCCATGGCGGCTTCGGTATCGGCATCGACCGCCTGACCATGCTCATGCTCGGACTGCACATCAAAGAAGCAATGTTCATCTTCAGAGGCCCGAACAGACTCACCCCGTAACGGAAAAAGAGAAATCCCGCCGAGTTTTGCCCGGCGGGATAATTTTATGCTTGTGCCAAAAGAAAAGGTAAAAATTTTATGCATTCCGACCGTTCAAACGGATATATAGACGAAAGACAAAGACGGGAAGTGAAATTGATGACAGGCAGGCAGTTGGATCTGTGTATTTGCGAAATCGCCGCGGGAGACAGAGACGCTCTGAGCCGATTATATCTTGACATGAAAGATCCGATCTTTCGGTTTGCGCTGTCGTTGGTTCGCAGCAGGCAGCTCGCGGAGGATATAGAAGCGGAGACATTTCTTAATATTATGCAGTCTGCCTGCGGCTACAAGCCCGGCACAAATGCGAGGGCGTGGATTTTCGCCATAGCGCGCAACTGCTGCATGGACTGCATGAAGGAAAACGCAAGGCTTTTGACGGTAGACAGCGAGAGCCTTGATTTGCTGCCCGGTGACACGGAGGGTTTTGAGCAGACCGAAAACGCGATGCTTGCGCTGGAAGCCTTGAAAACGCTGAGCGAAACAGAGAGGCAGATAGTATCGCTGTATCTGTATTCCGGCCTGAAGCAGACGGAGATCGCCAAGGTTTTGAACCTCCCCTATTTGTCTGTCCGTTCAAAATACGGCTACGCTCTCACTAAGCTGAGGCGTTATTTCGACCGAAAAGGAGTGCATACGGATGAGGCGTAAATCAACAGAAAAATTCATGAGAGACGCAATGAGTTTTAAAGCCCCGGAGGAGGTCTGGGATAAAATCAAGGATAAGCCGATTCAAAGTGTTCGGGAAAGCAAAGCCAAGGGTCATCCGAAAAAGGTTTGGTATGCCGCGGCGGCGTGCATTGCGGCTTGCACGGTTCTCATATCCGTTTTAGCAGTCGGCAAAAGCCTGGGACTTCCCGCTTCCGATTCGACTTTGAATACCGAAAACGGCACGGAGCGAGGTGGTCAAATCGCGACGGACAGAGCGGGAGAGCCCGAAAAGAAAGTGCCAGGCGAGACTGTTTCGCAGACGGCGGAGAAAACGACAGCGGCCGTTTCCCACGGCGGCAGCGTGGCGGGTGTTTGCATCCCGACATATAAGGTCTGGAATCACAGACTTTACGGGAATGCGGGCGACAACCTCGCGCTGACGGATTCCGATTTAGGTCCGCTGCACCGCGAAAAAATAAACGGCACGGAAATCGCCGTCTATTCGCTGAAAAATATCCCCATGGAACAGAGCATAGGGGACAAGAAAAACGGTATTGTCCTGCGCTATGACTGCATATTGGACGGCATTTTTGAGCTTCGCGGAAAAAAATACGGGATAGTGAGCGAAACGGCTTATATCTGCCCCGTTCCCGAAAAGGGCAAGTATTTAGGCGAAGTCAACGGTGTGAAGTGCTATGAATTTAAAGGAAAAGCAGACGCGATACTCGTTGACCTCGGGAAATATGTATCTCCCTCCGACGGGAGCATATACGAGAGTCTGTATGTTGCGGAGCTTATAGGATAAAAGAGCATAACAAAAAGCGGGCGGCATAATCTCGGTTATGCCGCTCGCTTTAATTTTATATTGTTATTTTATCCCGTTGATGAACGAGAAGATTGCATCTATCCGCGCAAGGATATCGCGTATATCGTGCGCTATGCGTATAGCGGTGATGATATAAGCGGGGGTGAGATCGATCTTCGTGACGCCAGAATAGCTGCGGGTGACGGTGAAGCCGAAGTCGCGGGTCGCGTCCTTGCCGGTGACGGTCATGCGCTTGTAGGCAACGGTTATCTTGTCGTAGCTCTCGGTCGCGGGAACCTTTCCGGTGAAGGCTATCTCGGCGCTCTCGCCTGCTTCAAGAACTATCGGATAGGGCAGGGCGAAGTTCAGCGTGCCGTTCTCCGAGGTTATCGAAGAGATCTTTATCTTGTCCTTCTTCGACAGGTTCTTGACCATGACGGAGTTGCAGGAGAAGAGGTGCTTCGAGAGAGTCGGCAGGAACGAGGAGTTCGTGCTCTTGAAGAGAACGACTACATCGCTCGTCGGAGAGAGGCTCTCCATGAACTGGGGATATTCGATGTGCGAATATGCGTCCTTGATGTTGTCGGTGAGCAGGAGATCCATGAGCAGGGAGTAGGTGCGGGGATCCCATTCCGCCTGACCGTGGTAGTGGCGGTTGACTACCCATGTGCGCTCGGGCATATAGCCGGTCGAAAGGTCAACCGTTCTGTCGGGCGAGATGTTGTTCTTGCCCGTCTTGACTGCCTGCTTGTAGTCGACGGGGAACGTCTCGCCGAAGGGCGCGCAGACGGCGCCGCAGGAGTATTTCATATTTACTATGCCGTCGCTGTTGTCAACGGTGCCCGATGCGAGCGGAACGCCGGAGCAAGCCTTTATCGAAACGCTGACTCCCTTTTTCTGCTGAGCATACAGGGTCTCGGAAATGTGGGACATGAAGCCGTTTCTGACTTTCTCGACTTTTTCAATGAGCTTTGCATTCTTGACGGAGTCGAGGCGCAGGGACTTGATATATTCGTAATTCTCCGGGTCGCACATCTCCCAGAATGCGGGGATGTTTATAACGCTCGGGAGAACCATGCTCTTGAGACCGTAGTCGGCGATGTTGTTCGCGCCGTCGGCAGGGATGATGTCCATGACGAACGAGAAGTCGGTCTCGGTGTGCAGGATAGCTCTGAGAATATCGAGGGTGGTGTCGAAGTTCAATGCAAGGGGCTTGTCAGTGTAGAGATCGGAGACGAGGTTGCTTCCCGCGAGAAGCGGAGTGTCGAACACCGCGCGGTCGATATAGTTGTCGTTCGGATACTCATACATATAAGTGCCCAGCAGCAGGCTGCCCTGGCTGATGCTGTATACGCTGACCTTGTCGTGTCCGGTGAGGGCGCAGACCTCTGCGAGATAATCGTGGAGCTGAGCCGCAACATCGGCGTGGCTGAGTCTCCAGTCATAGAGGAAGTTGAAAACATGGTCGTCGCCTATCTCGTCGCCAATGACCTCCATGTCGAGAAACTCCGAGCCCGTGTAGGGGACGAGGTCGAGCTGGTCGTTCTTCGTGAACGCCTCAAGGCTCGTATCCTTTGCGCTGCTGAGTATGGGCACTATGTCATAGAACGAGGTGCCGTCGTCGTTCATTCTCAGCGGCTCGACAATAGAAGTTATTATCTCGCGCATAGGCTTTTCGATGCCGTCCGTGCCCTTCTGGGCGAGGAGCTCGATTATGCCCGTGACGAGGTCGGGGGCATTGACTCCGAGGAGCTTGAGAATCTCTTTGGTGTCGGGCGGGAAAACGCGCTTCAATGAGCCGTCCTCCTGCTTCTCCGAGAGAATGGTCGCGCCGAATCCGGAGATCATGACAACGGGCGAATGGCCGCAGGCGCACTTGGTGGCGGCCGCCGCGGTCGAAGCAAATACCGAGCAGAGCATCACTGCGGCGATGACAATGCAGAGTATCCGCTTGAACGGATTTTTCTTCATTTTTGTATTCTCCTTTCGCAAGCACATATGTGCAACAAGAAAATTATACATTATTTTTACAAAATTGTAAATAATCTGTTTATACCTTTTTTCGACACGCAGTACCCTGTAACGCCTATGGACAAAATTGAGCGAAGTGTGATATAATGAGCATGGAAGAAAAGCGGCAAAACAGAAAGGATGGTATCACCAATGAAAAAGACTCTCAGGCTGACAGCTCTCGTTATGGCTGTCGCGATAATCGTCTGCGCCTTTGCGGGCTGCGGAGCGAAAATTGACAAGCTTATAGTCGGCAAGTGGAGCGACTCGCAGAACAACGCTACTATCGAGTTCAAAGAGGACGGCACTTTCCAGTATGATTCGAGCAACCTCAATATCCTCGGCATCTCCGTCGGCACTTCGGTCTCCGGTACATACAAGGTCGACACCGAGGCTGACCCCGCGACCGTGACCATAGTCCCCGAGATAGCTATCGCGGGCTTCAAGGCGGGCACGGAGATAACCTTCACCGCGTCGTATAATAAAGACAACAAGGTGCTCACGCTCAATAACGACAGCTGGGGCACTCTGAATCTCACCGAAGTCGAGGCATAAAGCTGAAAACAAAACGGGACTGCCGAACAACGGCAGTCCTTTGCTGTTTATATGAACTTCCGCAAAACGGAAGTTTTATTTTTTTATATCAGCCTTTTGAGCGTTTCCGTGACTGCCGACGCCGGGGCTTTGCCGCCGAGCGCGCGCATACACTGCCCGATAAGATACTGAAACGCCTGCGTCTTGCCGTCTCTGTACTGCGAGACGCTCTTTTCGTTTTCGGCGATAACGCGTTTTACCGCGTCCTCTATCGCCGCCGCGTCGGTCATCAGAGAAAGTCCGTTTTTTTGGACATATTCCGCCGGGTCGGCGTTTTCGGTCACTATTTTTGCAAAGACTTTTTTCGCCGTGCCGCGGTTTATCTCCCCTGATGAGAGCATATTTATGAGCCTGCCCAACGAGTCGGGGCTGAATTTTGCATCTTCAATGCTCATTCCCGCGCCGCGAAGTACGGCTGGGAGCTCAACATTTATCCACGATGTGGCGTCCTTTGCGCTCTTGCAGAGCATAACCGTGCGGTCGAAGAGCTCCGCCGTGAACGGCGAGGACATCAGTGTGTCAATGTCCGCTCTGCCGAGATTATATTTTTCGCTCCAGCGACGGCGCTTCGCCTGCGGCAGTTCGGGCATCTGATTTTTGATTTTCTCAATGTCGGGGGTTGAAACGACTACCGGCGGAATGTCCGGCTCGGGAAAATATTTGTAGTCGCTCGTGTCCTCTTTTGAGCGCATCGCGTAGCTCATACCCGCGCTGTCGTCCCAGCGCCGGGTCTCCTGAATAATATTTTCACCGTTTTCAATCAGCGATATTTGCCGCGCGCTCTCGCTTTTTATCGCGCGCTCGGCGGCTCTGAACGAGTTCAGATTTTTCATCTCCGTGCGCGTTCCGAGTTCTATTTCACCCTCCGGGCGGACGGAGAGATTTATATCCGCTCTCAGCGAGCCCTCCTGCATCCGACAGTCCGAAACGCCGGCAAAGCGCATCAGCTCGCGCAGCTTTTCGAGATATTCGACCGCCTCCTCGGCACTTCTCATATCCGGCTCGCTGACTATCTCAAGCAGCGGCACTCCGCAGCGGTTGCAGTCGATGAGCGTGCGGTTGTCGTCGGGGGAGTGCATGAGCTTCCCCGCGTCCTCCTCCATGTGCATCTCTTTTATGCGTATAATTTTGCCACTGTCGAGCGTGACCGAGCCGTTTCGGCACAGCGGCAGATATAACTGGGATATCTGATAAGCCTTCGGCAGGTCGGGGTAAAAATAATTTTTGCGGTCGAAGCAGCTTATCGGTGTTATCTCGCAGCCCGCCGCGAGACCCGCGCGGACGGAAAGCTCAACGGCTTTTTTGTTCAGCGTCGGCAGAGTGCCGGGCAGTCCGAGACATACCGGGCAGACATGCGTGTTCGGCTCGCCGCCGAACTCAGTCGGGCAGGAGCAGAATATCTTTGTCTCAGTCAGCAGCTCTATGTGGACCTCGAGCCCGATAACAGTTTCGTATCTCATTTGAAAGCCTCCCATAGTACCTTGTAATGCCTAAAACTTTACAAGCATTGCGCCGCCCGACTGCGGTTTAGCTGTGTCTTCAAACTTGTTCAACACGATCATACTCTGTAAATTTTTAAATGTTACAGGGTCAGACATCTTGCCGCGCCCAAAAGATTCTCGTCCGCGAACGGTGCCGCCATGAGCTGAAGCGCGGCTGTTTTTCCGCACGGCACGCTTATCGCCGGGAGTCCCGCGAGGTTCGCCGGGACGGTGTCTGCGTCGCCAATATAAGTTTTCAGCGGGTCGTCAAGGCTCTCGCCGAGCTTCGGCGCAGTTGACGGATAAACGGCGCCCGCGATGAAATCATATTTTTTGAAAGCGTCCGAAAGCGCGTCGCGTATAACCCTGCGAGCTCTCAGCGCCTTGTTGTAATATGCGTCGTAGTATCCCGCACTGAGCACGAAATTCCCAAGCATTATCCTGCGCCTGACCTCGCGCCCGAAGCCCTCGGAGCGGCTTTTGACATACATTTTTGTCAGGTCGTCTGTATTTTGCGCGCGCCGCCCGAAGCGAACCCCGTCATACCGCGCAAGATTAGAGCTTGCCTGCGCGCAAGCGATTATATAATAGGCGGGCACGGCAAATTTGAGCGGCGGAAGCGAGAAATATTCAACCCTCGCGCCGAGCGATTCAGCTTTTTTGAGCGCATTATTCACCGCACTGCGGATATCTTCGCCGCAATTATCAATAAATTCATTCGGCACGCCTATAATTTTGCCGCAGAGCGAATAGGACTCGACAAAATCCGAACGGACGGGAGCAGTATCCTCTGTTGTAGAATCACCGCAGTCGCGCCCGGATATTATCGCCGCGAGAGCCGCGCAGTCGGAGGCATTTCTCGCTATCGCGCCTATCTGGTCAAACGACGAGGCATAGGCGACAAGCCCGTTTCGGGAGACGGTGCCGTAGGTCGGCTTGAAGCCGAATACCCCGCAGAACGCCGCGGGCTGTCTGACCGAGCCGCCCGTGTCCGAGCCGAGCGCGAGCGGGACTATCCCCGCCGCGACTGCCGCCGCCGCGCCCGAAGATGAGCCGCCGGGCACGCGCGTTTTGTCAACGGGATTGAGCACCGCGCCGTAATACGAAGTCTCGCCCGTCGAGCCCATGGCGAACTCGTCCATGTTGAGCTTGCCGACGATAATAAGCCCCGCTTTTTCGAGCTTTTCTACCGCCGCCGCACTAAAGGGCGGCACATAATTTTCGAGCATATGCGACCCGCAGGTCATTTTGACATCTTTTACCGCGATGTTGTCCTTTATGCCTATCGGCACGCCCGCGAGCGGCGAGATATATTCGCCCGCGTTGATGCGTTTTTGTATCTCCGAGCCTTTGCTATATGCGCGCTCGCGGCAGAGCGTGATGAAGCAGTTGAGTTCTTTATTCTGCTTCTCGGATTCATATACGGCGTCTAAGACTTCGGCGATTTTAATCTCGCCGCACCTGATTTTTTCTGCCAGAACGAGGGCGGAATCTTTAATAATATCTCTCATAGCGCACCTCATTCCACTGCTTTCGGGACGCAGAAGCAGCCGCCCGCCGTTTCTGCGGCATTCGACAGAGCCTCTTCTACGCCGAGCGTCTCGCCCGGTTCATCCTCGCGCAGGACATTCACCGTGTCGGATAAATTGGTCAGCGGCTCAACGCCGTCGGTATCGAGCGCCGACAGCGTGTCCATATATGATATTATCTTTTCAAAATCTCTGCGGCAATCCTCGCGCTCGTTGGTGTCAAGCTCAATATGCGCGAGCGATTCGAGATGCGATATGAGTTCGTCGGATATTTCCATCTGCTGACCTCCGTAAGCTTTCTATTATAAATTATATCAGAAAAAGGCAAAAATTTCATTAGTTTCAGGCTCATAAAAACGCGAACCGGGGGAAAGAATATAAAACGGATTTGAAAAAATCCTAATTTTCCCGCGAAGGGATCTATGGAGTGTGCTCTCAATGGAAAACCGCAATCAGCAGAACAAGCAGGGTCAGAACCAGCAGAATCAGCAGCAGAACAACAAGCAGCAGAACAACAAGCAGCAGAATCAGCAGGAGAACAAGGCCCAGAACAAGCGCAATAAGCTCAACGAGGAATAAACCTCACCCGCCGCGCGGCGGGTACATATCCGAAGCCTCTGTATTCTTTTGCAGGGGCTTTTTGTTATTGCAACTGCGGACTTTTTATGATAGAATACTCCTATATAAGGCTCATATAAAAATGAAAGGAATGAATTTCAGTGGGAAAGAAAAGTTCATCTGAAAAGCTTGTCATAGCAGCCGCTTCCGCAGGTGCAGCAGTCGGCGCGGCGTATCTTGCTGTCGGCAACGCGATTTTCAACAAGACCATGAGCAAAAAGTCCATCGCCAAAAAAATGGACGAGAAAAAGAACGAGTATGACGGTATCACCAAAGAAGGCATGGAGTGGTTTGACTCCGCGAGTCCCGCAAAGGTGAAGATAGTCACTCCCCGCGGCGGATATGTCCACGGCGAGATAATCCTTGCAGACGAGCCGAGCGATGTCTGGGTGATAGTCATCCACGGCTACACCGGCTCGCCCAGAAGAATGGGTTCGTTCGGCAAGAGGTTCCATGAGATGGGCTACAATTGCCTGTTCCCGTATCTCTGCGGCCACGGCGCGAGCGAGTCGAACTATGTCACCATGGGCTGGAACGACAGAATCGACATCAAGGCGTGGATCGACTACATAATCAACGAGAATGCGAACGCGAAGATAGTGCTCTTCGGTCTCTCGATGGGCGCGGCTACAGTCATGATGACCACCGGCGAGCCGCTCGAATCGAATGTCGTCTGCGCTATTGAGGACTGCGGCTATACATCAGTCTGGGACGAGTGCAGAGCCAACATGAAGGACGCTTACGGCCTGCCGGCCTTCCCGTTCCTCTCCGCCGCAAGAAGCGCAACGATGCTGCGCGCGGGCTATGATATGAAGAAAGCCTCGTGCATTGAGCAGGTTTCGCGCTCCGTCACGCCGACCCTGTTCATCCATGGCGACAAGGACGATTTCGTCCCGTTCTGGATGCAGGAGCGCGTCTACCGCGCCGCCGCGTGCGACAAAGAGAAGCTGGTTATTCCCGGCGCACCGCACGCAGAGGCCTCGACCGTCGACCCCGAAAAATATTGGTCAACAGTTGATAAGTTTATCAAAAAGTATCTTTGATAATAATTAAAAATGAACCCCGTTGATTTGACGGGGAGTGAAAAAATCCTACCCATCTCGGGTAGGATTTTTTATGTCGGTTGTTTTGAATGGAGACGGGTGGATGAATCGGAAAATATCGCCATCAGCAGCTCTCATACGCCTCGCGGATAAGATCTGTTTCGCCCTTGAATAGAGCGTTGTCGCTTTCAATATTGTATTTTCTGTAGTCCCATTCGGGAGGCTCGAAGCGCGGCGAGAGATCATATTTTGAATAGCGAATGCCAGAGCTTTCGCCTGCATCGATTCTTTTTATTACTTCAAGCAAATCCTCTGCACTTCACTGTCCGAAAAGGCGCTCTCATAGGCGTACATTGTTTTTTTTTGTCCTGCAATATTACGCACAGATTGAAATAATCATTCCGATTGAATTTTCTCAGCACGAGTCTGTCGGTCTAAGCAAAAATTTCTTTATTCATCGGCATTTTTCATGTTCCTGCGGACATGCTCTTTTATCGCCGAAAACGATTCGTCACTGATGTCGTGCTCCATCTTGCACGCATCCTCCGCGGCGGTCTTTTCATCAACGCCGAGACGGACGAGAAATTTCGAGAGCAGAGTGTGGCGCTCGTATATTTTCTTAGCTACATCGAGCCCCGATTCGGTGAGGGTCAGATACCCTTCCTTGTCCATGAGAAGATAGCCGCCCTGTTTGAGAAGCCCGACGGCGCGGCTGACGCTCGGCTTTGAAAAGCCCATATATTCGGCGACGTCGAGCGAGCGCACAACGCCGTTTTTTGAAAGCACATATATAGTTTCGAGATACATTTCGCCCGATTCCTGAAGATGCATATCTGTTCCTCCCTTTTAGGTGTGTATATTGTTATGTATTAAAGGTATGATATCACTTCACTTAGGAAAAATCAAGGGTGGGAGGATATGTTTGAAATGTCCAAAGCAGGCGGTTAGCATAAGCTAATTGTTTGTGGATGTCGCCGAAATTGTGTTTTGCGGCAAAAAATTGAAAAAACTCTATTGACAGGGAACAACTATAGGAGTACCATATATCACGGTTAGCTGGCGCTAATCAATTTTAAAGCCCCAAGGTTAGCGTATGCTAATCCCGGAAATACAAAAGAGGAAGAGGGACTCAATATGATGCCTTTGATGCTCGCGCAGGTCGGCGAAGAGAATATCATCAAGAAGATAGGCGGCAGCCCGGAAGTAAAACAGCATCTCGAAAATCTCGGATTTGTCGTCGGCGGCACTGTAAAGGTAGTCAACGCCCTGGGCGGAAATGTTATAGTCAACGTCAAGGAGTCGCGCGTTGCCATCAGCGAAGAGATGGCGAAGAAAATCATGATATGACGGCGCTGCGGCGCAGTACATATAGTGTTGTGCCCAATAGGTACAAACCGCCCGATAAACGGCTGATTTCGGATGCAGAGCAGTTTTGAAGCAAACTTCAAAACCGATTTGTCCCCATTGGTCACAACACCACCAAGAGAAAAAGCACAAAAGGAGGATATAAGCAATGAAAACTCTCAGGCAGGCTAAGATCGGCGAAACGGTCAAGGTAGTCAAGCTCCACGGAGAGGGCGCAACAAAGCGCCGCATCATGGACATGGGACTGACCAAGGGCGTGGAGGTCTATATCCGTAAGGTCGCGCCTCTCGGCGATCCGGTCGAGATCACGGTGCGCGGCTATGAGCTCTCGCTCAGAAAGGCCGACGCGGACATGATCGAGGTCGAATAAGACCCCGCGCAGAAAAGCTGATATAATTTCAAGAAAGAGAGGCTATCAAAATGGATTTACGCATTGCTCTTGCGGGTAACCCCAACAGCGGTAAAACCACATTGTTCAACGCTCTCACCGGTTCTAACCAGTTCGTCGGTAACTGGCCGGGCGTTACGGTTGAGAAAAAAGAAGGAAAACTCAAAAAGCATGACGGCGTTATCATCACCGACCTTCCCGGTATCTACTCGCTCTCGCCCTACACCCTTGAGGAAGTTGTCGCGAGAAACTATCTTATCGATGAGCGCCCGGACGCTATACTTAACATAATCGACGGTACGAACCTCGAAAGAAACCTCTATCTCACTACCCAGCTGACCGAGCTCGGCATCCCCGTTGTTATCGCCATCAACATGATGGACGTCGTCAAGAAGAACGGCGACAAGATAAACGTCGATGAGCTCTCCCGCCAGCTCGGCTGCAAGATAGTTGAGATCTCCGCCCTTAAAGGCGACGGAGTCATGGACGCCGCCGAGGCGGCAATCGAGGCGGCGAAGAACACAAAGACCCTCCCGATGCACACCTTTGAGGGCTCCGTCGAGCACGCTCTCGCGCACATTGAAGAGGCCGCCGTCCACGGACTCCCCGAGGAGCAGCAGAGATGGTACGCCATCAAAATCTTCGAGCGCGACGACAAGGTGCTTGCAAAGCTCAACCTCGACAAGGCGATCCTTGAGCACATCGAGGGCGACATTCAGGCGGTAGAGAAAGAGATGGATGACGACGCAGAGTCAATCATCACGAATGAGAGATATATCTATATCGCATCTATAATCAAAGCCTGCTACAAAAAGAAGAATGTCGGTCAGCTTTCGACCTCCGACAAGATCGATAAGGTTGTCACAAACCGCTGGCTCGGACTTCCGATATTCGCAGTTATCATGTTCCTCGTCTACTACATCTCCATGGTCACTGTCGGCTCGTTCGCGACCGACTGGATGAACGACGGAGTGTTCGGCGACGGCTGGCACCTGCTCGGCATCGGCTCGAAGGCTTATTCGACCGACGCTGATGACTACACCGCAGCTACCGAGGCTGTCAGAGCATTCACCGGCATTGACTTCGGCGCAGAAGATTTTGACGCCGACAAGGCTCTTGCCGAGATGAAAGCCTATCAGCCCACAGCGGACACCGCAACGGTTGATGTTGAGGATGAAGAGACCCTCGCCGTCAACGCCATGACCGCTTATTACTCGGCAATCCCCGCAAACCTCTCCAAGGCTGACAAAGAAGCAACAGTAGGCATGACCTATGTTGACGCTGTCAAGTACCTTGAAGAGAAGGGCTTCGACGAGCCCGATCCCGCCGCTTACGGCGTGTGGGTGCCCGGCATTCCGGTTCTCGTCGGCACCGGACTTGAAAAGGTCGGCGCGGCCGACTGGCTCAGTGGACTTATCAACGACGGTATCGTAGCCGGCGTCGGCGCTGTCCTCGGCTTCGTTCCCCAGATGCTCGTCCTGTTCCTGCTCCTCGCATTCCTTGAGGCGTGCGGCTACATGGCCCGTATCGCATTCGTCCTTGACCGTATATTCCGCAAGTTCGGTCTCTCCGGCAAATCCTTCATACCGATGCTTATCGGCACCGGCTGCGGCGTTCCCGGAATCATGGCTTCGCGTACCATTGAAAATGAGCGCGACCGCCGTATGACCATAATGACAACAACATTCATCCCCTGCGGCGCTAAGGTACCGTTCATCGCCATGATTGCAGGCGCGCTCTTCGGCGGCTCCGCTCTGGTATCGACCTCCGCTTACTTCATCGGCATGGCGGCTATCATCTGCTCGGGCATCATGCTCAAGAAGACCAAGATGTTCTCCGGCGATCCCGCTCCGTTCGTTATGGAGCTTCCCGCCTATCACTGGCCGACCCTCAAGAACGTCCTCCGCTCCATGTGGGAGCGCGGCTGGTCCTTCATCAAGAAGGCAGGTACAATCATCCTTCTTTCAACTATCGTTGTCTGGTTCACCTCTTACTTCGGCTTCGTAGACGGCCACTTCGGAATGCTTGCAGAGGATCAGCTTGATCAGTCCCTGCTCGCAAAGGTCGGCTCGGCTATCGCCTGGATCTTCGTTCCGCTCGGCTGGGGCAACTGGCAGGCTACCGTCGCTTCGATCACCGGACTTGTCGCAAAGGAGAACATCGTCGGTACGATGGGCATCCTCTATGGCGCAGAGGGCAATGTTTATGCAACCCTTGCAAAGGCGTTCACCGGCCTGACCGCTTATTCGTTCCTCGTCTTCAACCTTTTGTGCGCTCCCTGCTTCGCAGCTATCGGCGCTATCAAGCGTGAGATGAACAGCGCAAAGTGGACCTGGTTCGCAATCGGCTATCAGTGCGGCTTCGCCTATGTTATCTCCCTTATGATAAACCAGTTCGGCAACCTCTTCACCGGCAACATCCACGGCGCAGTTGATATCGTAAGCCTTGTGTTCGCGTTCGCGTTCCTCGCCCTGATAATCTTCATGCTCGTGCGCCCCTACAAAGAGGCCACAAAGCTCGCATCCGATGTAAAGGTCACAAAATAAACCAAGCTATATGCTGTGAAAGGAGTCTTCCGAAATGCTCGCGTGGTTATCAAAGAATATTGCAACCATTATAATATGCCTTGTGCTTGCCGTTATCGTGGCGCTGATAATATTTAGCCTCGTAAAAAATAAGAAAAAAGGCAAATCCTCCTGCGGCTGCAACTGTGCCCACTGTGCTATGGCAGGCTCCTGCCACAGCGCGAATCAGCAAAAGGGCAAAAAGCACAGCTGATAAGCACAACAGAACAGAAAAAAGGACGCAGTGCAAACTGCGTCCTTTTTGCATATCCCGGTGGATTTTTCCGCGCTTTGCTGATATAATCAAAGAAAACCGCTCATATCGGAGGTGCAAAACTTGATATTTCAATTCGGCGAATACAAAATCGATGTTGATGTTGAAAAGACACTGCAGTTCTATGACCGCGCCAAAACGGTCAGCGAGGGGTGCCAATGCGACGGGTGTCTTAACTTCGAGAGAGCCGTCGACAAACTTCCGCAGAATATCCGGGACTTTTTCTCCGCGCTCGGCGTTGACATGAAAAAAATCTGCGAATGTTATGTCTATTGCGCCAAAGACGAAAACACGCTGTACTACGGCGGCTTTTGCCACATCTGCGGAACTTTACTCAGCGGCAAAAGCGCGTGGAAACCGACACGCGACTCTACAGCCTGTTGGGACGAAAAAGCAGAATATCCGCTCTCGCCGAATTTTGGCGTTTCGTTCAGCGACCGTATCGACATGCCGGAGCCGGATTTTCCTCTTCCGGTTATTCAGCTCGACTTCGATGCGGATATCCCGTGGGTGCTCGGAAAGAGAAACAGCTATATTGACGAATAATGAGGCGAAAAAAGGAGCAAATACAACGCACTTTGGGAATATGTCAAAAACAGCGGCGCGCAGTCGCTGAAGCTCACTTTTGATGAAATACAAAATATCGCCGGCGTGCCGATAGACCACTCGTTTCTGAACTTCAAAAAGGAGCTTGCGGATTACGGCTATCGGGTCGGAAAAATTTCGATGAAAGAAAAGACTGTGAGTTTTGAGAAGAAATAAAATTGCGCAGATTTCGCGGGCGGATGATATCCGCCGATATCGCGAGCCTTTCCATTGCTCACTTTTACTTGCAACAAAAAATCCTACCCATCCCGGGTAGGATTTTTGCTTTGTTTTATATTTTATTCCGCCTCTTCGATGAGTCCGTAGTAGCGCGCGAACCAGTAGGGGTGGGTGTAGTTCGTGCACGCCATGAGATACATTCCGTGGTCGTCGCCCGTGCCGGGGAACATCGTGAACGCCGTCGGGTCGTCCGACTTCGTGAACAGGCGCTCGGCTTCGCCGGCGATGCCGGAGTCCGCGATGAAACGGTTGCTGTCGCAGCTGTTTATGCGCCTTTCGTGCGCCGGGAGCGGGTGATAGAGCTGCGGGATCATGCCGACCTCTGTCGGGCGCATGTCCCAGTCGAGATCGCGCCAGCTGTTGTAGAGCGTCCAGAGAATTTGATCCATCGGGTAGTCCGCAAGCTCGTCTACGGAAGTCTCGATGTCGCACTGCTCGCCCGTGCATGCGCCGTAGACGAAATTGAAGAACGCATTGTGCTCCGCCTTTTCGTCGTCCCAGTGATGCGTCAGGCCCATGGCGAACACGGAGCGAAGCTTCGGGTCGTCAACATAGCGCATGAGCAGCGATATCATGAGGAAATCGTGGTTGTCATCAATGTGGAGCAGGTGGCCGTCAAGGATTTTGTACTGCATGAGGTTCATGGCGAAGTGCTTGTCCCTGATGAGATATTCAAACGCATCTTCGTATCTCTTATCGCCGGTGATATGATATCCCGCCTTGAGGAAGGTCAGAATCTGAAGCGAGTTCGTGCCTTTTTCGTATATCCACTTGTGGTCGTTGTTGAGCAGATCGGGGTCCCAGTTTGCCCATGTGGTCGGCACGCCGTCGGTGTCAACGAGTCTGAACTTGTTGTCGAGAATATGGTCGAGAATCTTCTTGACAACGGAGGCTATCAGCTTCTTCTCCTCATCGTCCGCGACGAGATCGAAGTAGTTCGAGTATGCGTAGAAATGACCGACCATCTCGTCGGACGAAGTCTCGCCGAGCCACTCGAGCTCGTTGCCGTCCTTGTCGGCGGTGTGATGCCATTCGTGGCGCACGCCCGTGCCGTAGCCGGCTTCGTCGATGTATCTTATCGAGCGGGCGGTGAAGCCCTCAATGCCCGTTATCTCGGTGAGCTTTATCATCGCGAGCAGCGAGCGGTGAGCCGCGGCGCGAACCTCCGGGTCCTTTGTGCAGGCGTATTCAAAGCACAGCGCGCCGAGATAAAGCCCCGTCCAGAGTCCGTCGTTGTCGCCGGTGCAGACATAGCCTTCATTTTCGGACACAACGCCCTCATGCTCAAGCGCGCGCTCGAGCACAAAGCCGTCCTTGCGGACGTTGTATTTTTCGCTGAATGCGCGAAGTCTCTTTGCCTTCTCTTCGAGCGTCATCATCTCAGTCTTGAAAACGCTGATGCCGCCGGAGGCGGTGGAGACGCAGAAGCTGCCGTCGGGCGAGAGGACGATGCCGGTCGCGTGCATGTCGGGCAGCCAGCGCTTGTAGCCGTAATATGAGAGCTTGCCGTTGTGGAGGATTATGAGACCGCAGGAGGTCGTGAAGTATCTTCTGCCCTCGCTGTCGGTCACCATGCCGGTTATCTCGCCATTGGGCAGACCGGTTATCTTCGAATTGTCGAGCCAGTAGCTGTTGTCGTCGTAGACGCAGACGCCCTTGTCCGTGCCTATCCAGACATCGCCCGCGGGGTCAATGTCGAGGCAGGATATGTTGTTGCTGAGTATTCCGGTCACGCCCTCCATGAGCTCCGACCAGTGCCATCTCTTGCCGACGAGCGCATGGAGACCGTCGCTCTCGGTTCCGACATAGACTTTGTTGTTGCCGAAAACGGCGATGCAGCTGCCCTTGCCGGGCACGCCGATTTTAAGATCGAATTCTTTAGCCCCCTGCGGGGAGCGGTAGAGAACGGTCTTTGTGAGAATCCATGTGACGTTGTCGCAGTCCTGCTTCATTGCGACGGCATCGGACGAGAACTCGCGGGACGCTATAATTTTTTTGCCGCTGAGCTCGATTACGCTCTTGCCCGTGCCGACGAAGATATGCCCGTCGTTTGCGCAGAAGAGCATGGATATCGGCGCGTTTTCAATGCCGATATCGACCGTGGTTATTTTCTTTCCATCTATCTTTGAAAGACCTCTGTCCGTTCCGACATAGAGGCAGTTGTCCGCGCCGTAGCAGAGCGCGGTTATGTTGTCCGACGCGAGACCGTCGGCGGAGGTGAATACCGTTCTAGTCAGCTGGGGAAACTTCCCGAGTCGGCATACCATGCTGCGTTTTTTCATTTATCTGCTCCTTTTGTAAAAAAATCGAAGCCGCATCGGGCGGCGTAAATATCAATAATAATTATATCGAAATCCGTAGTTTTTTCAAGAGCAAATGCAACAATTAGCCTTTTTCTATTGCATTTTTGTGCATTGTGGAGTAAGATATCAGCGTTGGAAAAAACAATATCCGGAAGGTGGAAACAATGTTTACTGATAAGCCTGAGAGCTACAGGGGAGTTTATTCCCTCCTGCTCACCCCGTTCAAAGAGGATAAGTCGATAGATTACGATGTCTACGCGCAGTATGTCGAGTGGCAGGTCGAGAGAGGAACCCATCATCTGTTCTCCGTCTGCGGAAGCTCCGAGATGACGACGCTCACTCCCGAGGAGAGAGTAAAGTGCGCGACTATCGCCGCAAAGCACTCCGGCAGCGCAGAGGTCGTCGCCACGGCGAACCTTGAGCCGACATGGCATATGCAGGTCGAAGAGGTCAAGCGCATGGAGCAGACCGGCGTTGACGGACTCGTTTTCGTCTCAAAGGGCTATGCCGATAACGACGAGAGACTTGTCGAATATCTCAGCGAGCTCGCGGGATATACTACTCTGCCGATAATTCTCTATGAGTTCCCGGGAATGCAGCCGTGCAATATGTCCGGCAAGGCATACGGCGAGCTGGTCAAGACCGGCAGATTCCACGGAATAAAGGACACCACCTGCACCATGGCGGGAATAAAGGACAAAATCGCCGTTCAGGGCGATTCCGCAGTGCTCCAGGCGAACATCCCGCTGTTGTTTGATGCATATATGGCGGGCGCGCGCGGCGTGTGCGCAACCCCGACCTCCTGCGGCGCAAATCTGTTCCGCAAGATGTATGACGAGTTCTTCGTCGAGAAGGACATAGCCAAGGCGAGAGAGACTTTCGACGAGATAATCCTGCTCGACAACGCTATCGACAGTGGCTTCAACGCGAGCGCAAAGTATCTCGTCAGCCTGCAGGGTATCCCGATGACGACCGTCACCAGAACCGGTTCGAGCGTCAACGAGGCGAGAAGACGCAGCATCGAGGCGTATTACGAATATGCAAAAGAGCACGGCATGCTCAAATAATTTGCTCAAATAATTAAAATACATAGCGGCACTCTCAATCGGGAGTGCCGTTTTTTAATTTGCAGCGTATAAATATTTTCGGGTTGCGGAATGATTTAAACTATATTATAATTGAATCACACAGAAAATAATTTAAACATCGCCGAAAATATACCCGGCAATTTCTGCGGGAGATGAGAAAATGATAAAACCGAACGCGCTGAAAAAAGGCGATAAAATTGCCATCGTCAGCCTGTCGTGGGGCGGGCTCGGCGACGCAGGGCTGATCCACAAATACTATATCGCAAAAGATAGGCTCGAAAAAGACTTCGGTTTGACCGTGGTCACCATGCCAAACGCCCTCAAGGGAACCGATTTTGTGTATAACCATCCGGAGCTGAGAGCGCAGGATTTAATGGAAGCCTTTTGCGACAAGTCAATAAAGGGCATCTTCTGCGCCATCGGCGGAAGCGACTCGATAAGGCTTCTGCCATATATAGACTACGATGTTATACATGACAATCCCAAGATATTCATGGGCTATTCGGACACGACTGTGAGCCATTTCGTGATGAGAAAAGCGGGTATAGTTTCTTATTACGGCCCGTCCGTTATGTGCGAGTTCGGCGAATATGTGAAGATGTTCGACTACACTAAAGAGGCGGTAGAGAACATATTGTTCAAAGACACAGCGGGCTATGAAGTGAAGCCCAGCAAATATTGGTCGGATGATTTTGTGAACTGGGAAGAGAAGAATATAAACCATCTGAAAAAGCTGCGTGAAGATGAGCACGGCTATGAAGTCATAAACGGCTCCGGTATAATTTCCGGCGAACTGATCGGAGGATGCATCGATGTTTTTCCGATAATCACAGGCACGGAGATCTGGCCGGATACTTCCGAGTGGAAAGAAAAAATACTGCTTATTGAAACGAGCGAGGACAAAGCGAAGCCGGATTATATTTTATACTATCTGAGAAATTTGGGAGCTCAGGGCATATTGCAGGAGATAAACGGCATTATCGTCGGCAAGCCGCAGGACGAGGTGTACTATGAAGAGTATAAAAAAGTATACAAAAAGATAGTCAAAGAGTTCAATTGCGAACACTTGGGGATAATCTACAATGTAAACATCGGTCATGCGGCTCCCATGGGGCTGCTCCCCCTCGGAATTGAATATCAAATCGACCTCGATAACAAAAAGATTTGCTTTAAAGAGAGCGGCGTCAATATCTGACTGAACTAAAAAAGCCCATCGCAGCAGCTTCGTCCGAAGCGCCGCGGTGGGCGTGATTTTATAAAATAATGCTGTCGTCCTGCAAATAAATATATCACAGATACGGCCTCAGCCCGCAGAGAAGATTCTCTTCTATGCCGATTAGGCGGCGTGCCGTGCTGCGCGAAGCGCCGTCCGCGCCCTTATATTCGTTGAGGTAGCGGGTCAAGCTCTTTATGCCCATGTCGCACCCGTCGGTCATCAGCCCTGCGACCGTCCTGTCCGAGTCGTTCATGCCGAGCTTGACATTAGTTTTTATCCACGACATGCTCTTCGCCATTATCCCAGGGTCCTTGCCGTCGTCGCCGAGCGACGCCAGCTGTTCTTTTATCGTTCCGCCGAGCTGGCTGTGCTCCTCCTTGCTCTTTTCGAGCAGGTTTTTGAGATCCTCGTCCTTTATGTGTCCGCTCACTTCGTCAATGCTGCCGACCGCCATCTTTATTCCGCTGTCGCATTCGCGCAGCAGCTCAAGTGTGTCTTTGCTCATTTTATGCACCCTTTCTGTTCTTTTTCGCTGTATAGTGTGCCCGGAATGCGGCGAATTATTATATATTGTATAAAGAACGAATATAATATATAGTGCACAAAAATCGATAAAAAATTATGGAAATTATGGAAATATAAAATAAAGTTTATTCTCTTGACAAACGAATAAACATAAAGTAAACTTGAATCGTAGCATGGCAGAGGATGCTCTGCCGAAAGATGAAAGGAGACAAACTATGAAGAGAATTATTGCTATCCTGCTCGCGCTGATAATGATATTTGCATTTGCGGCATGTAAGGGCAAGGACGACAACAAAGACACGACGGCCGACAGCACTCAGGGTGCGGGCGCGGATGTTCAGGACACCCAGACGGGCGACGCGGAGAGCAACGCGGCAGAGAGCAACGCTGACGACAGCACGGCAGTCGCACCCTCCGAGGGCGGCAGCGAGGCGGCTACTCAGGGTCAGCAGGGCGGTTCTCAGGGCGGCCAGCAGGGCAACAAGCCCGCAGCGGAGATAAAGGCTCCCGTCAACGGCAGCAAGGCTGAGATCGTTGCGTTCTTCAACAAGTACGCTTCGGCTATGAAGAGCTACACCGGCAAGGTCTCTGTCAAGAGAGTCCAGGGCACTACCTCGAAGATCAACAGTATCACCGGCGGTTCGGCTATAGCGAAAATCGCAGAGCCCCTGCTTCCCAACGACTATCCGAAGACCGACAACAAGACTTTCAACGGCGGCAAGGCTTCCGACGGCACAACTCTTGCAAGCTTCCTGCCCGCGGCAAAGCGCGCTTCCTATAAAGTCGATCCCGCAGGCGTCAAGTCTGCTTCCTGCGTCAAGCAGGGCAGCGGCTGGAAGGTCAGCATCACTCTCGTTACCGAGAGCGGCGAGGGACTTACATATGTTCCCAAGCACCACGGCTCCTGCTTCGACACTCTTTCGCTGACGAAGGATTCCTTCGGACCGTTTGAGCCTGTCAGCACCAAGGTCAACTATCAGAGCGGCACATTCACTTTCGTGCTCAACGCGAACGGCACTCTTGCGAGCATCAATGTCAGCGAGCCCGCAAACGTTGTCTGCAAGCTCAAGAAGGGCATCTCCATCGACGCCGACTTCACCGGCACATGGAAGCAGGATTTCACCTTCACCTATTAATCGCAAATACACACGGGGCTGCCGCCATGCGGCGGCCCTTTTTTCGCCCGGCGGCGGAAATTTTTGCAAATATATTGACTTTTTCGCCGAAAGCGATATAATTGAGCCACAACCAATGGGGAGTAGCTATGGGTTATCCATCCGCCTGTCACCAACCGCACAGGAGCTGTGCTGGCAGCGGACATTGGCGGCGTTGGCCGTGAATGAAGCAAGACCTTTGGCAGACCGATTCTGCCGAAGGTCTTTTTTGCGGGATACGAGGTGAATTATGAGAAAGCTGTTAAAAAGAATGTCGCCTGCAAGAATAATTGCGCTCGGTTTTGCAGCCACGATATTTATAGGCTCGGGTCTGCTGATGCTGCCGTGCAGCGTGCAAAACGGCGTAGACTTAAAATACATAGACGCGCTTTACACTTCGGCGAGCGCCGTCTGCGTGACGGGACTCGTGACCGTCGATATAGGGGACACGTTCACCGCGTTCGGTCAGTTCGTTGTTGCGGCACTGATACAGATAGGCGGACTCGGAGTCGCGTCAATGGGCGCGGGCGTTATCTTAGCGGTCGGAAAGAGGATAAATCTGAAAGGTCGGCGTGTTCTGCGCGATGCGATGAATCTCGACTCAGGGAAGGGAATAGTAAAATTTATAAAAAGCGTGTTTTTGACTACGGCGGCATTTGAGCTTGTCGGTGCGGCGCTGAGCTTCATTGTTTTCGTGCGCGATTACCCGCCGCTCAAAGCTCTCGGAATAAGCTTTTTTCACTCCGTCGCCGCGTTCAACAACTCCGGCTTCGACATCCTCGGAAACTTCCAAAGCCTCTCCGCCTACAAAGAGGATGTGTTCTTAAATCTCGTGACCTGCCTTTTGATATTCTTCGGCGGAATCGGCTTTCTCGTTATCCGCGAGATTGTCGAAAAGCGATTTCGCTGGCGCAGATTTTCCATGCACACAAAAGTAGTGCTCACGATGAGCGTTGCACTGACGGTCGGCGGCGCGGTGATTTTCAGAATTACCGAGAATATGCCGTGGATAGGAGCCCTGTTCAACAGCGTGACCGCGAGGACGGCGGGCTTCTCGACATATTCGCTCGGCGAATTTTCAAACGCGGGACTGCTCGTTATGATATTTCTTATGTTCGTCGGCGCGTCGCCCGGCTCCACCGGCGGCGGTATAAAGACGAGCACGCTGTTTGCGCTGATCCAGGGCATAAAGACCGCCGCAACAAACACCTCGGGAAAGGCTTTTCACTATTCTGTGCCGCACGGTGTGTTCCGCAAAGCGTCGGTCATAGCGGTCATGGGTATAAGTGTGATAGCAGTGGGAACGTTTATGCTCTGCGCCTTTGAGCCGGATATAGCAATAAGGGATGCCTTGTTCGAGATGACGAGCGCGTTCGGCACGGTGGGACTCACTACCGGGATAACCACGGGACTCTGCACCGCGAGCAAGCTTACATCAATAGTCATGATGTATATCGGCCGCTTGGGGCCGCTTACAATAGCGACTCTCTGGTACTTCACAAACGGAGATCGAATAAAATATCCCGACGGAAACATAGCCATAGGCTGAGAACGGAGGACAAAGATGTTTAAAAAATCAAAAAGCGACAGCAAATCTTACGGAATAATCGGACTCGGGCGCTTCGGCTCTGCTCTGGCTGTGGAGCTTGCGAAATCGGGCGCGGAGCCGCTCGTAATCGACGGAAACGAGGAAAAGGTGCGCGAGATGCGCGAATACACGGAGAACGCCTTTGTCGTCAGCAGCTTTGACAAAAAGACTCTCTCGGAGACCGGAATACAAAACTGCGACGTCGTGGTGGTCTGCATCGGAGAAAAGATGGACACCTCGATTCTGACTACTCTCAACGTTGTCTCTCTCGGTGTGCCGACCGTCATATCAAAGGCCGCGAGCGCCGAGCAGGGCGAGATACTCAAGAAGCTCGGCGCAGAAGTCGTCTACCCCGAGAGGGATATGGCAGTCAGACTCGCCCACAAACTGGAAACTCCCAATATGCTGGACTTTGTTCAGCTGAGCCGAAAGCTGAATCTCCTTAAGCTTGAAGTTCCGCGTAAGATCGTCGGAATGACGATAATGTCCGCCGATATGCGGGGAAGGTTCGGAGTAAACATAATCGCTATAGAAAACAACGGAAATTTGACAGACAATGTGCATCCCGATTATATGTTCCGTGAGGGCGATATTCTCTATGCTGTCGGCAGCGAAAAAAGCATGACGCGCCTGTCCGATTGGATGGATGAGACAAGATAAAACTACGGGCACCGTGAAACCGGTGCCCGTTTTTTATGCGGTTTTGTGTGTCGGCCGGATTTTGAGCTTATCGCGAACATCTTTTTACGATTCTGTCTGCTGTTTTGTATTCTTCTTTAGTGTGAATAAAAAAGCATATTCACGCTACCCGCACACTCTCCCCGTCAGGAATATGCCGTCGAGCGGCTAAGTCAAGGCACTCGGATCGACTTCATTGCCTCGGCAAAGTGAAATTTGTTCATTGCTTTTCTGTAACAAAAAATCAATTCTTCATTTCTTCCTGTCATTTCGGATCATCGCATACCACACCTCGTCACAGATTCCGAGGTTGTTCTTTCCGGCAGCTCTAAGAATACCTTCCCGTTTCATTCCGGCTTTTTCCATAACGCGTCCTGATTTTGGATTGTTTGCATCATGACAGGCGGCAATACGATTTAGTCCGACAACATCAAAAAGATAATCCATCACGGCATTTAATGCTTCAGGCATTAATCCCTGCCCCCAGTACGCCCGGCTCATACAATAACCCATATCAGCAGCCTTTGTATTCTCATTAAGCTTTACAACAGAAATATTACCAATAGCTTTTCCTGTTTCTTTATACTCCATAACCCAATTAAAGTATCCGCCATCTTCATATCCGGGTATCCAATCGGCAAGAAGGCTCTTTGTCACTTCAACGCTCGAATGCGTCGGCCATGTCAGGAATCTCGCGACTTCGGGATCAGATGCCCAATTTGCATACATATCCTCTGCATCCTCTAATCTGAATCTTCGAAGTATCAATCTATCGGTTTCTATTCTTTGCGTTCCTGCTTTATTCATATTTTCTCCCCTTTGAACTCCTATTTGTCTTTATAATTTCTTTCTCATATACCGCGGCTCGTATTCGGCATACCCGTGCTTCGGATAGAATGAATAGGACTCAAACCACTGCTCCGGCGGATCGCCGAGATGCACCCGCGCTGCCGTAATGCCGTTGCCGCGCATTCCCGCCTCAATAGTTTCAAGCAGAGCCGAACCGATGCCCTTGCGCTTTTCCGATGCCTTTATATACAGCCGATGAATAAACGCTTCATTCGTTCCTACGATTCTCGAATACCCGCCGCAGCCGATCACCCTGTCGTTATCATCCGCCGCGATCCAGAACATATCCCCACGGTCAAAGTAATTCTTTTTGATATCGAGCAGATCTTCGTTGATACTCGGTATTCTTCCGAGCGCGTCCTTGGCCTGCAAAACCATGAAAATCATATCGTCCTTGTATCTGTCTTCGTATAATTTGATTTCCATGCTATCATTTTTCCTCCTTCATATAGGTAAGCCGGAGATCTCTCCAACGCTTCTCACGAAGTCGCCGAAAATTCATATCGCTCGAGACAGCAAGCATACCGTCTCAACATGCGCTGTCCTCGGGAACAGATCGACGGGGGTCGCTTCTTCGACTTCATATCCAAGCTCTTTGAACACGGCGCAGTCGCGCGCGAGCGTCGCCGGGTCGCAGGAGACGTATACTATCCTGTCGGGAGCCATTTTTGCGGCGGCTCTTATCGTCTGCTCCGAGCAGCCCTTGCGCGGCGGGTCGAGGACTATCACCTCCGGGCGCTTGCCCTCGCCGAGAAGCTTTTCGGCGGCTTCGCCTGCGTCCGCGCAGATGAACCGCGCGTTTTCTATGCCGTTTGCGGCGGCGTTCTTCTTTGCGTCCTCTATCGCCGGCGCGACGGTTTCTATGCCGATGAGCTCCTCCGCCTTGTCTGCCATCGAAAGCCCTATCGTGCCCGCGCCGCAGTAGAGGTCGAGCAGGAGCTTTGTTTTTTTATCTCCGGCGTATTCGGCGGCTTTTTTGTATAGTTTTTCCGCCTGCGCGCGGTTGACCTGATAGAACGACAGCGGCGATATGCGTACCTTTACTCCGCAGAGTATGTCCGTTATGCAGCCGTCGCCGAGGAGCGGGATGCACTTTTCGCCGAGCACTGCGTTCGTGTCGGCGGGGTTTATGTTTATCAGCACGCTTTTTATAGCTTTTTCATCTTTGAGCGATTCGATGAGCTTGTCGGTGTGCGGCAGGTTTTCCTGTGCGCTTACAAGGCAGAGCATTATCTCGCCCGTCGCGAACGCTTTTCGCAGATATATGTGCCTGACAGCCCCGCTTCTGCTTGTTTCGTCGTAGACGGAAATATTATATTTCTCGATCCAATCCGCGACCGTGCCGAGTATTTTTTCGAACTCCGGCGGCGCGAGGCGGCACGCGCGGCAGTCAACTATCCTGTGCGAGCGGCGGGAGTAGAAGCCGATTTTCAGTTCACCGTTTTCGCGTCCCACCGGGTACTGCGCCTTGTTGCGGTAGCCGTCCGGCGAGTCCGCGCCGATTATCGGCTTTAGTTCAACATCAAGTCCGCCGATGCGGGAGAATGCGTCGCGCACGGCGTCCGCCTTGAGCTTTAGCTCCGCTCCATAGCTCATGTGGCGGAACGAACATCCGCCGCAGCCGGGATATGCCGGGCAGTCGTTGTCGGTTCTGTCCGGCGACGGCTTGATTATTTTCGTGCACTTGCCGACGGCGTAGCTCTTCTTCGCCTTGATTATGTGCGCTTCTATTATATCTCCGGGCGCGGTCGCGGGGACGAACACGGCGAGCCCATTGTATCTGCCGACTCCGCTGCCCGTCAGCGAGACCGAATCTATATGAAGTTCAATGTCGTCATTTTTGTTGAGAAGCAAAATATCACCCCGAAAAATCTTTATTAAAGTATATCAAACGGCAGTCGATTTTGCAATACGGGAGAAAATCCATTGACAGCGGGCGGGCAAAAATATATACTTGACTTGGATAAAATTTCTCCCGAAAGGAACTGATAAAATGATAAGAGTTACCGTCTGGAACGAGGGCGTCCATGAGGTCGAATCGCCCGAGATAGCGGCAGTTTATCCCCACGGAATCCACGGTCAGATAAAGAGCTTCCTCGACACGCAGGATGATATCGAGGTGCGCACCGCGACCCTCAACGACCCCGACTGCGGTCTGCCGCCCGAAGTGCTCGAAAACACCGATGTGCTCATCTGGTGGGGACACAAGGCGCACGACGAAGTACCCGACGAGCTTGTTGAGCGCGTTCACGACAGAGTTCTGCGCGGCATGGGCTTCATAGCGCTGCACTCCGCGCATTTTTCGAAGCCCTTCAAGCGCCTTATGGGTACCTCCTGCGCCCTGCATTGGCGCGACGGCGATTTTGAGCGCCTCTGGACAGTCAATCCCGCGCACCCGATAGCAAAGGGTATCGGCGAATACGTTGAGATACCCGTCGAAGAGATGTACGGCGAGCGTTTTGATATCCCCGAGCCGGACGAGCTTGTTTTTATGGGCTGGTTTTCCGGCGGCGATGTGTTCCGCTCGGGCTGCTGCTGGAGAAGAGGGCGCGGAAAAGTATTCTATTTCCAGCCCGGTCATGAGGCTAACCCCACATATTACATCCCGCAGGTTCAGCAGATTTTAATAAACGCCGTGCGCTGGGCGGCTCCTCATGAAATCATCGACGAGATAGTCTGCCCCCACGCCGAAATCTCGCCCGAGCAGGCGAGAAGAGACCGCGGCGAATAAGTAAAATATTATTTATTGCGAAAAATATTGACTTCCCAAACAGAAACAGTATATAATAACCTTATGAAAAAAGAAGCTAGGCTGTGCGTCAGGCGTGCAGCATCTATTTGGGGAGAAGACAAGCGACCGTCTGATATCTGTCAGCCGGCCGCTTCCCTTTTTGTTGACTGAAAAAAGAAAAACGGTTATAATTGAGAAAACACCCGCGGCAGGGAGGCTTCGCATGAAAAAGATAATGCTCGTTTTCGGCACAAGACCCGAGGCGATAAAAATGTGTCCGCTCGTCAAAGAGCTCAAGACCCGCAAGGGACTCGAAACGGTCGTCTGCGTCACCGGTCAGCACCGCCAGATGCTCGACAGTGTGCTCAGGACATTCGATGTTGAGCCGGACTACGACCTGAGCATAATGAAAGATAAGCAGACTCTCTTCGATGTCACGGTCAGCATCCTCGAAAAGATAAAGCCCGTGCTCGAAAAAGAGAGACCGGACGCGGTTCTCGTCCACGGCGATACTACAACTACTTTCGCCTCCGCGCTTGCGTGCTATTATCTCGGAATAAAAGTCGGCCATGTCGAGGCGGGTCTGCGCACATATGATATACATTCCCCGTTTCCGGAGGAATTCAACCGCCAGGCGGTCGGCATAGTTTCCGAATATAACTTCGCCCCGACCGAGACGGCGCGCGAAAATCTGCTCAGAGAGGGCAAAAAGAAAGAGACCGTGTTCGTCACGGGCAACACCGCGATAGACGCGCTAAGAACCACCGTGCGTGCGGACTATTCAAACAAATGGCTCGACTGGGCTGCCGACGGCAGGCTGATAATGATAACCGCACACAGGCGCGAGAACCTCGGCGAGCCGATGCACCACATGTTCCGCGCGATAAGGCGCATCGTCGAGGAGCATCCGGACATCAGGGCGATATATCCCATTCATATGAACCCCGTCGTGCGCGAGGCGGCGGACGCGGAACTCGGCGGATGCGAGCATATAAAAATAATCGAGCCGCTTGATGTTGTCGATTTCCACAATTTCCTGGCGCACAGCTATATGATCCTCACCGACAGCGGCGGAATCCAGGAGGAGGCGCCGAGCCTCGGCAAGCCGGTTCTGGTCATGCGCGACACGACCGAGAGACCCGAGGGCATCGCTGCAGGCACACTCAAGCTTGTCGGCACGGACGAGCAGACAATATACGACAATTTCAAGATTCTGCTTGAAAACAAGGCGGAATATGAAAAAATGAGCCACGCCGCGAACCCTTACGGCGACGGACACGCCTGCGAGAGAATAGCGGACATTCTCGAATACGGGCACACGGACAGATAAATATAAAAAAAGACAGCTGATTTCGGTCAGCTGTCTTTCTGTTTATTCGCGGTGTTCATGAGCATGAGCACTTTTTCGAGCAGGTCGAGCATCTTATCCTGCGGCATGATGCGCACTGCTATGTGCGGCTTGCCTGCGGCGCTGACTGTCACCCTGCCGGGGAAGCCCGCGGCTATGGCGGAGATCTCCTGCATGTCGAGGTCGTCGATATAGAGCAGCAGCTTGTCGCCCTTGCGCCCGATCTCATAGATGTTGTGCTGGGCGGAATACGCCCGGAGCAGAGAAGTCCTTATCAGTCCGAGCACGGGAGCGGGCGGCTCGCCGAATCGGTCGATGAGCTCATCCGTGACATCGTCCGCGTCCGCGCGCGAGGTTATGTCCGCGATGCGGCGGTAGATGCCGAGCCTCTGCGGCACGCTCTCGATATATGTCGGCGGGATGTGTGCGTCTATCGGCAGATCGACAAGACATTCTTTCTTCGGCTTCTTTGTCTGGTCTCCGCGCTCCTCGCTTATCGCCTGTTCGAGCATCTGGAGATACATCTCGTAGCCGACAGCTTCCATGTGACCGTGCTGCTGTGCGCCGAGCACATTGCCCGCGCCGCGCAGTTCAAGGTCGCGCATGGCTATCTTGAAGCCCGAGCCAAACTCCGTGAACTCTCTTATCGCATCGAGCCTGCTCGTGGCTATCTCCGTCAGCTCCCTGCCGGGTCTGAATGTGAGATACGCGCTCGCTCTGCGCGACGAGCGTCCGACGCGCCCGCGTATCTGATGCAGCTGGGCGAGACCCATGCGATCCGCATCCTCGATTATAAGGGTGTTGACATTCGGAACATCAACGCCCGTTTCGATTATAGTCGTGCATACCAATATATCTATCTCGCCCTCGAGCAGCTTGCGCCAGACTTCGCTCAGTTCGTCTTCGCTCATCTTGCCGTGGGCTATGCCGACAACGGCGTCGGGCAGCATATCTTTTATCGCTGCCGCCGTGTGCTCGATGCTCTCAACGCGGTTGTGCAGATAATACACCTGCCCGCCGCGCCTGAGCTCCGCGTTCATCGCCTGCGCGAGCATCTCGGGATTGTGCTCGACAACATAGGTCTGCACCGGCGAGCGGTCGTGCGGCGCTTCTTCGAGTATTGACATATCGCGTATACCGGAGAGCGCCATGTTGAGCGTTCTCGGTATGGGCGTCGCGGTTAGGGTGAGAACATCGACCTTGGGATAGAGCTCCTTGAGCTTCTCTTTCTGAGCCACGCCGAAGCGCTGCTCCTCGTCGATTATTATCAGCCCGAGGTCACGGAACTGAACATCCTTTGAAATGAGTCTGTGCGTGCCGACGACTATATCTACACTGCCGCGGCGCAGACCGTTCAGAGTGTCCTCTATCTCCTTTTTCGAGCAGAAGCGCGAGAGCATACGCGCTTCGACCGGGAAGCCCTCTATTCTCTTGAGCACCGTCTGATAGTGCTGATAGGCGAGAATCGTGGTCGGCACTAAAATGGCGCACTGCTTGCCGTCCGCAACGCACTTGAACGCGCCGCGAAGCGCAACCTCCGTCTTGCCGAAGCCAACGTCGCCGCAGAGCAGTCTGTCCATGGGGCAGCTTCTCTCCATGTCGCCCTTTATTTCATCGATGCATCTGAGCTGGTCCGAGGTCTCATCGAACTCGAACCTGCGCTCGAAGTCGCTCTGCATATCCGTGTCGGGCGAGAATGCGTGACCCTCGATTTTGAGCCTGCGCGAATACAGCTCCGTGAGCTCCTTTGCCATATCCTTGACCGCACTGCGCACGCGCGAGCGGGTCTTCTGCCAGTCCTTGCCGCCGAGCTTGTTGAGGCGGACGGGCTTGTCGTCGCCGGACGGACCGATGTATTTCGAGACCTGGTCGAGCTGAGTGACCGGGACATAGAGAATGTCGCCCTTGTCGTAGCGAATTTTAATATAGTCTTTTATCGTGCCGCTCGCTTCGAGCTTGTTTATGCCCTCGAATATGCCGATACCGTGCGCGACATGAACAACATAGTCGCCGCGGTGCAGTTCATCGAGACTGTGGAACGCGTTCGAGCTTTTGCGGATGTTTCTCTTCGGCTGAGCGACCGCCGCCCTGCCGGAGTGGGTGAATACGGTTATTTTTGCCAGCGGATATTCAAATCCCGCCGAGAGACAGCCGGGCACAACGGTCAGCGTGCCGGGAGCCAGTTCGTTCGGCAGTTCGTCCATGTAGAGCGCGCTGTAGCCGTCGTCTATAAGATCGCCGCGCAGTGCGTCGGCGGCCTTGCGCGTGCCCGCGAAGATAACGCAGGTGCGTTTATTTCTGTCCGTCAGCGCGTCGAGGTCGTCCTTGAGAACGGAAAACGAGCCGTTCCACGCTGTTATCTGCCTTGCGTTGACGCCGATGAGCTCCTTTACGGGCGTGTCGAATCCGCCGCGCGGCAGATTGTCCATGTATATGGCGCCCATCTGCTCATAGTTGTTCAGCAGGTCTGAGAGATGCAGAGAAAATCTGTCGAGTCCGGGGCAGAGCTCGCCCTCCTCGAACATCGCCTTCATCGCCTCGTGCATGAGCCCGATGGCGGCGTTAAACCGCTCCTTGACGGAAAAGCTCTCGCTCACGCAGAGAATATAGCCCTTCGCGTAGTCGAATATTGAAGCCACATCGTAGAGCAGGGGCATATATTTGTCCGTCGATTGCAGGCGCAGACCGCCCTTTATTCTGTCGATATCCTTGTCAACGCACTCGCGCGCCTTGACAGCACCCTTGCCGTGTATCTCCGAGCGAAAACGCTCGAGCAGCTCGACGAATTCGTCCGTGTCGGGCGGAAGAATCTCGTTTGACGGGGTTATTTTTATCTTTCCAATGTTGTCCGTGCGGCGCTGAGTTTCTATATCAAAATACGCCATGCTGTCTATTTCGTCGCCCCACAGCTCGAGACGGCAGGGATATTCCTCGCCGGGCGTGAAGAAGTCGAGCACTCCGCCGCGCACTGCATACTGACCGACTCCGTCGACCTGCGCCGAGCGGGAGTAGCCGGCGCGAAGCAGCGCTTTTACTATATCCTCGAGCGGCATCTCGTCACCGACGGCGAGTTCAATCGTACGGTTTTTAAGCTCTTCGGGCGGCAGAGTCAGCTGCGACGCCGCCTCTGCGGAGCAGATTACCGCCTGCGCTTCGCCGCGCAGCATCTTGTCGAGCACGCCGAGCCGCCTGTGCTCATATTCGCGCGACTGGCTCTCCGTCGAGCGGAACGCAAAATCCCTCGCGGGATAGAGCAGGGCGCGGCAGCCGAGCGTTTTCATGTCGAGCGCAAGGCGCGAAGCCTGCGCCTCGTCCGCCGTTATCACAAGCACGGGTCTGCCGCAGTCCGCGTTCAGCGCGGCGGCGAAATGCGCCTTGTGTATATGGGAAAGACCCGTCATGCCTATGGGCAGACGGGTGTTTTTGACGCAGTCGAGCAGTGCGCCGTATTCTTCTATTTTCTTTGCCGATGCAATAAGACCGTTCATAATACCTCTTTATACCCCTGTGATGAAGTATATTTGATTTGCCTAAAATCCAATTATACTATGCGCGGCTGAAAAATTCAATGACAAGAGTGACAAATTCGCAGGCTTTTTTACTGCCCCACCCCCGCCGCTTTGCAGTTTTTCAGATGCTCCTGATAGGTCTTTGCAAAATAGTAGTTGCCGTCGTTGTCGGTGACGAAGAAATAGTAGTCCGTGTCCGCCGGGTTCAGCGCGGCGTTTATCGCTTCAATTCCGGGGTTCGTTATCGGACCTGCCGGGAGCCCCTTGCGGTCGTAGGTGTTATAAAACTCATCGTATTTGTCTGCCTGATCCTCGCTTATATACGGCTTGACGCTGCGCTTTAAATAGAAAACCGTCGCGTCGCACTGCAGGCGCGGATAGCTCGATGAATTGAGCCTGTTGTGGAGCACGGAGGAGACATTCGCCATGACCGACGGCACCGACGCCTCCTGCTGGATTATCGAAGCGAGCGTGATTATCTCGTCCATGGACATGCCGATTTTTTGAGCTTTAGCATACATATCGTCTGTGAGCTTCGATTCAGTGTTTGCGAGAAAGCGTCCGAGCGCCTTTTCCGCGCCCTCGCCGACATAGAAATCATATGTGTCGGGATAGATATAGCCCTCGAGCAGGAACGGGCGCTCCTGCGGATTGTTTATAGCTTTAACGAATTTGTTGTCCCGTTCGGTGTTGTTGACCGCCGAGATAAACTCGTCCTTTGTGCATACGCCGCCCTCTTCGAGCTTCTGCGCCGCCTGAATGACAGTCGTGCCCTCGGGAAAGGTCAGCCTGACCGTCTCCGGCGCGGGGGCGGGCTTGAGACGATCAATCAGCGAGCAGGAGCAAAGGCTCAGCGCGAGAATAAAAATCAGCAAAGCGGCGATATATTTTTTGAAATTTTTCATTTTTTGCACCTCCGTCTTTCGGACAAGATGATTCTATCAAAAATAACGAGCAAATTCAACTTTCTTCTTCGCGGAATATCGGCGCGCCCGCGCGGAAAGCTAAAAACGCAAACGCAAAGAAAGGAGAATTTTTTGTGGACAAGCCGAAAAAGCAGAAGAAAAAGATAATCGAAATTCCGCAGTACAACGACCCGATGAACAAAGAGGGAGTTATCCCGACCGACGTGCTCGGCAGCTACTCGGGCACGCCATTGGACGGCTCACAGCCCGTGCAGGACGCGGATGACCTGTAAAATAAAAAAAGTCCCCGAAAAAAGTTAAAGCCGAATGTGTGCAGCATTCGGCTTTAGCTTTGGGGAAAGAGAAAATAAAAATGAAAAAAGAAGTTGACAATTATTAAAACCAGATAGGTAGTTGTCTCTTCGATACCTCTTGGGTACACATATAGAATAATTGTGCCGTATTGCATCAAGTATACATAAATATGAACAAATTGTAAACATTTCCTGTTCTTTTGCTAGGATTTGCCTTTTTTCGGCATTTTTATTGAAAAATTCTGTCTCAAAGCCTGTTTTTTCTGAGGCCGAACGGGCAATAATTGCGAGTTTCAGGTTGTATTATTTACATATCGGGTATAAAATAGTAGGAGCTGTATTTATACCTATATTTACAGCTATGCAGCAACAAACGAAAGGTTTGGTATAATGGATTATTCACTGACAAAGAAGGCCGCCGAGGAGCAGATTACCGCAAAGCTCTCTCACTTTTTCGGCGTAACTCCCGAGGAGGCCAACTACGAGCAGTTTTACAAGGCTATCGCGATGATAACCCGCGATATGCTCAGACAGGGCAGACATGAGTTTGAACAGCGCTGCGAAGAGAGCGGCTCGAAGCGCGTGTACTATATGTGCATGGAGTTCCTCATGGGACGCTCGCTCAAGAACACGCTCTATAACCTCAATCTCATCCCCGTCATGGAGGAGGCGCTCAAAGACTTCGGCATAAAGCTCGACAAGCTCTATGACTGCGAGCCGGACGCGGGTTTGGGCAACGGCGGTCTGGGCCGCCTTGCGGCGTGCTATCTCGACGCTTTGGCAACCGACGGCTATCTCGGCATGGGCTACTCCATTCTCTACGAATACGGTATCTTCAAGCAGAAGCTCGTTGACGGCTGGCAGACCGAGATGCCCGATTTCTGGCTCCCCGGCGGCGAGGTATGGCTCGTTGCGCGCGAGGAGAAGAGCGTTGACGTCAGCTTCGAGGGCAATGTCGTTGACCGCTGGGAGGACGGCTATCACAGCGTCGATATAGAGAATGCGAAGAAGGTTCACGCCGTTCCCTACGATATGATGGTCGCCGGCAAGGACGGCAAGGGCGTCAGCGTCCTGCGTCTTTGGAGCGCAAAGAGCTCCGAGATAGACATGAACTCCTTCAATCAGGGCGATTACCTGCGCGCCATGGAGCAAAACGCCATGGCAGAGGTCATAAGCAAGGTGCTCTATCCCGCGGACAATCATCCCGAGGGCAAGAGCCTGCGTCTGCGCCAGCAGTATTTCCTCGTCTCCGCATCCGTTCAGGATATCATCAACCGCCACCTGCGCAAGTACGGCTCGCTCGACAATCTCTGCGACAAGATGGCTATCCATATCAACGACACCCACCCGACTCTCGCTATCCCCGAGCTTATGCGCCTGCTGCTTGATGAGTGCGGCTACAGCTGGGATGACGCATGGAATGTTGTGACGAAGGTTTTCGCCTACACGAACCATACCGTCATGAGCGAGGCTCTCGAATGTTGGAGCGAGGATCTCTTCCGCCGCCTGCTTCCGAGAATATATCAGATAGTCAAGGAGATAGACAACCGTTTCCGCAGCAGCGTCTGGGAGCAGACCCACGACGCTAATAAGGTCGAGAGAATGGCTGTTATCTCAAACGGAGTTGTGCGCATGGCGAACCTCTGCGTCGCCTGCTGCCACAGCGTCAACGGCGTCTCCGCTCTCCACAGCGAGATACTCAAGGACAGCGTGTTCCATGATTTCTATACCCTCACGCCCGACAAGTTCTGCAATGTCACAAACGGCATCGCCCACCGCCGCTGGCTCTGCCAGGCAAACCCGCGCCTGACCTCGATGCTCAGCGACCTTATCGGCGGCGAGTTCGTATATAACGCCGAGTGCCTCTCGGAGCTTGCAAAATATAAAGATAACCCCGCCGTGCTCGCGGAGATAGAGAAGATAAAGACCGCGAACAAAGCGGACTTCGCAAAGCGCGTCAAGGCGAAGACCGGCATCGAGCTCGACCCGAACTCCATCTTTGATGTTCAGGTCAAGCGCCTGCACGAGTATAAGCGCCAGCACCTCAACGCGCTCAACATCCTCGCGAAATATCTCGCGATAAAGGCGAATCCCTCGGGCGATTTCACGCCCCACACCTATATCTTCGGCGCAAAAGCGGCGAGCGGCTACTTCATGGCGAAGAAGATAATCAGTTTCATCTGCGCCCTCGCGGATCTCATCAACAACGACCCCGATGTCAAGGGCAGGCTCAAGGTCGTCTACATGGAGGACTACAACGTCTCCATGGCTGAATATATGATGCCCGCCGCCGATGTCAGCGAGCAGATATCCCTCGCCGGAACCGAGGCGAGCGGCACGGGCAATATGAAGCTGATGATGAACGGCGCGATAACCCTCGGCACGCTCGACGGCGCGAATGTTGAGATTCACGATGCGGTCGGCGACGAGAATATTGTTATCTTCGGCATGACCACCCCCGAGGTCAACGACCTTCGGAGCAGAGGCTATGTGCCGATGAATTTCTACAACAACAATGCGGAGCTTCGCAATGTCATCGATTTCATAAATCGCGGCTTCTGCGGCAAGCAGTTCCCGGAAATCAGCGGAACCATCGTCTATCACGATCCCTATATGGTGCTCGCGGACTTCGCGGACTACCGTCAGGCGCAGAACAGGATCGACGAGCTCTGGGCAGACAGAACGCGCTGGAACTCGATGTCGCTGATGAACACCGCCTGCTCCGGCAGATTTGCCGCCGACAGAGCGGTAAACGAGTATGCAAAGAACATCTGGCACACCGTCCCCGCAAAATAAGGACTGCCGCACTCGGCGCAGACCAAAGAGCAAAAAGAGCCGCAACTTGCGTTTTAGCGTGGGTTGCGGCTTTTATCATAGGCTGCGGCTTTTGCCATATTTACTTTTGCTCTTTTAAGCGCTTTTTTGCCCACTCGCAGTATACTTATACAGCTTCGGGGCAAAGAAAACGCTTTCTGCATCCGACTGTGACAGCCCGTGAAAAGGATAGCCACACCCGGCGCAGACCAAAGAGCAAAAAGAGCCGCAACTTGCGTTTTAGCGTGAGCTGCGGCTTTTATCATAGTTTGCGGCTTTTGTCATATTTGCTTTTGTTCTTTTAAGCGTTTTTTTGCCCACTCGCGGTATCTGCATACGGCTTCGGGGCAAAGAAAACGCTTTCTGCATCCGACTGTGACAGCCCGGAAAAAGGATAGTCACACTCAGCACAGACCAAAGAGCAAAAAGAGTCGCAACTCGCGTTTTTGGGCGTAGGTTGCGGCTTTTATCATAGTTTGCGGTCTGGCATTTACAGGGCAATTTATAGGACTTATCTTGCAAAAAAACAGCCCGCGAGGATATCCCCGCAGGCTGATTATTTATATTTACGCTTTGTGGTAGAGCTTCTTGACTTGATAATGCGGCTCGCAGGTCAGGTTTATACCGAGCTTGCGGTAGACATCCGCGTCGACCTGGGAGAGAATGACGGAGGAATGTGCCTCGCAGCCGCGCAGGAGCGAGAGCGCGTCGAACGCTTTCTTTGCGGGCTCGCTCTGTATCGCGCTCATGGTCAGCGCGATGAGAACTTCGTCCGTGTGCAGGCGCGGGTTGTTGTTGCCGAGGATATTCGTCTTGAGCGACTGTATCGGTTCGATAACGCCGGGATCGATGAGCAGCTGCTCCTTGGGCTGATTGCTGAGCAGTTTTACTGCGTTGAGCAGCGCCGCCGAGCTCGCGCCGAGCAGGGACGAAGTCTTTCCGGTTATCAGTCTGCCGTCGGGCAGCTCGATTGCGACCGCGGGAGCGCCCGTCTCTTTTGCTCTGTCGAGCGCGGGACGTACGCAGCGGCGATATTCTTCAGTGACTCCCGCCTGGTTCATCAGACTCTCTATCTTCGTCAGCTCCGCGTCGCCGGTCAGACCTTTTTTGTGGTCGCACAGCGCGCTGAAGTAGCGGCGGATTATCTCGTTCAAAGAGGCGTCGCGGGTTGCGGCGTCGTCGGAGATGCAGTAGCCCGCCATGTTGACGCCCATGTCCGTGGGCGATTTATAGGGGCTCTTGCCCTCGATTTTCTCAAATATAGCGTTGAGCACGGGGAAGACTTCAACGTCTCTGTTGTAGTTGACGGTGGTCTTGCCATATGCTTCGAGGTGGTAGGGGTCGATAACGTTGACATCGTTGAGGTCGGCGGTTGCCGCCTCATATGCGAGGTTGACGGGGTGCTTCAGGGGCAGGTTCCATATGGGGAACGTCTCGAACTTTGCGTATCCCGCCTTGATGCCGCGCAGGTTGTCGTGATAGAGCTGGGAGAGGCAGGTCGCCATTTTTCCGCTTCCGGGGCCGGGCGCGGTTATAACGACGAGCGGGCGCTCGGTCTCGATATATTCATTCTTGCCGAAGCCCTCTTCGCTGACGATGTGCGGGATATTATAAGGATAGCCCTCGATGGGATAGTGGATAAAGACGCGCACGCCGAGATTTTCAAGCCTGTTCTTGAATGCAAGCGCGGCGGGCTGACCCTTATACTGCGCGATAACGACGCTGCCGACGAAAAGACCGATCGCTCGGAACGCGTCGATGAGGCGCAGCACGTCGCTGTCGTAGGTTATGCCGAGGTCGCGGCGGATCTTATTATTTTGGATATCGCTCGCGTTGATGACAATGACTATCTCAACATCCGAGCCGATATTTTTGAGCATCTGCAGCTTGCTGTCGGGCTTGAAGCCGGGCAGGACGCGCGAGGCATGGTAGTCGTCGAAGAGCTTGCCGCCGAATTCAAGATAGAGCTTGCCGCCGAATTCCTTGATGCGTTTGCTTATCTGCTCGGATTGCTTCTGGATATAAAGGTCGTTATCGAATCCCACTTTGAACATTGTAAAACCTCACAGTATATTTTTTGCGCTTGACGCGCTTTGTCGCCGCAAAATTCGCCGCCCCTCGACGCGAATTTATCAAAATCAATTAATTATACAACTTCAGCGCCGCCATTGCAACTCTTTTGAAGCATTACCCCCCCGAGCCTTAAAAACAAAAAACAGCCGCAGCATTTTCGGCGGCGCTTTGTGTATTAACCTGTCCCCCTTGACAACCGGCGGAGCGGTTATATAATTAGACTGTTCGTTTTTTGCATGCATGGGGGTAATTAAATGGAAAAAGATAAATCGTTTCTCGGCACTCAGCCGGTCGGCAAGCTGCTTTTCAAGCTCTCGCTGCCGACGGTCATAGCGCAGATAGTCAACATGCTCTATAATATAGTTGACCGCATATATATCGGTCATATGCCCGGCGACGGCAGCCTTGCGCTGACGGGAGTCGGCGTGTGCCTGCCGATAATCATGATAATCTCGGCGTTCGCCGCGTTCGTCAGCGCGGGCGGCGCGCCCAGGGCGTCGATATCCATGGGCAAGGGCGACAACGGCTCGGCGGAAAAAATACTCGGCGGCTGCTTTTTCATGCAGATAATAATATCTGCCGTTCTGACTGCGCTGCTGCTTATCTTTGACCGCGACCTGCTCCTCGCATTCGGCGCGAGCGAGAACACTATCGAATACGCGGTCGATTATATGAACATCTACGCCATAGGCACCGTCTTTGTCCAGCTGACGCTCGGCATGAACGCGTTTATAACGGCGCAGGGCTTCGCGAATATCGGCATGGTGACCGTCATGATAGGCGCTGTGTCGAATATTGTGCTCGACCCGATATTTATCTTTGGGCTGCATATGGGAGTCAGGGGCGCCGCGCTCGCGACGATTATATCGCAGTGTATCTCCTGCGTCTGGGTCGTGGCGTTTCTCTTCGGCAAAAAGACAATATTGCGCCTGAAGGCGAAGAATTTCTTCGTTTCTCCTAAAATTATCCTGCCGTGCATTACGCTCGGGCTCGCGACTTTTATCATGCAGTCGAGCGAGAGCGTTATCTCGGTCTGCTTCAACTCGTCTTTGCTCAAATACGGCGGCGATATCGCCGTCGGTGCGATGACGATACTGACGAGCGTCATGCAGTTCGCCATGCTGCCGCTCAACGGCATCTCACAGGGCTCTCAGCCTATCCTCAGCTACAACTACGGCGCGGGAAACAGCGAGCGCGTCAAAAAGACATTTAAGCTGCTTCTTGCCGTGTGCCTCACCTATTCGTTCCTGCTCTGGGGATTCATCGAGCTGTTCCCGCAGGGCTTTGCGAGGATGTTCAGCTCCGACGCCGCGCTTATTGATTTCACCGCGCACGCCCTGCGTATCTACTGCGCCGTGCTCTGCCTGTTTGGCATACAGATGTCGTGCCAGATGGCTTTTGTATCGATAGGCAGCGCGCTGTGCTCGATATCGGTTGCGGTCGTTCGCAAGTTCGTGCTGCTCCTGCCGCTTATTTATATCATGCCGGCGTTTGTCGCAGACAAGACGATGGGCGTTTATATGGCGGAGCCCGTAGCGGATGTTATCGCGATAACATTCACGTCCATACTCTTCACAATTCAGTTCGGCAAGGCAATGAAGAAGCTCGAAGCGCAGAAAAAAGGGGAGGCAAAATAAAATGGCCGATGAAATAAAAATCCGCACGACAACGCCCGACGACGCGCCGGCGCTGCTAAAAATATACGCGCCCTATGTCAAAAACACCTCGATAACATACGAATACGATGTGCCGAGCGAGGAGGAGTTCCGCAGGAGAATCGAATCTACGCTCAGGAGATACCCGTATCTCGTGCTCGAAAGGGAGGGCGATATCCTCGGCTATGCCTATGCGGGTCCGCTTCATTCGCGCCCGGCGTATGATTGGGCGGTCGAGACATCGATCTATCTCGATCAGAATGCGCGCGGCGGCGGGCTCGGCAGAAAGCTGCACGACGCGCTCGAAGCCGTGCTGCGCGAGCAGGGCTTTCTCAACATGAACGCCTGCATAGCCTATCCAGAAGTTGAGGACGAATATCTGACGAAAAACAGCGCGGAATTCCACGCGCATCTCGGCTACCGAATGGTCGGCGGCTTCACAAAATGCGGATATAAATTCCACCGCTGGTACGGCATGGTTTGGATGGAGAAGCTTATCGGCGAGCATCTTGAAAATCAGCCGCCGGTCATCCCGTTCCCACAGATAGGAAATGTCATCCACGAGAAGTACGGAATAGATTAAAAAAATATACACGCCCCGAAAGGACTGTGCACTGTCTTTCGGGGCGCATATTTTTATGGGTTGCAGTTTCCCTTATTCTCAGCCTTGATTACCCTCAGGCCGATTGTAAAAAAATCTTATTTGATCTTTATCTGCCAGTATGCGATGTAGTCTCTCTCGTAGGTGTAGGTGATGTGGATGGTGTCACCCTTGACGACAACTGAGGGATAAGAATACTCAGCGAGACCCTTTTCGAAGGTCTTTATCTTTGTGAAGGTCTTGCCGTCATCGGTCGAAACGGAGAGGACAAGAGGAGTACGGATGCCGGGGAGACCAATGTTGTTATAAGCAAGGAAGATTCTGCCCTGATCGTCGGTGTCGAGGTCGATACCGCTGTTGTTGTTGGGAAGCTTGGTGGCATAAGCGCGGCACCAGGTCTTGCCGTTATCATAGGAATCGCTGCGATAGATCTTGCCGACCTTTGTTCTTGTGAGCATATGGACAGAGCCGTCAGCGGACTGCCAAAGGGTGGGCTGAATCATCGGAACCTTGAACCATGTGCAGTATTTGGAATCGACATTAGCGGTCTTTGTCCAAGTCGCGCCGTCGTCGGTGGAAATGTCAACGAATGCTCTCCACTCGCCGTCGATCTCAGTCGAAGCGGGTGCAAGAACGGTGCCGTCCTTAAGTCTGATGGGCTTATTCTTGACGGGTCCTCTGCCGCCGCTGTTGTCGCCGGGGACAAGCTCTCTGGGAGTGCTCCAGCTTCTGCCGTCGGTCGAGGTTGCGTAATAGGTCTTCCAGTAATCGGTGTCGGTGCCGACCTTGAAGTAAAGAACGACAGTGCCGTCTTCCTTCTGGAACAGAACGGGGTTCCAGTGAGCTATGTCATCAGCCGCAGAAACAACGATGGGATCGCTCCAGCCATCCTCTTCGGTGCGAACCGAGGTGTAGATCTTAACATCGCTCTTCTTCTCGGAAGAACCGCCGAACCAGGCTGCGATAACGGAGCCGTCATCGAGGGGCAGAACCGTTGAAGCGTGGCAGGAATCGGTTATCTTCTTGTCGAAGATCATTTCTTTTGTTGCGGAGACGATGATATCATCGCTCGAACTTTTAGCCATGCCTATGGATGCGAGAGCAAACATGAGGCTGATTGCGACGAGAACCGATAAAATTCTCTTGGTCATTTTACTTCCTCCTAAAAATTTCCTATATTATGCCGCGTTTCCACAACGCTCAAGAAGGTTTTGAGCGATTGAAAATCACGTAAAAGCCGCAGGAAAACATCACTTGATCTTTATCTGCCAGTAGGCGATATAGTCTCTTTCATATGTATAAGTGATGTGGATGGTGTCGCCCTTGACAACGACTGCGGGATAAGAGTACTCCGCGAGTCCGGTCTCGAAGGTCTTTATCTTCGTGAAGGTCTTGCCGTCGTCAAGCGAAACGGCGAGGGTGAGGGGCGTTCTGATGCCGGGGATGCCGACGGGGTTATAGACGAGGAAAATTCTTCCGCTGTCGTCGGTGTCGAGGTCGATACCGCTGTTGTTGTTCGGCAGGTTGGTCGGATATGCGCTGCACCAGGTCTTGCCGCCGTCATAGGAATCGCTTCTGTAGATTTTGCCGACCTTTGTTCTTGTGAACATGTGAACCGAGCCGTCCTTCGATTCCCAAAGCGTGGGCTGAATCATCGGGGTCTTGAAGAAGCCGAGGAAGGTCGAATTGATTTCGGGAGTTCTGTTCCAGGTCTTGCCGTTGTCGGTCGATATGTCAACGAAGCATCTGTATTTGCCGCCGAGCTCGGTCGAGCCGGGAGCGAGTATAGTGCCGTTCTTGAGTCTGATGGGCTTGTTCTTGACGGGACCTCTGCCGCCGCTGTTGTCGCCGGGGACAAGCTCTCTGGGAGCTGCCCAGTTCTTGCCGTCGGTCGAGACGGAATAGTAGGTCTTCCAATATTCGGTGTCCTTGCCGACCTTGAAATAGAGGGTTATCGTGCCGTCGTCGTTCTGGAAGAGAACGGGGTTCCAGTGGGCGACATTCGGATCGGCGGAAACTCTGATGGGCTCGCCCCATTTTCCGTCCGTGCCGCGCACGCTTGTGAGTATCTTGACATCGTCGTCGCTCTCGGACGAGCCTGCGAACCATGCCGCAACAACTGTACCGTTGTCAAGAGGCAGAACGGTCGAAGCGTGGCAGGAGTCGGTGGGCTTTTCGGTGAATATCCATTCTTTTTCAGCAGAGACGATTATCTTTTTGGGGTTCGTTTCAACCGCTGAGGGCTTGCTGTCGTCCGGCTTGGAGGGGACGGTAGTCGAGCCGCTGTTGCCGCCCGATGCGGGCTTTGTGGTGTCGGCAGCGGGGGTTGTTTTTGTGGGGCCTCTTCTGACTGAGGGCGCGGCGGAAACGGCATCGGTGCCGCTCGTCGCAGGCTCGGTCGTCTCGGGCGCGGCGGTGGTGCCATCCGCCGCAGGGGCCGTTGCCGCATCCGTCTTGATGTCGGATGCCGCGGTGGTGTCGCTGCCGCTCTTGTCAGAAGCGCAGGCGGCAAATGACAGGATCATAAGAACTGCAATGGCTAAAGCTAAAAATCTTTTCATTTCACAAATCTCCGTAGGGTCTCGATTTTTTCCGGCTATCCGGTCCTTTAGATGTTTCGAGGCTGCGGATATTCATTACCTGCGCCATATAAGCGGTAATGGAGATCGGCAGCCACCGTTTATATCGTAACTATTATACATCGTTTCGACAGAAAAAGTCAACTTTTTTTAGTAATATTCAACTAATTTTTATCTGAAACTTCGTTAATTTTATCAATTGAATTACAAAATACAATTCTCGCACGGCAGATACACAAATTCAGGTACTTTGCATTAATATTCATACAATATATATGGTCGGGAGCGAAAACCCGCCAGAACGAAAAGAATCCGTGCCGCCGGGCGATTTTACGCCCTGCGGCACGGAAATATATTTATTTGTAGTTTCTCAGAACCTCTTTGTAGAACTCTATCGCCGCGCCGATGGCGGAGAGGTCGATGTTTTCATCTACGCTGTGGACGCTGTTGAACTGCTGCATGTTGATATCGATCGGAGCAAAGCGCAGCGTGCACGGGCAGACGTCGCTCATCCAGCGGGCGTCGGTTCCGGCGGCGAGGACGAACGGGGCAACTGCGGCGTGCGGGAACACGTCTCTCGCGCAGCGGCAGACATATTTGAATGCCCTGCTGCCTGTATCAGCCGGTCGGTGGAACTCGTGCCCGTCGGCGGGCTCGGTTATTTCAAGCGCATATTTCTTCGCGAGCTCTCTTATCTTCTCCATGTCGCCGACAAGATCCTCTTCGTCGATGTATCTTATCAGCGCGCTTGCAGAGCACTCGTTGTCGCGCGGGGTCTTGCCCTTCTTTGACTCGATGCTGCCGAAAACGCAGGTCGTGCCGAGCATCGCTGCCGCCTGGGAGTTTATCTTCGGCATGAGCTTTATCAGCAGCGGCTCGAAACACCATAGGTTCGCGAAGATAAGTCTCAGCGGGAAGTTCATATAGGGCAGGAGCGCCGTGAACATCTCGCGCACCTGAGCGGGCATTTTTATCGTCAGCTTCAGCGCGGAAACCTCAGCGATGAATTTTGAAACTCGGGTCACGGGATTGTCGCTGAGGGTCAGCCCTTCGGAGTCGCCCTGAACGGCGCGGACATTTATTCTGTGGTAGCCCTTTTCGTGAACAGCTATCATCGCGCACTTGCAGTCTATCCCGTCTATCGGTGCGCTGATGACCCCGCCGCCCTCGTCGATGGCAAATTCGAATTCGATGCCCTGCTTTTCAAAATATTTCACGGCTTCGTGTATTCCGTCGCCGAAAATCTCTTCATTGTGTCCCGAGGCTATATATAAGTTGCATGCGGGTTCAAAATCCTCGGCGAGCAGCTCCTCGACTGCGGAGAGCTCCGCGAAGAGCGAAGTCTTTGTGTCTACCGTGCCGCGTCCCCATATCTTTCCGTCGGATATCTCGCCGAACTTTTCGTGAGTCCAGTCGCCCGTCGCGGCAACGACATCGTGGTGCGACATGAGCAGTATATTCCGGCTCTCGTCGCGCCCGGGGATTTTATAGACCCAGCAGTCCTCGCTGAAATATTTTATCTCGGCGCGCTCATGCAGCAGCGGAAACAGCTCTTTTACCGCCGCGCGCAGCTTCGCAAACTCCGTGTCGTCATATATTTCGCGGGACGATACGGTCTGACATTCTATCATTTTCATCAGCCGTTCGCCGTTTTCGATATCCTCCTGCTCGGTTGTATAGACCGGCTTTTCGCCTATCGGCTCGGCTTTTTTCGCGGCGAGCGCGGCTCTTATCAGCAGTATACATATAAATATAACAAGAACTGCAAGCACGGCGAGAAGTATATAAAGTCCCATATCGTTCACCCTTTCTCTTTCTGCCACTCATTTTATCATATCCGCGTATTTCATGCAACTTGACTTTTTGGCATATCAGATGATAAAATATAGATACCATGAGTGGCGCATCTATAAGATGCGGCATAATAAAAAACATAAAAACGGAGGGATTCGGTGAGCAAAGAGGGAAATACGGGCGCGAAGATATACTGCGCCGTATGCGGACGCACGTTTGACGCTGCCGCGGATAAATGCCCGAACTGCTCGGCTCCGGCGTCGCTTTCACAGCCTGTCTCGGAGCCAAGGGAAGAGAAAAGAGAGCCTGTATTCGTCTGCACGATATGCGGACATGTCCACGAGGGCAAGGCTGCGCCCGACCGCTGCGAGAACTGTGGAGTCGGCGGCGAGCTGATTGAAGAGCGCCGTCCCGCGCTGACAAGAACATGGGTCTGCACGGTCTGCGGGCTTAAAATAAAGAGCGAAAATGCGCCCGAGAAGTGTCCGAAGTGCGAGTCGCCCGCCGAGCTGTTCAAGGCTCAGAAGGACGGCATCGCGCGTATGCGCTGCTCGATATGCGGCTTTGAAATCGAGGGCGACACAGCGCCCGACCGCTGCGAAAACTGCGGCGTTGACGGGGACATGTTCGAGCCCGTGAAAAACTGACGGAGAGACTGATATGAACATACTTGTTATAGACGGACAGGGCGGCGGAATAGGCAAGCTGCTCGTTTCCGGGATAAAAAGCGAATATCCGGACTTCTTCGTGACCGCCGTCGGCGCGAACAGCATCGCGACCTCCGCCATGCTCAAGGCGGGCGCCGATGCCGCCGCGACGGGCGAAAACGCAGTGTGTGTCGGGTGCCGCAAGGCGGATGTCATAGCGGGTCCCGTCGGCATAGTCATAGCCGATGCGCTGCTCGGCGAGATAACGCCGAAGATGGCGGCGGCGATAGGGCAGAGCGACGCAAAGCGTGTACTCGTCCCTGTCAACCACTGCGACAATATAGTCGTCGGCGTCGGGGATATCCCGATGGCGAAGCTCGTTCAGTCCGCCGTGAAAGAAATCGGAAAAGGGTCTTGATTTTCGCTTGAAATGTGATATAATAATCGCGATCTCATGAAGGGATCGGGCTTTCAGAAGAGAGCGAAGATTTTTTAAAAATAACGTGAAAACATTGCCGCGAGGGTAACTGCGCTTCCAGGAGGGAGTGCCGTACCCCCGCTTTTTGTTTTTTGAAAGGACGATCCCCATGACAAACAAGAATTCAATGCGAATCAGAAAGACGGTCATAACCGCGCTGTGCGTCGCGCTGTGTATCGTGCTGCCCATGGCGTTCCACATGGTCAAAAACGCCGGAACGATATTCCTGCCGATGCATATCCCGGTGCTGCTGTGCGGACTTATCTGCGGCTGGCAGTACGGACTCGTGTGCGGTCTGCTCGGCCCCCTGCTCTCGTCGCTCCTGACCCAGATGCCGCCGATGGCTATCCTGCCGTCGATGATGGCGGAGCTCGCAGTATACGGCGCAGTGACGGGTCTTATGATGTATGCGTTTAAATATAAGACTACATATCTCTCGCTCTACACGAGCCTCGTTGTCGCGCTCATCTCCGGGCGCGTCGTTTCGGGCATACTCAAAGCCCTCATCTTCTCCGCCGGAAACTATTCGTTCTCCGTCTGGGTGACTGCGTCGTTCGTCACCTGCCTGCCGGGTCTCGCTATCCAGCTCGCGATAATCCCGACCCTCGTAAAAGTTCTTGCAAAAGCTAAGCTCCTGCCGCGCAGACAGGCGCAAAAACAGGCTTGACTTTGATTTTTCTTCGGGGTATAATAATCCCATATTATAAAGGCTGTGACGAAGAACACGGATCTTTTCGGGACGATCAGAGAGGGAAATGTTTGCTGCGAGTTTCCTTCGTCCGCAGGGTCTATTCCGCTTTCGAGCCGCAGGGCGATGAGTTCTGCCGCGTGCCCGCGTTATGGGCTGAGAGTTAAACACAAGGTGGTACCGTGCTTATTGCACCCTTGGGACGGCGGGAGCCGTTCTGAGGGTGTTTTCTATTAAATATGATGCAGGAGGATATAAAATGCTGGATCTCAGATTTGTCAGAGAAAACCCCGAAATAGTCAAAGAAAACATCAAAAAGAAGTTTCAGGATCAGAAGCTTCCGCTCGTCGACGAGGTCATTGAGCTTGACAAGCTCTGTCGCGCCGCAAAGGGCGAGGCTGATGAGCTGCGCGGCAGCCGCAACCGCCTGTCGAAGCAGATAGGCGCGCTCATGGCGCAGGGCAAGCGCGACGAGGCGGAAGAGGTGAAGGCTCAGGTCAGCGCGAACGCCGCGAGACTCGCTGAACTCGAGAAGCTCGAAGAGGAGCTCGGCGAGAAGATAAAGAAGATAATGATGGTTATCCCGAACATCATCGACCCGAGCGTGCCGATAGGACGCGACGACAGCGAGAATGTTGAAATCCAGCGCTTCGGCGAGCCCGTAGTGCCCGATTTCGAAGTTCCGTATCATACAGAGATAATGGAGAAGATGAACGGCATCGACCTCGACTCCGCAAGAAAGGTCGCGGGCAACGGCTTCTATTATCTCATGGGCGATATCGCCAGACTCCATTCGGCAGTTATTTCATATGCGCGCGATTTCATGATCGACCGCGGCTTCACTTATTGCGTGCCGCCGTTCATGATAAGAAGCGATGTCGTCACCGGCGTTATGAGCTTCGCCGAGATGGACGCGATGATGTATAAAATCGAGGGCGAGGATCTCTATCTCATCGGCACGAGCGAGCACTCGATGATAGGCAAGTTTATTGATACAATAATCCAGCCTGAGACTCTGCCACTGACCCTCACGAGCTACTCCCCCTGCTTCCGCAAGGAAAAGGGCGCTCACGGTATAGAAGAGCGCGGCGTTTACCGCATCCACCAGTTCGAGAAGCAGGAGATGATAGTCGTCTGCGAGCCGGAGGACAGCAAGATGTGGTTCGACAAGCTCTGGCAGAACACGGTCGATTTCTTCCGCACTCTCGATATCCCGGTGCGCACCCTCGAGTGCTGCTCGGGTGACCTCGCGGATCTCAAGGTCAAGTCTATAGATGTCGAGGCGTGGTCGCCCAGACAGAAGAAGTATTTCGAGGTCGGCTCCTGCTCGAACCTCGGCGACGCACAGGCGCGCAGGCTGAAAATACGCATCAACGGCAAGGACGGCAAGCACTTTGCCCATACGCTCAACAACACCGTTGTTGCCCCGCCGAGAATGCTCATAGCGTTCCTCGAAAACAACCTCAATGCCGACGGCAGCGTCAATATCCCCGAAGCCCTCAGACCGTATATGGGCGGCAAGGAGAAAATAGGCGGCTGAGAATAACAGCATATAAAATCAAAGCCATAATTCACTCTTCAAAGTGAGTTATGGCTTTTTGCTGTTTGGTGCGGGCGCGCAGTGGAGCTGTTTTTTTACAGCGCATAAGCGGATAATGAAAAGCTTGAGTATTTATAAGAAATGTGCTAAAATCGAGATATCAACAGAAGATATATGGGGTGGCAACATGAAGACAGGGAAAAGAAAAAATACTGCCGTTAAATGTATAATCGGAATATTGGCGGCCGCAGCGGCGGCGGTGCTCATATTTATTTTATCTATATTCGCAATAGACCCGATGTTCCATTATCATGCTTCGCTGAAGTTTCTGTCGTATCCGCTTGTGAACGAGCGCTATCAGAATAACGGAATAGCCAGGCACTTTGACTATGATTCGGTCATCACCGGAACATCCATGACGGAAAATTTCAAGACGAGTGAGGCTCAGAAGCTCTTCGGTTCTGATTTCATAAAGGTCGCGTTCTCCGGCGGCGGATATACGGAAATAGGCGACAATCTCAAGACTGCGTATGATTCCGGACACGACATCAAATATGTCATATGGGGTCTTGACTATGACAAGATGATCTACGGCAAGAATTACCGCTATACCGAAAAGGGCGATTTCCCGGACTATTTGTATAACGACAGCAGCCTCGACGATATAAAATATTTCTTCGATCCGGTCGTTATAAAGCTCACCGGAAGCGTTGTGAAATCAACGGTTACGGGAAGAGCGGCAACCTCGTTTGATGTTTATGAAAACTGGAGCGCCGGCTATGAGTACGGGCGCGACGAGGTTATAAAGTCGTGCGAGCTCAACGCCTCTGCGAGCAAGATGCAGCAGCTGACCGATGCCGACCGCGCCGTTGTAACGGAAAATCTGAACGAGAATGTTATCAGTATTGTCAAAGCGCATCCCGAGACCACATTCTAGTTCTTCTATCCACCTTACAGCATAGCGCACTGGGGCATGGAGATAAATAACGGTCAGCTCGACAGGACGCTCGGCGCCGAAAATCTGATAACAAAAGAGCTTTTGAAATATGACAATGTCAGGCTGTATTCATTCCGCGGCAACTCCGAGCTCATATGCAACCTCGATAATTACAAGGACGCGAAGCACTACGGCGAATGGGTGAACTCACAGATGCTGCAGTGGATGAAGAATGACGAATACCGCATCACAGAAGAGAATCTCGCCGAATACGAAAAGAACGCCGACGATTTGATAAAATCTTATGATTACGACCAACTTTTCAAATGACGGCGAATATCAACAAACATAAATTAAAGAGCCTGCGGACAGCGGGCTCTTTTGCTTTTACACGGATTTTACTTTCGCTTTACCAAAAGTCGGTTGATGCTTCGGCTTCCTACGGGTTAAACTGATATCGGAAGGGAGAAACCGGGCATATAAACCAACGAAAACGCACGCGCCCGGCAAATAAAGTCATGAAAGAAACCAATGTCGTCAAGAAGGACGGAAGCTTTTTTGAAAAGCACGCAGAGATATGGAAATTCATAAAGTTCACTTTTGCAGGCGCGTCCTCGTCGCTGATAGAGCTCGGCGTGTTCGCTCTGCTCCAGTATGTCGTGTTCAAGTCCCTCAACGATGTCCCCGTGACGGACAGCCCCGTTCTTGCGTTTCTCGGGGTCGAGTATAAGGGCTATATGTATTCGTATTTCATCTCGACCGTCGTCGGCTACGCGATAGCGTTCGTCATGAACAGAAAGATAACTTTCAAGGCGGACGCGAATCCGCTGCTCTCGACTGTTTTGTATGCGATAATGGTCGTGTGTACAATTATTTTCAACACCTGGTTCGGCGCATTCCTCGGCACGCTCATCAAGAACAGCGGCCGCAGCAACGCGCTCATCGAGCTGCTGACAAAGGTCGTCGTCATGACCGTGCCGACCCTCTGGACATATCCGCTCAACAGGTTCGTTATCCACAGAAAGAAAAAGCCCGCTGCAGAACAGGGGGAGTGAATATGCGCTTCAACTCCGACGGAAAATTTAAAATAATGCAGATAACCGATATCCAGGAGATACCGGATGTGTCGCCCGACACAATAAAGCTTATCAATGCGGCTCTCGAAGAAGAGAAGCCCGATCTCGTCGTGCTCACCGGCGATCAGATAAAGGGCTACGGAGTCTCATATAAAGGCAAGGGCGACGCGCTCATAGAAAGCGTCGCCGAGACTGTCGGCAAGCTCTTAAAGCCCGTGACCGACAGGCACATCCCGTTCGCCGTCACTTTCGGCAACCACGACAGGCAGGTCGGGATAAGCAACAAAGACCAGTTTGAAAAGATATACAAAGCCTCGCCCGGATGCGTGGGCGAACAGGCGGAGGGCATCGACGGAGGCGGAACATATAACATACCGATCTTGTCCTCCGACGGCGAACGTACTGCGTTTAATCTCTATCTTTTCGACAGCGGAACGGACGCGAAGGGCGGCGGATATGAGCCGTTTGACCCGGAGATAATAGACTGGTATAAGAAAAAGCGCGACGAGCTGAAAGCCCAAAACGGAGACTACATTCCGTCCCTTGTATTCCAGCACATACCGATGTTCGAGCACTACAATGTTCTCAAAAGAGTCGGCAAGCACGAAAAGGGCGCGATACCGGCGTTCAGAATACACAAGGGCGAGCATTATAAAATAGACGAAACCAAGTGCGTCGAGGGTTCTGTATTATTAGAGCCGCCGTCGATACCGGATATCGACACCGGCGAGTTCGAGGCACTCAGCGAAAAGGGCGATGTGCTAGGTGTATATGTCGGTCACGACCACAAAAATTCTTATGTCGGAAAGGTCGGCAATATCGATGTCGGTTTCACTCAATCGGCGGGCTTCAATGTCTACGGCAACGGAAAACAGCGCGGCGTGCGCTGCTTTGTCCTCGACGAGAACGATCCGCGCAATTATAAGACATATACCAAGACATATGAGCAGCTCTGCGACGGCAAGCTCAACACGCCGATAAAAGACGCGATATGGCGCGTAGTCCCCACGACCGTGGACATGGCAAAGCCGATGATAGCGAAGGCTCTCGCGGCGATTGCGGCGGCTGCTGCGCTTGCGGTCATCGCCGTCAAAATTTTTTAAACAGACAACTTCTATTTTCATCATGACTCTTCTGCGAAGCTCCGAGGCAACATCCTCTCGGGGCTTTGCGCATTAAAAAAGACTGCCTCAAGGGCAGCCTTTAATATTATTTATCTTTTTGCGCCGGAGACCACAAATTTTTCATCGTCCGAAACGGCGACATCAACATCAAAGTACGGCGCGAACACTGCTGATAATTCCTCGGCAGTCAGCATCTCGCGCGAGACGCTGTCAGCCCTGCCCTTGTGGTGCATGCGCAGCGCGTCAAGGCTCATGCCGTGCGCCACGGTCAGCCGTCCGCCGCTTTTAAGCCAATGGGACAGCCGCTCAACGAGCCTCTCCGGGCTTTCAAAATGCGGGAATGCGTTATAAACAACGCAGCAGTCGCACAGGCGCTCAACGGGAATTTCCTCAACATCGCCGCAGATCACCTCGACTCTCTGGTCGTGCATCTTCGATGCGGCTATCCGCGCCATCTGAGCCGAAATATCAACGCCGATAACGCGCTCCGCGCCGCGCGCGAGGTAATACGGGAACATGACCCCCGTGCCGCAGGCAACGTCGAGCACGACGGAATTTTCTTTCACTCCGGCGGCGTCAAGTATGAAATTTATCTTTTCGTCGCTCTTTATCATGTTGGCGTCCCACTCGGGCGCCATGCGGTCAAAGAACGCGGCAATCTCTTTTTTGTTCATGCGTCAGTCTCCCGAAATTTATGCTCATATGATACCACAAGACCGCGCAATTATCAATATGAGGTGGGGATAAAACTGCTTGGGAAAATAGTAATACAGGGCGGTGATTTTATTTTGAACGGGCGCCGGCGTGCGAAAACAGATACAGCGACAAATTAGGGGGTTGCTATGGCTTAAGCGATAGAGAACTCTCAATCTATAAAACAACGCTTTGCACCCCGCAATCACTCCCGCAAAATTAAAAAGGACTGCCAAACGGCAGTCCCTCTTGAAAAACTATCAATAATCTGTAACTCTTATCGTCGAGATGATTTCGGCGCCGAGAAGAGTTTCGAGCTTTGTGCGCAGCTCGCGCTCCGAGGCGACGGGGGTGACAAAGGCGAACTCGTCCTCCGGCGCGCCGGCGCGCTTGAGAAGCTTTATCTCGCCGAAAGTCTTCTCCGCCGAGGATATGACCTGCTGCTTCTGCTGAGCGCGCGCCCTGACATAGAGCGCCGTAGGCATGTCGAGATAGTCGGAGACATAGCCCTCTTCGCTGTCCGCCCAGCCGAAGAACTTCTGCTTGTTCTCGTGGCGTGCGCAGTCGATAACGTCGCCGACGACCGCGCTTGCGGTGGGCAGCTTGCCCGCGCCTCTGCCGTAGAATACGACATCGCCTATCGCGTCGCCGCGCACGAGAATCGCGTTGAAAACATCGTCAACGCTTGCGAGCTGGCTGTGATGATCGACGAATGCGGGGCTGACTATCGCATAGATGTGCTTGCCGTTCTCGCTCTTGCGCGCTCTGCCGAGAAGCTTTATAACTCCGCCCCAGTCCTTGGCGTATTCGACATCCTCGAGTGTTATCTCGGTTATACCCTCGGTGTGAACCTGGTCGGGATAGACATGCTTGCCGAAGCACAGGGACGCGAGGATGCATACCTTGCGGCAGGCGTCGAAGCCGAGAATGTCTGCCGAGGGGTCGCGCTCGGCATAGCCGTTGTCCTGCGCGAGCTTGAGCGCGTCTTCAAACGCCATGCCGTCGTTTATCATGCGGGTGAGAATAAAATTCGTCGTGCCGTTGAGAATGCCCGCAAATTCGTTTATCTCGTTTGCGGCGAGGCACTGGCTTATCGGTCTGATTATCGGTATTCCGCCGCCGACCGACGCTTCAAAGAGGAAATTCACATTGTGCTCTGCGGCGTATCCGAGCAGCTCGCAGCCCTTCGCCGCGACAAGCTCTTTGTTCGAGGTCACAACGCTCTTGCCCGCCTTGAGGCAGGCGGAGACGAACTCATACGCCGGATGAAGTCCGCCCATCGTCTCGACAACGACCTTTACCTCGGGGTCGTTGAGAATAATATTAAAATCTTTTATAAAAAGCTTCTCATTCGGGTCGCCCGGAAAATCCTTGAGGTCGAGAATATATTTTATCTCAAGCTCCGACTGCGTGCTCTTACGCACGATGCTGTCGTGATTTTTGTTGATGACCTCGGCAACGCCGCTTCCGACAACGCCGTAGCCCATTATCGCTATATACATGATAACTGTCTCCCCACTGTCATTGATTTTTATTATTTTATCACAAACAGCCCCGGCGATAAAGCCCCAAAGGAAAACTTTCTTACATTTTTATGAAGTATTTTTCAAACTCATTGAGTTTTAAGATAAAATAGTATAATATATATAATAAATTATGCTGTTTTGTCATTGGACGCAGGAAAAAACGGTTGAAAGAAGAGGTGCAGAAAATGTCCCCTGCCACTGTGGAAAAGAGAAGAGCGGTACTTATCAATGTCGCATATATCGCGCTCGTGCTCGGCGCGTTTTATCTGTTCATGAAATATGCATTCTGGACAGTCGCTCCGTTCTTGTTCGCATTCTTGGTCGCCGCCGCGCTCCAGCGTCCGACCAATTTTATCTCGAAGAAAACCCATATCAAAAAGGGAATTGTCTCTGTTATCGCGGTGCTGCTGATAATCGCGCTGCTGATAACAATAGTTGCCCTGACCGGCGCAAGGGTCGTGTCTGAGGTCAAGGGACTCGCCTCGACACTCGCCGAGTGGCTCAAGAAAGTGCCCGGTTATGTAAAAAGCTGGGAGACTTCGCTCTATCGCTTCGCCGAGCGTCTGCCGGACGGACTTCAAAGCTCAGCCGAGGATGCGATAAAATCATTCTCGGACAAGCTCCTGCTATCATCAGAAGAGCGTGCGGCACAGCGCGCGCAGGGCGGTGAGCAGAACTCCAATATCAATCTTTTGTCTATCCTCAAGACTCCGCTCAGCGGCGTCTGGTCAACCGCGAAGCAGATTCCGAGTATTTTGATCGGCGTGCTCCTGTTTATTATCGCCGCCTGCTTCATGACCGCCGGATATGACGGAATAGTCGGCTTCATCAAGAATCAGCTGACCCCGCAGAAGCGCAGAACGCTCTCGAAAACTAAACAAATCGTATTCTCGTCCATGGGCAAGCTCGTCAAGTCCTATGCGCTGATAATGCTTATAACTTTTGCTGAGATGTCGATAGGTCTTAGCGTGCTGAAAGTCATCGGCGCGTACAAGAGCGGATATATATTTATTATCGCAATAATAACCGCAATAGTCGATATCCTGCCCGTGCTCGGCACAGGTACGGTCGTTATCCCGTGGGCGGTGTTCTCGCTGATAAACGGCAGCTACGGACTCGGAATCGGACTCATTGTCATATATGCCTGCATAACTGTCATACGCCAGATAATCGAGCCGAAGATAGTCGCGAGCAACCTCGGCATCCCGCCGATAGTCAGCATCATGGGCATGTATATCGGACTCCAGCTCTTCGGCTTCATCGGAATATTTATTATGCCGATAGTCATAACCGTGCTCAAGGTGCTCAACGACGACGGCGTTATCCATATCTGGCGCAGCTCGAAGAAATCCGTTGAGGCGGACGCCGCGGCAGTCCAGCCGGAGGATGTTTCAGCCGAAGAGGAGGATCAGGAGACCGACGGCGAGCCGAGAGAGTAATTTGTTGACTTTTGGGCTTCTTGTGTTATAATTGAACTGTAGTACAAAATTGTTCGCAAGCACAATTCGGATTTTATCGTGAAAGGACGGTTTTCATGGATATTTTACAGGCAAAAAAAGAAGTTATCGCAGCCGGTCTGCGCCTTGTCGAAAAGGGACTCATCGCGAGAACATGGGGCAATGTCAGCTGCCGCGTTGACGAGAACAGCTTTGTCATAACCCCGAGCGGAAAGCCCTATGAGGGACTGACCCCCGACGATATCGTCGAGGTCAAGATCGACACCCTGAGCTACGAGGGCAATGTCAAGCCCTCCTCCGAAAAGGGCGTTCATGCCGAGGTCTACAAGGCTCATCCCGAGGCGGGCTTTGTTATTCACACCCATCAGAAGTTCGCTTCCATTATAAGCGCGACCATGCAGGGCATCCCGACGCTCAGCGAAAAAGGCCGCAAAGTTATAGGCGACAAGGTTTTGCTCGGCGCATACGGTCTGCCCGGCACAAAGAAGCTCAAGAAGGGCGTCGCCGCCGCTATCGCTGCCGACATGGACAGCAAGGCTGTTATCATGGCGCATCACGGAGCCGTCTGCTACGGCAAGGACAGCGAGGAGGCGTTCAACGTCGCCGCCACGCTTGAGCGCGAGAGCGCACTTTATGTTCTCGACCTTTTTGACAGAAAGTTCGGCGAAAAAATTGCCGACTTGAGCGAAATGTGTGTTTCCTGGGCACAAAAGCACGGAAAAACTATTGTAAAACATGACGAAACCTGTTATAATAACTCGTACAGAGACGCAAGCGGAAAGATAGTATTCTACGCTGCAGGCGACAAGGAGCACACCGTCACCGTAGACCCCGTGACTTCGGCGGTCAGCGGCGAGGGAGAGATTCCGACGGCAGACCTCCATCGCGCCATATATGCTTCACGCGAGGATATTAATGCTATTCTTTATTCCCAGGCTCCCGAGGTGCTCGCAGTCGCCGCCATGGGCAAGACTGTTAAACCTCAGCTTGATGACAGCGCCCAGATAATCGGCGTGAGCCTCAAGTGCGCGAAGAATTCGCCCAAGAAGGTCGTCAAGGCGCTCAAGGGTCGCCACTGCGTTCTCGTCAAGGACGGCGGCGCGCTCTGCTGCGGCTCGAATGAGAGCAACGCAGGTGCGGTCGAGATGATCGCAGAGAAGAGCTGCCTTACCTACATAGGCTCCGGTCTCTTCGGTAAGTGCAAGCCGATCAATCCTATCGAGTGCCTGCTCATGAGAGTTATCTATCTCAAGAAATACTCGAAGCAGGCCGAATAAATCAGACACCTACCATCTTCTTGCCCCCGTTTTATACAAAGAAAATCCCGACCTTAACCGGTCGGGATTTTCTTTTGGTCGGTGTGCAAAATTTTTAACAGAGAACCAATACAAACCGATTCTCAATCGTTTCTATAATGTAGGGAGGTGAAGATATGCCCAAAAACAGCATCAATTATTTAATTGTAAAAACAGCTCACGGAGATAATGCGGCTTTTGAGGAGCTTTACAAAGAGATGAGAAAGCCTGTGTATTATTACGCATTGCATTTCTGCGGAAATCCTTCGATTGCCGAAGATGTTATGCAGGATACTTTTATCACGATCTGGAGCAAAAGCAGTTCGTTTATTCCGCAGGGAGACGGCCGTTCGTGGATCTTGTCTATCGCCAAGAATAAAACTTTAGATATCTTAAAGAAAAGTAATCGAACCTGTTCGTTAGATTATATCGGCGATGTCGGCGGAGAGGACGGAAAGTTGAACCTCTTTGAAAATAAAACAATATTAGATGACCTGCTGCGGACATTGGATAACAAGGAACTGGACATTGTTGTTTTAAGACATATTGTCGGGCTGACCCTCACCGAAATCGCAAAAGAAAAGGACATGAAAAAGGGTACGGTTTTTTGGATGTATAACCGTGCTGTCAAAAAACTGCGTCTCGAATCGGAAAGGATGGGTCTGTTATGAAAAAAAACATATATAAGCTTTTAGACGAAGCCGCAGAACAGTATGTGCCGGATAATTTTGATTCTATTATGGATGAAATCGAAAAAATGCCGACCGCTGAAACCCCTGGCGTGTATTCGTTTACAGAAAAACGCTCGGCAGCCAAGCATTGGAAATATGCTGTTGCGGCAGCTTGTCTTTGCGCCGTGATTGCCGCGGGAGCAATCATAACCGTCAAAACTCAATATCATACTTTATTCCCCGGAGGGGCGGAGGACTCCGAAAGGAATTCATATAATAATTCAGCTTTGACAGGCGAAATCCTTTGGAATAAGGGGACAATATTAGGCGATATCCGTCTGGCGGGAGAATTTCGTGCCGTATCAGAAAAAGAGTGGAAATCTGTTTTTTTCGTAAACTTTCCAACGGAAGGCAAAACCGAATATTTTTTTGTTTATAAAATTGACAAGGAGCAGGGAATAACGGACACGGTAATGCTCGGGTATGCTTCTGTGGAGGGAGACAACGGCAGCAGTTACTCTGTATATGTGTCCGAAGGAGGTTTAAAGCTATCTTCGGTTTTTGTAGACACCTCGTCGCTCAAAAAGTCAAAAATAGAGAATAAAAGTGTTTTTTTCGGAACCGAAAGTGGCAGCTGTCAATGGGCGGCGTTTGACAAGAGCGGTTACGGCATTATTGTCAAGATGTACGGGTTCACGGAGAAACAGGCAGTTGAGTTGGCGGATAAATTTATAAAGTAAGTTTTTATTAGAGTTAAATCAAAAAAGCAATAACCACCGTCCGCGACGGTGGTTATTGCTTTAGCTGCCTATATGTTTTTCTACGAATCTTTCAACCGTGCTCCAATACGTTTCCGGTTCAACCGAGGACGAGAGCGCGTGACCCGCTCCCTCGACGGTCAGGCTTTCCTTTTCACATGCCGCCGCCGAGAACAGCTCGCCGAGCATTTTATAGGGCACCAGCTCATCCGCCGTGCCGTGGATGAACAGGGTGGGAATATCGCTCTTTTTGACCTGCTCGAGCGCGCTCGCCTGCTTGAAATCATAGCCGTCGCGGAGCTTCGAGAGGGCTGAGGCTGCGTTGAGCACCGGGAACCACGGGATATGCATCATTTCGGCCTCCCAGATGAACTCATCCCACTCCGAGGTGTAGCCGCAGTCCGCGATAACGGCCTTGACGTTGTCGGGCAGCGTCTCGCCCGATGCCATGAGCACCGTCGCCGCGCCCATGGACACGCCGTGCAGGATTATCCGCGCGTCGGGATCCCATGAGAGAATGAGCTTTATCCACCCGGCTATGTCCCTGCGCTCGGGCCAGCCCATGCCGATTTTTGCGCCCTCGCTGTCGCCGTGGGCGCGCGCATCGACCGCTAGAACATTGAAGCCGCGATCATAGAACTTTTTGACGAACCCCGCCATGTGCTTCGCCTTGCTCGTGTATCCGTGGCAGACGAGCGCATAGTCGGAGCCGGAATTTTTGAATCTCTTGCCGTGCAGGCGCAGAGAGTCGGAAATTATATAGACATCCTCGCCCTCGTCGGCGTACCACTTTTTCATTTCGGGTGTCCCGGTCATGCCGCTGTATTTTGCGCTCGCTTCTTCTTCATCGGCGCTCGTGTTTGTCGCCTTCTGAACGAGGTTGTTGAGCTTGCTCATATGTATGGGCGATTTCGTGTTTATCGCGAAGTTATAGAAAATCTCCGCCGAAGCCGCGGTCAGAGCGGTCAGCCCGCCGAGAGTTCCGAGGACGGCGCCCGCTGTTTTTCTGCTGTTCATAAACTTCCTCCTGCTTTTTTCAAGATTATAGCATAACCGCAAATGCCGTTCAAGCATCTCTGCGTTTTTTATATAAAATCATCGGCGCAAAAAAATAAAAGTTTGACAATTACTGCCTTTGAAAAATACGGCAAAAGCTGATATAATTTTTTCATCGTGTAGCCAAAGGCGTAAATCCGGATGGGTTTGCGCCTTTTATTTTTTTGCAAAGGAGACAACCATGAAAAATAACGATCAGACCTTTCTCGGACAGGAAAAGCTCGGCAGGCTCATGGGCAAATATTCGGTACCCTGCGTGATTTCCCTGCTCGTCGCGGCGCTCTATAACATTGTCGACCAGATATTCATCGCGAACGCCGCATATCTCGGCTCGGACGGCAACGCCGCAAACACTGTCGTGTTCCCGCTGACGGTCATAGCCCTTGCGATAGCCGTTATGATAGGCGACGGCTGCTGCGCGTTTGTGAGCATATCCCTCGGCGCGGACAGGCGCGAGGACGCGCACAGGGGAGTCGGCAACGCAGTTGTGCTCTCCGCTGCGGGCGGCATAGTGCTGTGTATATTATATCTGATTTTTTCGGATGAATTTATCGCCATGTTCGGCGGCACGGTCAACGAAAAAACATTCGCGTTCGCGAAAGAATATTTCTTCTGGATAGCCCTGGGCATCCCCGTCTATGTTTTCGGCCAGGCAATGAATCCGGTCATCCGCTCGGACGGAAGCCCCCGCTTTGCGATGGTGTCTACGGTCGCGGGTGCTGTGGTCAATATTATTCTTGACCCTATATTTATTTTCGTGTTCAAATGGGGCATGATGGGCGCGGCGGTCGCCACGGTGCTCGGCCAGCTGCTCACGGCGGTGATGGCGGTATATTATCTGTTCCATATGCGCTCCGTGAAGCTCGAAAAAGTTTCGTTCAGGCTCTGCGGCAGTGTGATAAAAAGATTTATTCCGCTGGGCATTTGCAGCTTTTTGGCGCAGATATCCCTCGTCGCGGCGATGGCGGCGACAAATAATATGATCAGAAAATACGGCGCGCTCGACCCCGTTTTCGGGCTTGCGGAATATGCGCAGATACCCATGGCTGTCGTCGGAATAGTGATGAAATTCTTCCAGATAATTATGTCCGTGTGCATCGGCATGGCGGCGGGATGTATTCCGATTGTCGGCTACAACATGGGCGCGGAAAAATACGGCCGCGTGCGCGGGCTGTTCACCCGCCTGCTGATATGCGAGGCGGCTGCGGGCGCGATAGCGACGCTCATAGTCGAGCTCTTCCCGACCGGGCTTATAGCAATCTTCGGCGCGTCGAACGAGAGCGCATATTATACCGAGTTCGCGGTGAAATGCTTCAGAATATATCTGTGCATGATGCCGCTCGCCTGCGTCAACAAGGCGGCGTTCATCTTCCTGCAGGCGATGGGCAAGGCGGTCGCTTCGACCGCGCTTTCGATGATAAGAGAAATAGTTTTCGGCGTCGGGCTGGTGCTTGTACTCCCGCTCGTGTGGGGGCTCGACGGAGTAATATTTTCGATGCCTGCGGCGGATATCCTCGCATTTATCGCCTCGGCGATAGTGATAATTTATACTTACCGCACGCTGAAAAAAGACGAGAGCAAAAGGCTCGCTTAAACAAAAAGTCCCGTAAGTCAAATCTTCCGGGGCTTTCTTGTTGTTTTATTTACGCCATGTTTTCCAGCGCGTTCATGAACTTCGGGTTGCTGGGAATGAACATATAGTTGAGGAACAGGACTTCGTCTATCGAGTTCGTCTTGACGAAATCGGCGAGCTTGACGGTCAGCTGGCGCGGATCGAGGACATATATTGTTTTATAATTCGCGCAGAGCCACGGTACAAAGGCATTTGCGTAGCTCTCTTTGATAACAACAATGCTCTTGTCGCTCTGTGCATCGGTCGTTATCTTGACAACGCCGTGGTCGCCGCCGACAAAGGCTAAGTATTTGTTCGACGAAGTCGTTTCGGTGTTGATAACTTTGATGCTGTAGCTGTTGCTCATCGCGGCGTCGGTGTCCGAGGCTATAGCCGTTGTGTTGACGGGCGGAATGAAATATTCGACATAGTCGGGGTCGTTCGAGAGCGCGGTGCTCTTTGTGTCTTTGTAGAAAAGCCCGAGGAACGGCGAGAGCTTGCCGGTCTGGAGAGTGTTTTTGTCAACGGGCGTGAACCCCGCGACTTTGGCGAAGGTCCGATAGGCGTAGTACGTGCCGAGGGTGGTCCAGTGGTGGTCGCTTCTGAAATAGAGATATTCGTCCGTGTGCGCCGCCATCTCGGCATAGGCGTTGACGGGCGTTATGTCCTTTAACTGCTCGTAGATGTAGCACATGCCCTCGTACTGCGACTTCGACACGCCGGTGTTATATTTGCTCGGGGCGTAGAACTCAATGGCGGTCGGCGCCATGAGGCAGTAGGCTTTGGTGTTCGGCATCTCCGCCTTGAGGCGGTTGAGCGCGTCGGCGTAGGCTTTCATGTTTTTATACGCGTTGCCGTAGGGCTCCATGACGCGGTTGCCGATTTCGATGAGCGAAGTGCCGCTGTAGGTCTTGATCTTCACATCGTCGGAGACCGAGACGGCGTTTTTCGGCTTGACGAGACTGCCGTCCTCGTTCGTCTGAGGCTCGGTGGTTCGCTCCTCGGTCGTCTGCTCTCCCGCAGGCTCGGAAGAGTCACCCTGAGTGTCCTTGTTCGCGCATCCCGCAAACGACAGCAGCATCGCCGCCGCCAGAACGGCTGCAAAAATTCTCTTGAGTTTCATGGAATACCTCCCCTGAAAGTTTTTCCCGTCTATATAATAGCACACTTTTTATAAAAAATGTGCGGATTTTGATTTTTCGATTCACAAAGTGAAAAAATCCCGGTGCGTGACCGGGATAATAATTGATGCCGTCAGAATATATCCGACTCGGGCGTGATTACGCTTTGGCTTTTTTGATATTCGTATGTTCTTTTTACCACTCCGCGATCTGTTTCGCCCACGGCAACTATTTTCTTCGCGCCGTATTCATAGGAGTAGGTCTCGGTGGAGGAGTATGATATCTCGTCGTGCTCTTTTTCGGTGTATCTTATTTCAATCGGATTTCCGTGCTCGTCGTTTTTGTATTCGTATTCCTCCGTCATGCCGCGGAAATTTTTTGAAACTTTCTTTGTCATCACGCCGTTTTCGTCATATTGATATTCTTCCGTCAAATTCGCCATGCCGGACTCGTCCTGCGATATTGTCGCGCGTATAAGCTCGCCGCGGTCGTTATATTCAAAAATATCGGAAACTGTATACCCATCGGAGTCGGTGATGTCTTTTTTAATAAGCCTGCCGTTGCCGTCATAAGAGAACACTGCCTTTTTGCTGCCGTTCTGCGCTGAGATAAGCTTTCCCGACTTGTTATAAGTGAATTTCAGCACATCCTCTTCCTTGCCGGAAGCGTTCAGCGTGGATATCTGAGAGATTTTCTTGTCCGAGTCGTATTTATAGCTATATACGCACTCGCGGCTGCCCGAGCGGGTTATCTCCTTCACGGTGCCGTCGCCGTTGTAGGTATATTTATAAGTATCCGTATCGCTGCTCAGAGGATTCCCGTGGGAGTCATATTCGGTGGCTTTGTTTTTGATATAATTGCCGTCCGCGCTTTGCTTGTCCTCTTCGGTCTTCTTCCAGCGGCTCTCTTTGTCGAGCCCGATGCCGAGATAATATGCGGAGATCACCTTGCTCGCCTGACCGTCCGAATTCGTCTGTGCGTCCGCAATGCTTTCGCTCTGTACGGTGCTGTCGGTGTCCACAGTCTTTCCGCCGCATCCGGCAAATAATATAACCGCCGCAAAAGCCAAAAGTGCCGCCATAAATTTCTTCATTGTCCTGCCTCCCTTTTTGTAACAAACACATTATACCACAAAATTTGAAATATAGGCCTATTTTTTAAAAAACAGGGACGGCTGAGCCGTCCCTGCCTGCTTACATTATTGTATCCGGCGAAACATTAAACGCTTCTTTGCGGTGATATTCATACTCGATGACCTGTAACGCCTTGTTGCCTTCTTCATTTTTTGCGTAGGTAAAGCGCGTGGCGGCGGTCACTTTTTCTTTGTAGGAGTATACCGTTTTCGAAGTGTAGTCAAGTGCCTTTTTCCCGTTTTTTGTTGAGTAGCATTTCACCTGATCGGGGTTGCCGTTTATATCGTTGGTGATGAATTCTTCGGTTGTGACCTGCCCTTCGTCGGAATAATACATATCCCGATAGTAGATCACATATCCGTTCTTGTCGTATTTTCGCTCCGTTTCTGTTGTGAGCTTGCCGCCGTTTTCGGTGTCGTAGCACTGTTTGAGTATAAGACGGTTGCTTGAGTCGTATTTATATACATACCTGCTCCCACCGCTGATACACTCCGTCAGGTTGCCCTTTGAGTCATATTTGTATTCGGTGTCCAGGTTCCCGTCGTTGAGCCGTTCGCGGACAAAGACAAGCCTGCCGTTGTCGTCATATGTAAACTCTGTGACAGTGGTTATAATATTTCCGGACTTTTCCGTAACTTTTGCGAGCCGCTTCTGTGAGTCGTATTTGTAAGAATAGTTTGCCGGCGAGCAGTACATTGTCTGCGCCGAGCCGATAGTCCCGTCGGAGTTATATTTATATTCCGCGCGATATGTACCGTACGGGTAATATTCTTCGCCTATTATATTCTCGTTCGAGTCAAATTTGACGCTTTTTCCGGTCATGTATTTGTTTGATGAATCATATGTGGCGTCTTTGACAACGACCCAGTGCTGCCATTCACTGCGGTAAAGTCCGAGATAATAGTGCGGGTTTGCCGAAGCTTTGTTGCCGGAAGATGTGTTTGCACCCTTGCCGGAAGCACCGCCCGCCGGAGCGTTCGCGGCGGAAACGCCCGGCTGCTGCGCGGCGCTCGGCAGTTCGGCGTTAGAATTTATTTCGTAAATATCGGTTTTGCCTTCGCCGTCGGAATACCGCTGCGAAACCTCGCCGGAGACGAAGTTGCCTCTCTTTTTACTTTTGCTTTTCTTGCAGCCGGCAAACGAAACAAGCATGAGCAGCGCCAGCACCGCCGCAAGGATTCTTTTTGCTTTCATTAAAATCACCACATCCCCCCGTTGTCTCAGTATAATACGTCGTCCAGCCGGCGTGATCCGAAATGTTCATATGTACGGACGCCCGAGTCTTCTGTTGCCGTAATTTTATTCTCTTCATAAGTATATTCGATGTTGATTTCCGGATAGTATTCTTTATCTTCGGTGCCATCATCCGATTTTTTTATACGGCATGTTTTTATAGTCGTGGGATTTCCGTACTTGTCATTTTCGTAAGTGCATTCCTCGACGCCTCTGATATATGTTTTTGTTTCCTTTGTGCGCGCGCCGGTCTGCGGATCAAATTCGCGTTCAGTGCTGTTTTCAAAATTTTCGTCCCGGTCATATTTAGTGCTCATCGAACGGATGAGACAGCCGTTTTCGTCATATGTATACACGGTTTTTATTCTATGATCCAAAGTAGACTCGAAGAAATAACTGTTAGCACAAATGCTGTTCTCTTCGACTATGTTTCCCGCGTCGTCGTAGACATATAGAGTGATAATTGAGTTGGATGAATATTTAATAACAGTTTTTGAGATGCGGCTCCGGTCGTCGCGCTCACATGTCATGTATCTTCTATGGGGCCATTGGCCGCGAAAGCGCACAGAACGTATATGCCCGTCGTTGTCGTATTGATATTCCGTTACGACGCCCTCACTCTCCACATCAAACGGGAAGCACAGAAAAAATTTTATAGAATAATCATCTACTTTCAGAAGATTACCTGCATTGTCGTATCGCATCTGATATTTTGAATATTCCCAGTCGAGGAGATCGTCTATCCCGCGGATTCCGTTATTCCGGGGATTATCTTTTTCCGATGTCAAGTTCCAACGGTTCCAGTTCGGGTGGCCGATGCCGAGAAAATATTTCGAATACTTTTCGTCCTCGGTTCCGACTATCGCGCCGAACGTTTCCGTCGCTTCGGGCTTTTTGCTGCTGCATCCGGCAAATACCGCTGCAATCATTGCCGCCGCGAGAATCGCCGCAGCGAGCCTTTTTAATTTCATGTTTTTGTCCTCCGGTTTAATACTGCCTGCCGCGATATATTTCTTTTGCCATGCCGATAGATTGCAGGCTTCAATCGGCGAAGAATCCATAGTTGCAGCTGAATTCTGAAACGAGATTTGCAAAGTACATCTCGGTAGGCTTGGTCTCGTGGTATTTATAAATTCTGGTGCCGTCGAGGATGAGCGTGCCGTCTGAATCATAGGCGATGATTTTGCCGGTCACTTTGATTTCGGACTTGCCGTAATCATATGAATATCTGTGTTCGTATTTCAAATCCTTTTTGCCGCCCGTTGTCAAATACACCTTTACTGCGGTCGGATTTTCATATTTGTCAAGGGTGTAATAAATCTCGGCGATTTCATTGGATTTAAGATTTGTTTCCTTTTGGTATATTACAAATCCGTTCTTGTCATATTTGAATTCTTTGTTGCCGGTAGCTTTGCGATTTAAATCAAAATGCTTTTCAATCAAGCAGTTTCCCTGTCTGTCATATTCGTATGTGGTTATACCCTGCGTTTCGTTTTTGCTTACACTTATGGTGCATTCGGTAATTTTTTTGTCGGTATTATACTTGAAAACCTTGCTATCAATAAGCTTTTTGCCGCCGGAATAGCACTTTTCCGAGGTGAGCAGACCTGCGGAGTTGTAAGTATAATAGGTCGTCTTGGGCTCATACGCCTTGTCTCGGCTCACGGAAACCGTCTTGACAAGGCGCTTCGCAGAGTCATATTCATATGATTCGCTTGTAGCATAGCCATCGGTAAAATCCGCGCGCTTTATAGTGCCGTCGCTGTTGTATGTGTATTTGCAGCCTACAGAGCCGTTGCAGTTTTCTCGGTTGTCGTCTTCATATGCAATTGTGAGAACGAGGTTCCCACGGTCGTCAAAATCAAAATCATTGTTTAAGATTGAGATATCTTTAGGGGTTTTCTCAAAATAGGACAAATCTCTTTCTTTGTGAAGCGTCCAGTGATTCCAATTAACCCCGGACATATCAATATAGTATTGGGGATATTTGCTCTTTTCGGCAGTGGCCGCCTGCGAGGTTGAAGCACTCTCGGCCGCCTCACTTCCATTTTCTGCCTCAGATGCTTGGGCACCGGCAGCTTCTGCCGAGGTTGAAGTCGAATTGTCTTTCTTCTCTCTCTTGCATCCCGCGAAGGAAGCCAGCGCGAGAAAAGCGAGGATAGCCGCAATGGTTCTTTTAATATTCATTTCTTGCCCTCCTTTTTATTCGCATATATCATAACATGTTTTTCTTAAATATGCTTTATGTGCGTGCGGTACGAACCGCCCGTTTTTGGGTACGAAGTAAAAAAATATAAAAAAGCTCCCGGAAATTTTCCGGGAGCCTTTGAATAAGATATTTATTTTGCAATCTCGCAGGTCTCTGCGTTGATTATGTGCTGGAACACTGCGATGTGGGACGAGGAGATGAACTTGTCGATATGCATCGAGCCGAAGAACCAGTGCTTGTATTCGCATGCCGCGCCGAGCTCCTCGAAATATGTATTGAGTCCCGTCACGCGCACGGGCTCCTTGTCCTTGAGCCTGAGGAAACCTTTTATCTTCATCGGCGGCTCGTGGGTGATTATAATATCAACTTTGTTGCCGAGCTTCTTGAGATTCTGCGCGCCCTCGGTCAGCTCCGCTTCGGTGGGTATCTCGTCGCCCGACCAGGAGTTGAGATCAGAGCGGATATCTATATCCGGGCTCTCGCCGCCGCCCATTGCAAAGACGCTCACGCCGTCGAAGTCGTAGACTTGACCGCGCATGAGATGATAGAGGTTGCCGGTGATATGATGGACTTTTCCGCCCTTGAATTCCGAGACCTCGTAGCTCCTGAGTAGCTCGAAATTCTCGTGCGTGCCGTCGATAAAGCAGACGTTGTATTTGAGCTTGCCTATCTTTTTGAGCAGCTTCTCTTCGTTCTTCGAGCCGTCCCAGATGAATCCGAAATCGCCGCAGATGAAGAGCGTATCGCCCTTTTTCAGTTTTTTGAGCGCGGAAGATGTGAATCGCTCGTAATCTCCGTGGGTGTCTCCCGTAACATAAAGCATGATTTTTAATCCCCCTGATAAACAAAATCCGTTTTATTACTTTATTTTACAGCCTGAAACTGGTATAATCAATTAGTGTCAGGACAAAGTTGTCTTCTATCGTTTATATATATAATACAACATTCGGCGGTGACTGTCTATGAAAAAACTCATAAAAATTTTATTTTGTTTTATTCTTATCGCGTCGGTGCTCTGCACCATGCCTGCCTACGCTAATTATAACGCGGTATACGAGAAAAGTTTGACAGACAGCGGAGATAATCCTATTTATGCCCAGATTTATCTGCTCGTCAATCTCGACAACGACACGGTCATTTTTGAAAAAGACGCGGACAAGCAGGCGGCTCCCGCATCACTGACTAAAATAATGACCGCCACCGTCGTGCTCGAAAACTGCAAGGATCTCGATGAAGAAGTCGAGGCGAGCTACGAGGCTATCCACCTGCTCGACGGCACAGGAAGCTCGATAGTCGGGCTTGAGCCGGGCGAAAAAATGAGCATAAAGAATCTGCTCTACTGCCTGCTCGTGCGAAGCGGCAACGACGCGGCGAATGTCCTCGCGATGCATGTCGGCGGATCTATCGAAGGCTTTGTCAAGATGATGAATGACAAGGCGGCGGCTCTCGGCTGCAAGAATACGCACTTTGCGAATGTCCACGGACTCGACGACCCGAACCACTACACCACCGCGCGCGACCTGATGACGATAACAAAGCACGCGCTGACCCTGCCGTATTTTTCGGAGATAACTTCGACTACAATATATAAAGTTCCCGCCACAAACAAGAGCGAGGAGCGCACCCTGCGCAACACGAATAATCTTATGAACAAGGCGTATGCCGATTATTATTCGCCCTACGCCGTGGGTATCAAGACCGGCTCGACCGACAACGCCGGACGCTGCGTCATATCAAAAGGCACGGGCAACGGCTACAACTATCTGTGCGTGATAATGAACGCGCCGATGCAGAATATCGACGACGATGAGCCGCTCGAAAACTGCGCGTTTGTCGACTGCCGCAGGATGTTCAACTGGGTGTTCAACCACATCGAATTAAAGTCGATAGCGAGCCCGACTCAGATAATAACCGAAGTTCCGCTCAAACTCTCATTCAGAACCGATCATATTTCGCTCGTCCCCGGCGAAGAAGTGCTGGCTCTCGTCCCGACAGGGGCTGACGCCGGAAGCGTGCTTATTGAGCCCGTGCCCGAGACCGTGCCTAAAAGTGTTGACGCGCCGGTCAAAAAGGGTCAGGAGATATGCGAGGCTCGTGTGCTCTATGCCGGCGAGGAGATAGCGCGGATAAAGCTCGTCGCGTCCGAGGATGTGTCGAGAAATGTCCTTTTATTCATAGGCGCAACGATAAAGAAAGTCGCTTCGAGCACTGTATTTAAAATTATCGCATCGATAGTCGCCGTTCTCGTTGTCGGCTATATTGCGCTGTTCATCTATGAAAACTACAAGCGCCGCCAGAGACGCAAGCTCAAGCTCGTCAATCCCGGAGTCAAGGGCAATGAATATACTGAGAAAAAGGGCAGAAAGAAGAAATAATCCCGGGTTTGCAGAGCTGTAAGGAGGGAGGACATGAGCGAACAGACCAAGAACAAGCCGAATACGGCGGAGATAGTTGTCAGCATAATATGCGCGCTTATTTTGATCGTCACGCTGGGGCTTTTCGCGAGAAATGTAATAAATGCCGCCCGCGAGGACGAATCACGCCGGCAGAGCGAGGCCGACGAGAGCCTGTACCGACACGATACGGCGGACGCCGAGCAATTGAGGCTCAGAGAAGCATTTGCCGCCGTCTGCAAAAAGCACAAGGTCAACGCGCAGCTTACGGTCAAATCAGTTATTCATGAGCCGTACAGCAACAAATACATCTACGACGAAACCGAGGACCCGATAAAATATGAAATTGAAGTATCGCTGAAATTAGACCCGCCCGAAAAAATAAAGGACTGGAAGAAGTTCTATTATTTTCTCGACGAGCTCGACGGCGTGAAGTCCGACTACCCGTTTATCCATATCTCCCTGCATACATATTATGTCGGCGAGTATGTGACGGGGTCGGGCGAGGAGCATGAAATAAACTACAGTGCCTACATCAGCAGACAAAACCTGATATCGGTCAATGACGGCAGAGAGATTCACTTTCTCGGGATAAAAACCGACAAGGGGATAACCCCCGTCTCGGAGATTCTGCCGTATGAGGGAATGCCGGAGGAGCTGATAAATTCAACAAAGCTCGGCAAGGCGACCGCCGTCAACTATGATCCGCTCAAATATTCAAAGTTCTACGATCAGACAGTTGCCCGCCGCGAGGGGTATCATGAATATTATTGGAAGATCCCCTATTACGCAAAGCAGTCGGAGTATTCTGCTTGGTTATACGCATATTATGCGGTAGATGTGAGAAACGGTGCCGTGGAAAGCGTGTGGCATTATCCGGAATATGAGACCGTGCCGAAGCAGACCTCCTCTTCCGGTGGTTCATCCTCCGGCGGCTCGTATAGACCCTCCGGCAACCGCCCGGTGACTACCACGAAAAAAGCCTACTATGACGACGATCCGTATAACGCCCGCGACTTCAATGACCCCGAGGACTTTTACGACTATTATTACGACGACTTCGAGGACTACGAAGAGGCGTATGACTATTTCTATGAACATAATCCGGATTGATATCAGAGAGTGAATATAACAGAAATCCTACCCGCGCAGCAGCATCGGGTAGGATTTTTTTGTTGAAACATTTCGAGTCAAGGCACGAAATGAATGGGGAGCGGGCTATCACTTGAATCATGGTAAAGTGAGCGACTCAAATAATTTTTATAATCGAGCCTCCAAATAATACAAATCTTAATTTGTCTTTCGTCCACATCTTTGACCCGAAAGACATACATTATATAATATATAATATATGCTATTCAAATCTTGTAAAAGTCTTTGTACCAGCGGGCAAAATTGCGAAGCCCGGTTCTGAGATCTGTCGAGGGCTTATAGCCGTAGTCGCGCTCGAGCGGGGTCGTGTCCGCATAGGTCACGGGGACATCGCCGGGCTGCATCGGGACGAGCTGCTTGTGCGCCTCGAAGTCGTAATCGTTCGGCAGAACTCCCGCGGCGATAAGCTCCTGCTGGAGAATGTCGACGAAGTCGAGCAGGTTTTCGGGCTTCTGGTTGCCTATATTGTAGACCGCATACGGCGGAACGGGCAGACCGTCTTCGCCGTCCTTGCGCTCAGGCGCGCCCTGCATGACGCGCACAACGCCCTCGACTATATCGTCGATGTATGTGAAGTCGCGCTTGCAGTTGCCGTAGTTGAAAATGCGGATTGTCTCGCCGCGCAGAAGCTTGTCGGTGAAGCCGAAATACGCCATGTCCGGGCGGCCTGAGGGTCCGTAGACCGTGAAGAAGCGGAGTCCCGTCGAGGGGATATTATAGAGCTTCGAATAGGCGTGAGCCATCAGCTCGTCGGATTTTTTCGTTGCGGCGTAGAGGCTGACGGGGTTGTCAACTTTGTCGTCGGTGCTGTAGGGCACTTCTTTGTTGCTGCCGTAGACCGACGAGCTCGAAGCGTATACAAGATGCTCGACGGGTGTTGCGCCGTCGTCGTATGAGTGGCGGCAGGCCTCGAGGATATTATAAAAGCCGATTATATTCGACTCGATATAGGCGTCGGGGTTCGTTATCGAATAGCGCACCCCCGCCTGCGCCGCGAGGTTGACAACTATCTGCGGCGAGTATTCGCGGAACACTTCGCTCACTTTGTCCTTGTCCGCGAGGTTCGCTTTGATAAAAATAAAATTTCTATGCTTTTGAAGCTTTTCGAGCCGCGATTCTTTCAGGCGGATATCATAGTAGTCGTTGACGCTGTCGAAGCCGATGACGCGGATATCTTCAAAGTCCGAGAGCAGACGCTCCGAGAGAAAAGAGCCGATGAATCCCGCCGCGCCCGTCACGAGCACGGTCTTGCCTTTTAAATCAATTTTTGTCTTGACTGATTTTTCCTGCATATCCGCTTATCCTTTCAGAAAGGGGCTGTCGCATTCTCAGCGCAGCCCCTGCTACCCTGCAACACCTAAAACGTTACAAGCATTGCGTCATCTGATTGCGTTTAACTGCGTCTTCAAACTTGACAGGCGGCAGCCTGCCTGCGTTTTCATCCTTCAACCGGATGTAGACTTTTAGATGTTACAGGGTAGTATATTTATCTTTTGAATTTTTCCAGTATTACGCTGAAAGCTACTATCGCGGCCTGAACTATAACCGCCGTCAGGGGCGACACAAACGCGAACGCCTTCAGCGCGACGCAGAGTATCGCACCCGCCGCCACGACCGCCTGCACGATAAGGGCGAACACTGCCCAGCGCGAAGCGAAGTTTGCGAGCCTGCCGCACGCCGCGATGCTCTTGAAGTAAGATCGGGCGGAGCCGTCGTGCATGACCTTTGCGGGGGCTGAGTCAACAACGCTGTCACGGTATGCGCTGAATATGCGCGCGCCGTGGGAGAGCGTCATTTTGATATCTTTCTGCGCTATGCCGAAGCGGGCGGCGATGAGCTCGTCGGTCACATTCGGGTCGTCCGTGCGAACGACAAGGCTAAAGCCGTTGTCCGCCATCTCATTTATCGAATCCTTGAGCGAGGCGTCCTCAGCGTAGTTGAAAACGAACATCGCCGCGACCTGCGAGTCGATGGCTATGTAGAGAATCTTGCGCCCGTTGCGCTTTACCTTGTCCTCTTCGGACTTGAGCGGCACTTCAATATTGTGGTGCGTGAGCAGGTTGCGGTTGCCGAGCAGCACGCGCTGATTATATATTGTGGCTGAAAGACCGAGTCTGTCTTCGTATATCATGTCGCGCACGGGCGGCAGAAGCTCGGTAGAGCCGCCGATAATGCGGTTGAAGACATCTGTGAGCGGACCGCCGGATTTGAGCACTATAGCGACTGCGTAGAGCAGAACATCGTCTATTCGCACGGTGTGGAAGTCCTTCATTCCGTGCATCTCGCACGCCGCGCGGTCGAAGAGATCGGCGCTGTCAACGGAGGCGGCGACCGCCTCGGAACATTCGAGAGCCGCGTCGTAGCCCGCTATCATGCCGCCCTCTGAGTTGAGCTTCCTGTTCTCAAGATAGAGCGGGATCATCAACGCGAGTTCAATAGCGCAGGGCGAGGTCAGGCAGAACGCGCCGGTGAGCACGCCGAACGCCTGGAAGATATCTTTTGTTATTATGCCCGATATAACCGCGAGCAGCACGGAGACGGCTGAAGAGATTATCAGGCTGCGCTTTATGCAGCTGTCCGCAGGGGAGTTGGCTTCGGAATTTTTGATGAAGTCGGCGGGGAACTCGACCCTGCCGGAATATAAAATGTCGGGGTTGCCCATCTTGAGCGCGCGTCCGACTTCAAATGCGTCTTTCTCGCTCTCTATAGCCCTTATGCCGTAGAGCCCTGATTTGCGTTTCGCGGTGCAGAAGAGGAAATTCTGCATCACGCGCGCCGTGCCGCGGCTGCTGTTTTCGGCGGTCATGAGCAGGGCGAATATCGCCGCCGCGCAGTAGAACATGCCCGAAGCGCCCTCGGGTGATTTGTTGAAGAACGAGAGTATCGTCTGGACGAGGGCGAGTATAAATGTCAGCCCGCCGACTGCGCCGCCGGTCACGCGGCCGTTTGCAAGCGCCTTTACGCCGGATAAAATATTCGGGAACGCGAGATAGAACGACGCGAGCAGAAGCACTATATTAGCCGCCGCGAGTCCCGCACCTCCGCGGTCGAATGCGGGCGCGTCTATCGCCGCCCACTCGAGAATTTTCGGTATGAGCAGCAGAAGCAGCGACACGCCTTCGAGCACGCACAGACCGATAACCGAGGTCTTGAACTGCGATGCGGCGTTCTTGAGGCTGTTATAGACTCTGCCGCGCTGTTCGGGTTTCTCGTATTCGAGGGGAGCTTTCTCGGAGTGCTTTTTCTTTTTCTCGGACTGCTCCTCCGGCTCGTCCTCTTTTTCTTCGGGCAGATTTTCGTCCTCCTGCGGCTCATCGTCGCCGAGTCCGCCGAGCAGAACGAACTTTTTCTTCTTCTCCGCCCTCTTTTTGTCGAGCTCGCTGCGAAGCTCGTCTTCGTCTATTTTTTCAGTCTCCTGCTCTTCGCCGAAGCCGCTGAGCATCATCTGCTCCTCCTCCGGCTGATTGCCGGCGGCGGGATTAGTGAAAGGCTGATCCTCTATCGACACAGGCTTATCGTCCCCCGAGCCGACAAATTCTTCGGCGGGAATGACCTGCGGCAGGGGCTCGAGCCCCGATGTCTCGGAGAGCGGACCGCGCTTTAAGATAACGCCGGGCTTCTCTATCGTCTCGGCGCTCTGCGGCGCTTTTGCCGAGCCTATCGCGGTCATGAGCTTTGTTTTATATTCGTCGTCGGGTTTATTCTGCGTCGGCTCGGAAAGGGATTTCATCGGACCGAACACGACTGTGTCGCCGAACAGGCCGGGTATGGCGCGGCTCTCACGCTCGGAGTCCTCCTCCGGCTCTTCTGTCGGCTCGCCGAAATATCTCGAAGCGGGCGCGCCGAAAAGCTCCTCTACCGTCGGCTTTTTCTCGGCTTCATCCTCGTCCTCGGATTCTTCTTCCTCGCCGTGGAGCGTCAGAATGTTATCGCTGTTGTCGGACTCGTCGGTTTTATTTGATTCGTCCGTGTCAACTTCATCTTTAGGTTCCGATTCCTGTATATCATCATTTTCGCCGTCGGCTTTCACAACAGATAGCTCGATTTTTGAATCGGAGTATATATCCTCGCTCTCATCGGCGGGAACTTCTTCAGCCTTAACTTCCTCGGCTTCCGGCTCAATTTCGTCGGCAGACTCCTGCGCCGCTTCGGCTTCTTCCGGCTCTGCGGGAGCTTCTGTTGCCGCAGAGCTTTCAAAATATGATTCGCCGGCTGATTCCGTCTCTTCAGGCTTCGCAAAAGACACTTCGCTTACAGGCTCTTTGTTTTCGACGGTCTGCTCCGCCTCGTCTGATTCTGCGGGCTCGGCAGGCTCTTCGGTTTCTGCTTCTGCCGAAGACTCCGGTTCGTCCGCCGGATTTTCGGGTTCGGCTTCTTCCGGCTCGGGCTCTTCGTTGGGCTCGGATTCCGGCTCTTTCGGGTCTGTATATATAGTCTCATACTCCGACGATATGTCATCGTCAGAGTATCTGTTTTTATAGTAGGCGATGCTCATCAGAAGCTCATCGTCGTCATCGTAGTCAAGTGCTGTGGAATCGGCGTCCGTGCTCGCTATCAGATCGTCTATGTCGGTTATTTTCCAGATCTTGTCCGGTTCGCCGCTGTCGTGTTCAATCTTCGCCACTTGGTAGAGAACTTTGTCAAGCGGCATGTTGCTCCGCTTATCGGAAGGTTTGTTTTCCACTCATCTCACCCCAATTTATATATGCTTATATGCTGAAAAAATCGGATAAAAGTCAGTTTCTGTGTTTCGCCGCTTCGAACATGAGGATTCCCGCCGCGACGGAGGCGTTGAGAGAATTTATCTTGCCGCGCATCGGCAGGGAGGCGATGAAGTCGCATTTTTCGCGCACGAGGCGGCCTATGCCCTTGCCCTCGGAGCCGATGACGAGAGCGATGCTGCCGCTGTAGTCGAGGGCGGTGTAATCCGTGCCGTCCATGTCCGCGCCGAATATCCAGACGCCGCGCGATTTGAGCTCGTCTATGGCGGCGGGGAGGTTCGCGACTTTTACTACGGGGACATATTCAATAGCACCCGCCGAGGTCTTTGCGACTGTGTAGTTGAGGGTCACGGAGTTGCGCTTCGGGATAATTACCCCGTGAACTCCGGCTGCCTCCGCGCTTCTGAGGATAGCGCCGAGGTTGTGCGGGTCTTCAAGTGAGTCACACACGACTATGAACGGGCTTTCGTTCCTGCTCTCGGCGAGGGCAAAAATATCGTCCATCTCGGCGTATTCGTGAGCCGCGGCAAATGCCGCAACGCCCTGATGCGCCGCGCCGTCGCAGAGGCGGTCGAGCCTGCGCTGATCGGCAAATTTGACGGGGATCTTGCGCTCGCGGCAGATGTCGATTATTCTGCCTGCCTGTCCGCCGCGCTGACCCTGAGCAACGGTCACGCTGTCTATCGTTCTGCCGCTTTCGAGAGCCTGAAGCACTGCGTTGCGCCCGACTATGAGCCCCTCTTTATGATCCATTGAATATACCTCTCAGCCAAAAAGTCTCTATATAAGCTTTATTATATCATATACTGTTATAAAACGACAATAGAAATGCTAAAAATTTACGCGGAATATTTTTCCTTTCTGCGCATTGCGATTGAGTTTACTATAAGAATTATGAGCGTGAGGATAAATGTACCCGTCAGCGCGCCGAGGGTGTCGACTCCGACATCGAAAATGCGGCATGCTCGTCCGGGGACGAAATACTGGTGTATCTCGTCGCTGACTGAATAAAGGGCACTGCAAATGACGGAGATAACGGGCGAAAAACGCCTGCGGCTGAGGAAAAGCGCGCAGCCGATAAGAAATCCGAGCGCCGCATATTCAAAGAAATGCGCGAATTTTCGCACAATGAAGCTGCCGAGCGGCGAGCCGAGAATTTTGGCTAAAATTCCGCGTACATTGTCGCTCATGTCCTTTGACTGGTTGCCGTCACGGCTCGAAAGCCAGAATATGCATCCGGCGCACGCCGCCGCCAATAACCAGAAAAAGACGGCGAGCACGATGCGCACCGTCCGATTTTCGGGGAGTATATATCTGAGTCTGTTTTCCTTTTTCATCTTGTCAGTCCTTCGCCGTTACGAAAACAAAATCGACCGCCGAGCTCTCCGGGTCAACGCTCAGGCCGTTGACGCCCTTCGCCGTTGCAAAATAGCTCGGGGTTATGAACATCGGGAGCACCGCGCCGAGCGAGAGCAGTCTGCCCTCTGCGCTGCGGCAAGCCTTGACGAGCTCAGAGCCGCTCAGCGCCTTGAGGTTTTTGACGGATGCGTCAAACTGCGCGTCGCTGAGTCTGACTATATTATTCGTCCCCTGCGAGGTGAGCGTCGAAAGGAAACCTGCAGCGTCCGTTATGCCCGCGGACATGGATGTCAGGGCTATCTGATAGTCGCCGTCCTGCACGCGCGAGGAAAGAGTCGCGCTGTCGAGCGCAGTGACTGTAAAATTGACGCTCAGACTGAACACTTTCTGCCAGCTCTGTATCATGCGTCGCATGGCGTTTTCGTGCTCGGGCAGGCAGATTATCTCAAGGCTCAGTTTGCCCGTGAGATCTTTCTGCGCCTGAGCCCAGTATCCGGCGGATCTGTTCATGTCGTAGCCGAGAATGCTGACGGGCTCGCTGCCAAGATCCGCTCCCTCGCCGACAGAGCAGGCGGGCGGGATTACAGAATAAGTTTTTTGCATATCCTCGCTTTCGAGCGTCAGCGAGTTATAGTCGACCGCCGTGCAGAGCGCGCGGCGCAGCGACACATTGGAGAGCGGCGCGTCGGCGCAGTTGAAGCACAGCGCCCAGACGGTGTCGTAGTTCTTTGTTACGGAGAGGTCGGACGAATCGGGCGCAGTCGTGCCGAGCTGGGCGGCGCAGTAAGTGCCGTCGAGCAGGGAATTGAGCCTTTGCTTGCTGTCGCCGTCGATTATGAGCGACACGCTCGCGGGCTTCGCCGGGAAAGGTCCGGTGTAGTCGTCGTTGTTTTTTATAGTCAGTGCGGAGTCGTGCAGCCAATATGAGAGATAGAACGGACCGTTGCACAGGAGCGTCGAATAGTCGAGCCCGTAGCGCCCTTTGGTCGCGTTGAAGAAAGTCTCGTTGCAGGGCATGCATATTGCCTTTGTCAACAGATCGAGAAAAGCCGATTCGTCAGTTGCACTTTCGAGCGTTATGCGCAGCTCAAAGTCGCCGACCGCCTGCACGCCGAGCTTGTCGGAGGACATCTTGCCGTTTATTATGCTCTTTGCGTTCTTTATGATGCCGAGGCTCAGCGCTTCGGGCGCACCCGTTGCGGGGGCTACCGCGCGCCTGAGTGCAAAGACAAAATCCGCCGCCGTGACGCGGGAGTCGAAAGTCTTGTCTATGTTGTCGCCGAGTATGGGTTTGAATGCCTTTTTCATTATGACCCAGCGCGCGTCCTCGCGGAGCTTAAATGTATAGGTGAGAGTGGACGCATCATAGCTCCAGCTCTTTGCCGCGGCGGGGGAATACTTGCCCTCCGCGTCCTTGCGGACAAGCCCCTCGAAGCAGTTGAGCACAACGGTCTTTGCCTCCGCGCCCTGCGCTATCTGCGGGTCGAGACAATCCGGCTGGGCTGCTATCGGATAGCTCAGCGCCGCGCCCGAGCCGTCCTTGCCGCAGGCGGCGGCTGTGAATATCAGCGCGAGCGAAAGAAATATTGAAGCTATTCTCGTGATTTTTTTCATGCTTTTCCTCCGTATATTAAAAACCGCGGCGTATTTATACAAATTCTGCGGGCGGTCTGAGGCATAATTTTTTCGGGGCGCGCAGCCCCCTTCAGATACATTATATAGTAGCATAAAACCACTCCCGTTATCAACCGTTAATTGCAAAGATTATCCGGCAAATATAATATTGTTCAAAAAATTTTTATTGTTAAAAATATATCTGTATAAATGTTGCAATTTTTTTAAAAATCTGTTACAATTCTTTATCATATCTTACAGATTTTGGAGATTGGAATTATGGACGCTGTTTTATATATCGCGGCGGCTCTTTCGGCTGTCTGCGCCGTGCTGCTTGTGATTGTTATAATGAAGCTCAACCGCCCCTCCGCGCAGGACGGGCAGATAAAGGAGCTTGAGCATAAAGTCAGCTCGCTCGAGGGTCAGCTGCGCGACGAGTTCGAGCGCAGCCGCAGAGAGAGCGCGGGCAATCAGAAGGACATGCGCTCCGAACTTACCGAATCGCTCGACAAGATGAATGAGCGTCTCGCGCTCATGACCGAGGCGAATTTCAAGCATCAGCAGCAGCTGACGGACATGTTCTCGAAATCACTTGACACTATCCGCCGCAACAACATAGAACAAAACGACAGACAGTCGAGAATTATTGCAGAGTCGATAGAGAAAATGCAGCAGAGCAACGAGAAAAAGCTCGATGAGATGCGCGCGACCGTCGACGAGAAGCTCTCCTCGACCCTCACTACCAGACTCGACAGCTCGTTCAAGACCGTTTCCGAGCAGCTCGAAAATGTCTACAAATCGCTCGGCGAGATGAAAGAGCTTTCGACCGGTGTTACAACAAATGTCACGAATCTTAACCGCGTGCTGACGAATGTCAAGGCGCGCGGCACATGGGCGGAAGTCCAGCTCGAGGGTATACTCGACCAGACGATACCCAATATGTACGAAAAAAACTTTGCCACCCGCCCGGGCAGCTCCGAGCGCGTCGAGTTTGCTATCCGCATCCCTGCCGGAGACGGCGGCGCGGACGCATATCTCCCCGTTGACTCGAAGTTCCCGATGGAGGACTATGTGCGCCTCTGCTCCGCCGCGGACAGCGCGGACGCCGAAGAAGTCGCCAAGGCGCGCAAGGCTCTTGAGGACAGAGTCCTGAGCGAAGCAAAGCTCGTCACAAAATACATAAATGTTCCGGCTACGACCCCGTTTGCGATAATGTATCTCGCGACCGAGGGACTCTATGCCGAAATCGCGTCCTCGCGCACGGGAATAGCCGAGCGCATCCAGCGCGAATATAACATCATGATAGCGGGACCGACCACGATAACGGCGCTTCTCAACTCCCTCTCCATGGGCTTCAGAGCCGTGGCGATAAACGAGAAGGCGAACGAAGTCCGCCGTCTGCTCTCCGTCGCCAAGGCGCAGTATGAGAAGTTCGGCGATGTGCTCGACAAGGCGAAGAAAAAGATAGACGAGGCGGGGCGCACCCTTGTCGCCGCGCAGGACAGAAACCGTATCATGGCGGGCAAGCTCAAGGGAATCGAGAGCATGGACGCCGCGGAGGCGGACGCATATCTCGGCATAGCCGAGCAGACGGACGGCTCGGAGGATTAAGCATTTTCGTTTTTGTTTAATATAAAACCAGAAAAAAGGAGGAAACGAAATGAAAAACAAAGGAAGACTGGCAAGACGCATCATTGCAGTCATAGTCTGCATGACCCTCGTCCTTGCCGCCCTCCCGACCGGAGTTTTCAGTGCCTTTGCGCAGACCGAGAAGGGCAAGCTCAAAGTCACATCCATCTCCGACATTCACTATTTTGCTGATTCCGAAAAAGGAACCGGGGACACAAAGAACGGATTCAGCGAAGCCTACAACGAATGGAACGACAAAGGTTCCCGTCAGCACAACGAGGTTGACGCGCTCCTGACAGCGGCTCTCGACAAGGCCGCTGAGGAGAAGAGCGACTATGTGTTCCTTCCCGGCGATCTGACCCTCAACGGCGAGCTGGCGGGTCACAAGGCTCTTGCCGCAAAGCTCGAAGCCTTTGAAAAGGAGAGCGGAATACAGGTCATCGTTGTAAACGGCAACCACGATGTCAACAACTATAACGGCGTTACATTCAAAAACGGCGTCAAAGAGTCCGGCGAAGTCACCTCTCCCGAGGCGTTCCGCGAGATCTATAAGAATCTCGGACGCGACCTTGTGACGGACGAAAAAGAAGATGTCTTCACCCCCACCACAGGTCAGGCGGGTCAGCTCTCCTACGCTATAAGCCTCAAGGGCGGCTACAGACTCATCGTCATGGATACCAACAAGTATTCGTCCGATGTCACCGCCAAGGGCGACGATGTTCAGGAGACTGCGGGCAGCATCACCCCCGAGCTCATGCAGTGGGCTCTCAAGCAGTGCGAAAAGGCGAAGAAAAATGGCGAGACTATCATCGGCATGGCTCACCACAACTTCGTTCCCCACATGACCATCGAGCCCGAAATATTCTTTGCTTTCGTGCTCGACGATTGGATGGAGTGCACCGAGACTCTCGCAGACGCGGGTATGCATTTCACCTTCAGCGGACATCTCCATACCCCCGATATCGCCTCCCATGTCAGCGACAACGGCGAGACCCTCTATGATATCGAGACAACCTCTCTCACGGCTTTCCCGAACAAGTTCAGAACCGTCACCTTTGACAACACTCAGGACGGCAAGATAATCTGCGATGCGAAGTCCCACGACATTGACGAGGACGGACCCATTGTCGTCAACTTCCCCAACGGCACATCGAAGACCTATGCCCAGCCCTATAAGGACAGCTTCTCGTTCTTCAAGACCTATGGCCCCGGCGATCTCCACAACTTCGCCATGACCATGATCGACAATGCCCTTTCCGGCATCTTCGAGGACATTCAGGAGGCCGGCGGACTCTATGCATATCTCGAGGCTTCGGGAATCGACCTTGAGAAGATAATCATCGACGCGCTCGGCACGAACGGCTTCGAGGTCGGCAGCGTTGAGATATTTACGGTCAGCAGCAACATTATGAGCTTCATCAAGGATCTGTGCGCGCAGGTCGACGAGGCTTATATCAATAACCCCGACCATGTTATGGAGGTCATTGACGGCGTAGTCACAAAGGCTCTCAACTATCAGGTCTCCGACTATAAATGCACAAAGTTCTATGAGGCTATGGGCATGGAGAGCAAGAACGAGAAGGGCACCTTTGAGGATGCCGCTTACACCGTTCTTTACACTCTTTACAACGCCAACGAGGATATCAGCGACGACAAGTTCATGAACGATGTTCTCGACTACTTTGAGAACAGAGACGGCGCAAAGGAACTCATCAACTTCCTTATCGACACTCTGCTCAACGATGTCGTCGAGGGTGAGATCCTTTCGACCCTCCAGTTCAACCCCGGCAAGCTCTTCCCCGCCGGCTCTGTCACCAGCCCCATAGGCGTTGTGACAGATATCATCATGCAGATTATCTTCCGCGGCAACCCGAGCTATGAGAACGTTATCTACAGTGTGCTCAACCTCCTGCCTGAGAAGTACAGCAGCCTGCGCAATATACTCAACACCGTCGTTATGGATGAGTATATGACTCAGAGCCAGTATGACAGCATCGGCTACACTGTCGGCAGAATGCTTCGCAGCCTCGTTGAGGATACGAATCCTGCCGAGAAGTCCGACCTCGATGTGACTCTCGTCTATGACGGCCCCGTCGAGCCCGAGGTCACGCAGGACAATATGCGCCTGCCCTCGAATATAGGCACGACTTTCACCGGCGACGCATCGACCGAGAGAAGCATCAACTGGTATACAAAGTACAGCCTCAAAAATTCCGACATTCAGATAGCCGAGTATTCGGAGAATCCGACCTTCACCGATAAGCTTCCCAAGGGAGTCAAGGTCAGCACGACCTCCGAGCTCGTCAAGAGGGAGTATCCCGGCGTCGATCTCGGCATTATCGGCTTCATCTCCTACGGCATCAATGTCAACCGCCACACCGCGACCATAACCGGTCTCAAGCCCGGCACGAAGTATTGCTACAGAGTCGGCGATGCAAAGTACGGCTGGTGGAGCGGTACGGGTATAATCGAGACCGCGGACAATTCCGATTCCTTCACCTTCTTCCATGTCAGCGACGAGCAGTCGCAGAACGCTGTTCAGTACGGTACATGGGGCAAGGTAGTCGATACCGCGCTCAGGATGTTCCCCGAGGGCAAGTTCTTTGCCAGCGCGGGCGACCAGGTCGATTACACCAAGCACTTCAAGCAGTGGCAGTGGTTCTTCAATGCCTCTGAGAACATCAAGAGCACCGCTATCATGCCCGCAGCGGGCAACCACGAGAAGAGCGGATATATGCTCGACCAGAACTTCGTCCTGCCCGAGACAGTCGATCAGGACAGAGAGAGCGGCGTGTTCTATTCCTATGATTACAACAACGCTCACTTCATCGTCCTCAACACCAACAATCTCAGCGACTCCAAGGCGCTCAGCGACGATCAGCTCGCATGGCTCAAGGCGGACGCCCAGGCAAGCGACGCTCAGTGGAAGATAGTCGTCCTCCACAAGGCGCTCTATTCCAACGGCTCGCACTATGACGACAAGGACGTCAAGGCGATGCGCAAGCAGCTGTGCGGACTCCTGCCCGACCTCGGAATCGACGTCGTCCTCCAGGGTCACGACCATGTCTACCTGCGCACCGATGTCATGGACAACAACGAGGTTGTCAAGGCAGAGGAGCAGAAGATAACCTTCGGCGGCAGAGAGTACACCGCCAAGCTCAATCCCGAGGGCACAGTCTATGTCATCAGCGCATGCGCAGGTGTCAAGGACTACCAGACCAAGGATGTCAAGGATACCGACAAGCTCTTCCCGAGAGCCGAGGCTATCTACGATGCCCACAGCGCTGTGTTCTCTGCGATTACTATTGACGGCAGCAAGCTCTATTTCGACGCTTATATGCTCGACAATGAGGCAAAGGACGGCGCAACGAGAATCGACTCCTTCGCGCTCTCGAAGTCAGAGAAGGAAGAGCCCGAGAATCCCGAAAAGCCCGAAAAGCCCGAGAAGCCCGGTCTTCCCGACCTGCCCGAGCTTCCCGAAATCCCCGGTCTGCCCCATTGGCCCGGAAAGCCCGAGAAGCCGGAAGAGCCCTCAGACCCGTCGAATCCGAGCGAGCCGCTCGATCCCTCCGATCCCGCGAGCCCGATAGTCCCCTCGACGAAGCCCGAGACAAATAAGCCCGAGGGCGACAGCAAAGTGCCGAACACCGGTGCGGCGGCTCCCGTAATGCTCATTGCATTCGCAGGCGCGGCATTCGTTATCGGCTGCTCTGCAAAGAGGAAAAAAGAGGACTGATAACAGCTCTCTGATATAAAACTATAAAGACGCCCGGAGAGTTCAGACGCTCTTCGGGCGTTTCTCTATAGATTTTCACGCGCGTTTCTGCTACAATAAATTCAAAAATCACCGGAGACGATATTATGTTCAGACCTGTTCGCAGAATTAAAAACGCTCTCGGCGAAGAAGCGACAAAAGAAATTTTGCGCTCCGCCCGCCGCGGAGTTCTCGCAGTCACCGGCGACGGCGGATATCCTTACGCGATACCGATAAACTATCTCTATGACGAAGAGGCGGAAAAGATATATTTCCACGGCGCAAAAGCGGGTCACAAGGCGGACTCGATAAATAAATGCGATAAAGTGTGCTTCACGGCTTACGGGGATGAGATTATCCGTGAAGAGGTATGGGTGCCGTTCATGCGCAGCGCCGTCGTGTTCGGCAGGTGCCGCGTCATTGAAGACCGCGCTCAGACGCTGATTTTGGTCAAACGCCTCGCGATGAAATATTATCCCGACGAGCGCCTTGCGGATGAGGAAATCGCCGCTTCGGGAAAGGCTGTGCGGATGTATGAAATAGATATAGAGCACATGAGCGGCAAGGAAATTCAGGAGCGATGATTTTTTACACAAAGAAAGCGGCGGAAATTTTTGTACTTTAGTACACTTTTTTGTCGTTTATCGCTTGACTATTACCGATATAAAAAGTATAATAAAGAAGCTAATGCAAATAAATTGGAGGTAAACAAAATGAAGGTATTTATGATTGGCGGCACCGGCCTTCTCGGCAGCGCCGCAGCACGTATTTTCATTGACAGAGGCCACAGCGTCAAGTCTGTTGCTCTTCCGCCCCTTCCCGAAGGAGCTCCCATCCCCGAGGAGATGGAGATCGTAATGTGCAATATTTACGAGAAGACCGACGATGAGATCAGAGAGCTTATGGCCGGCTGCGACTGCTTCGTTTTCGCCGCAGGCGTCGACGAGAGAGTCGAGTTCCCCGCACCCGTTTACGATGCTTACTACAAGTACAACATCGCTCCGCTCAAGAGACTTCTTCCCATCTGCAAGGAGCTCGGTTACAAGAAGGCCGTTATCCTCGGCTCTTACTTCTCCTACCTTGCCAAAGAGCGTCCGGATATGAAGCTCTGCGAGAAGCACCCCTATATCAGAAGCCGTATCGACCAGGAGAACGTCGCTTTCTCCTATGCCGATGACAACTTCGATGTTGCCGTTCTCGAGCTGCCCTACATCTTCGGCACTCAGCCCGGCAGAAAGCCCGTTTGGGTTATCCTTATCGAGCAGATCAAGAGAATGGACAAGCTTCCCTGCACCCTCTATCCCAGAGGCGGTACAGCTATGCTTACAGTCCGCCAGGTCGGTGAGTCCATCGTCGGCGCGGCTGAGCGCAGCACCGGTGCAAAGGCATGGCCCATCAGCTGCTATAACATGAAGTGGGCTCCGTTCCTCAAGATAGTCTACGCCGCAAGAGGCATGGGCGATAACAGAAAGATCATCGGCATCCCGCCGTGGATGATGAGAATGGGACTCAAGGGCGTTGTCAAGGAGTATGCCGAGAAGGGCATCGACAGCGGTATCAATCCCATGGGTCTTCCGGATATCATGGATCTCGATCTCTTCATGCCCACCGATTATGCTTACAAAGAGCTCGGTGTTACTGAGGACGACATCAAGGCCGCTATCACCGATTCCATCAAGGTCAGCGTTGCTTCCTATGAAGGCAAGGTCAAGCTCCTTGAGATGAAGGGCGAATAATCAAAACATACACTCATTTTCGGCGGAACTTTTATGTTCCGCCGAAATAGTGCTTTTTAGAAGCTTTTATATTTCTGCCGTATTTGGCGGCGGCGCGGTCGTTTGACGGGGGTTTTTTCGTCAGGACGCACAAAGATGCGCTCTTGTTTTTGTGCGCGCTGACGGAAAAACGACCATCCGCAGACCGCTTTCAACTTTTATCATCACAAATTTTTCAGGAATGGGTGAATTCTTTTGGCAAAGAGAGAAGACGTAAGAAATATAGCCATAATAGCGCACGTCGACCACGGCAAGACTACCCTCGTCGACGAGATGCTCAAGCAGAGCGGCATATTCAGAGCCAATGAGCAGGTTCAGGACAGAGTCATGGACTCCAACGACCTTGAGCGTGAGCGCGGAATAACAATACTTTCAAAGAACACCGCCGTCCATTATAACGGCGTGAAAATCAATATCGTTGACACTCCCGGCCATGCCGATTTCGGCGGCGAGGTCGAGCGTATACTCATGATGGTCGACGGCGTGCTTCTGCTCGTCGATGCGTTCGAGGGCTGCATGCCCCAGACACGCTTCGTCCTCAAGAAGGCTCTTGCGCTCAAGAAGAAAGTCCTCGTTGTTATCAACAAGGTCGACAGACCCAACGCGCGCCCCGCAGAAGTTGTTGACGAGGTCATTGACCTGTTCATCGACCTCGGCGCCGAGGAGGATCAGCTCGACTTCCCCGTTGTCTACGCTTCGGCAAGAGACGGCTATTCCTCGCTCGATCCCAATGTCCGCTCGGGTGATATGCGCCCGCTGCTCGACTCAATTCTCGAGCATATCGAAGCCCCCGACGGCGACGTTGATGCCCCGCTTCAGATACTCTTCACGAGCCTTGACTACGATGATTATATCGGCAGAATAGGCGTCGGCAGAGTTGAGCGCGGCAGGGTCAATAAGAACGAGCCGATAGTGCTCTGCAAAACGGACGGCACTCAGGAGAATGTCAGGGTGTCGCGTCTCTATCAGTTTGAGGGACTCTCGCGTGTCGAGGTCGATTCCGCCGCTGCGGGCGATATCGTCTGCATCTCCGGTATCAGCGACATAAATATCGGCGAGACCGCCTGCTCCCCGGACTGCATCGAGCCGATGCCTTTCATAAAAATAGACGAGCCCACAATATCCATGAACTTCATGGTCAACGACAGCCCGTTCGCGGGCCGTGAGGGCAAGTTCGTTACCTCGAGAAATATCAGAGACCGCCTGTTCAAGGAGGTCGAGACGAACGTCAGCATGCGCGTTGAAGAGACCGATTCGACCGATACTTTCAAAGTCTCCGGCCGCGGCGAGCTGCATCTGTCAATTCTCATTGAGACCATGCGCCGTCAGGGCTACGAGTTCCAGGTTTCGCGCCCGAAAGTCATTCTCAAAGAGATAAACGGCAAGACTTGCGAGCCTATGGAGCTGCTCATAGTCGAAGTTCCCGAGCAGTATGTCGGCGCTGTTATAGAGAAGCTCGGCTCCCGCAAGGGCGAGCTTGTCAACATGGGCACGCGCGACGGCGGCGCAACTCATCTTGAGTTCCGCATCCCGTCGAGAGGACTCATTGGCTACCGCGCCGAGTTCCTCACAGACACCAACGGCAACGGTATCATGAACCAGGTGTTCGACGGCTACGAGCCCTACAAAGGCGAGATAGTCACCCGTGAGCGCGGCTCTATAGTCGTTCACGAGACCGGCGTGAGCACCGCATACGGTCTGTTCAACACTCAGGACAGAGGCAGGTTGTTCATCCCCGCGGGCGTCGAAGTCTACGAAGGTATGATAGTCGGCGAATGTGCCAAGAATGAGGATATAGTCTGCAATATCTGCAAGAGCAAGCATCTGACCAACACCCGTGCATCGGGCTCCGACGACGCGCTGCGCCTCGTGCCCTATACGGAGATGAGTCTCGAGCAGTGCATGGAATTCATAAAGGACGACGAACTGCTTGAAGTTACGCCCAAGTCGCTCAGACTCAGAAAGCGCATTCTTTCGAAAGAAAAGAGACTCAAGCAGCAGTTCAGAGGCAAGTAATCTGAAAGGGGAGACAGGAATGACACAGCGCCGATCGGTTGCTCTGGGCAGCTTTGACGGACTCCATCGGGGTCACAGGGCTGTGCTCGACCTCGCTCTCTCGTTTGAAAAAGATGGCTTCGAGCCGTGCGCCCTCGTCTTTGACGAGCACCCGCTGAAAGTTGTCGGTGCTGGAGCTCCCCCGGAGCTGATGACCCCGCAGGCGCGCGACGAAATGCTCGAAAGCCTTGGCATAACCGTCAAAAAGATATCGTTCGGGCGCATCGCCGATATGTCGGCGGAGCAGTTCGTCAACGATATTTTGATAGGCGAGCTGAACGCAGGTGCTGTCTGCTGCGGATATAATTACCGCTTCGCAAAGAGCGCCGCTGCGGATTCCCGCGACCTCGAAGAGCTCTGCAGGGAGTATGGAATTTTATGCGCCGTGGCGGAGCGCACCGACTATAACGGTGCGGCGATAAGCTCGACGAGGATAAGAAACGCGCTCGCCGAGGGCAATATCGAAGACGCAAACGCCATGCTCGGGCGCGAATTTTCCTATAAATTCACCGTCGTCAGCGGCGACAGGCGCGGCAGGTTGATAGGCGCGCCGACGATAAATCAGCATTTCCCCGAGGGCTTCATCGTCCCGAAGTTCGGCGTATATGCTTCGGCAGTGCCGATAGACGGAGAACTGCATGCGGCGGTTACGAACATCGGACGCCGCCCGTCGTTCACCTGCGACGATCTGCGCAGCGAGACCTGTATAACCGACTTCTCCGGCGACCTCTACGGAAAAAATGTCGAAGTAAAATTGCTCAGATATATCCGACCCGAAAGGGTCTTCGATTCGCTCGATTCGCTCGGCGACCAGATAGCCGCCGACGCGCAGACGGCGAAAGAGATTTTTAACAGCATAGAAAAATAATAACCGCAGCCGCCCGAGGATTGATCCCTGGGCGGCTGTTTTTTGATATTGGCTCCCCCTGTAAGAGAACCGGTTCGGCCATCCGCTCGTTCTCCCGCATCTGTGTTAAACTCATTTTAACAGGAGGCAGCATTATGGAGTACAGAATAGAAAAGAAACAGGCGGCGAAGATTATCTGCCGCCGCAGGGAGTTCACAAAGCCAGGCGACGACTACACGAACAGGGAGATACCCGAGTTTTGGAACGAGTGCGGACGCGACGGGAGCATTCAAAAGCTCTGCGGGTATATCAAAGACTGCGCACAGTTCAAGGGACTTCTCGGCGTGTGCTTCTCGACCGAGATGACGGACAGCGGCTTTCCCTACGGCATCGGTGCGGAGTATGACGGCGAATCCGACCCGCAGGATTTCGAAATCGTGGAGATACCCGCCTATACCTACGCGGTGTTCACCGTGCGCGGCAGGATGCCAGACGCGTTCAGGGAGACCTATAGAAAGATATGCACCGAATTCTTCCCGCAGAGCGGATATGAATACGGCAACGGCGTTGAGATTGAGGCCTATCCCTCGGCGGACGTGCAGAACCCTGACTATACCTGCGAGATATGGATCGCAGTCAAACCGAAAAAGTAAATATTTTTTTGCCGGAGCTCGTTTGGGCTCCGGCACTTTTTATCTTGAGGAAAGGCGGAAAGAATGTTATACTTATTGAAGAAAGCAATATTGAAAGGAAAACGCCGATGAGAAGATTCTTGAAATTCTTTGCACGTCTATTTGTGCTTTTACTCGGGCTTTCGCTGTGTATCTCGCCGCTCGGGGGCTTTGCAGCCTATGATTTTGAATATGAGCAGGCGGTCGGTAATCCGCTCAAAGGCTTCATGCCGTTTTATAAACAGGGTGGAGCCGCCGACAGCGTGCCTTACAGCATGGAGTGGTTCTATGTTCCGCTCTCCGCGCTCATGTCCGACAGCGGCGAATACACTATCCGCGAGGGGATTGAGCCGTATCTTGAAGAGATATCGGCGCGCGGAAATCAGGCGGTTTTCAGAGTCTATTTAGACTATCCCGGATCGGGTATCGGCGAAAAAGCCGTGCCGCAGTTCATCTGGGATATGGGTATAAAAAAAGAGCACTACGACGAATATGGCGGAGGCTGGTGCCCCGACTATTCGGACGGCAGGCTCATTGATATCCTCTGCGATTTCGTGCGCGAGCTGGCACGCGAATACGACGGCGACCGCCGCATAGCCTATATCACAACGGGGCTTCTCGGTCACTGGGGCGAGTGGCACGTCTGCCTGCCGGAGCTTGAGGCGACAAATGAGCAGAAAGCAAAAATAATCTCCGCATTTGCGGAAAATTTCAAGACTACGCGCATTCTGACCCGCTATCCCGGGACTCCCGGCACTACGCGCGGCGGCAATGTCGGCTTCCACGACGATTCTTTCACCCACTCGACACTCTACGGCGAGAGCTGGTATTTTATGTCCAAGATGAAAAAGGCGCATCAGACCGGGGTCTGGAAAAATCAGCCAATCGGCGGCGAGTTCCGCCCGGAGGGGCAGTCGGCGTTCTTGTCCGGCGCGCCGCTCGACGGATATCAGGACTACTCCGAGTGCGTCAATGTGACCCACTGCTCGTGGCTGATGATGGCGGGCGCGTTTGAAGAAAATCTCGGCGCGGACGAAATCGAGCGCGCCAAAACAGCTTCGGCGGCTCTCGGCTATGATTTTACTGTCACAGACGCGAGAGTGATGAAAATTTTCGGCAAAATTTATGCTTTTGTCACGATAAAAAATACGGGCGTCGCCCCGATATACTATGATCTCGGCGTGTCTCTCGGCGTCGGAAACGAGAAAAATGCGCAGTGGACTAAAGCGGAAAATCAAAAGCTCTGCCGCCTCATGCCCGGGAAAAGCGCAGTATTCTCGGCGCAGATAAGCATAGACGACGGGCAGTCGCTCTTCGTCCGCATTGAAAAGCCGCTCGAAAACGGCAAGCCGATACGCTTCTCCAACTCGTCCGAGCTGCAGCGCGCCGACGGGTCGCTCGAGCTCGGGAACATGATGAGGTTTTGATATGGAGAAAAAATACAAGGTCTTTTATCAGGGCTCGCTCTATGGCCACTTCGGTCGCGACCGCGCGGGAAAGGAAATCGAAATCAATAAAAGCTTCACTTGGGGCGGTGAAGAATGGCTCGTGCCGTCTGTCTATGTTTGCGGCAAGGGGCTTGTTGCGGACATTCTCAAAAGTGTGAGCGTCGAGGATTTTCGCGCGTTCGCCGAAAAATTCGGACTCGATGAAAACAGCGATTGTGACGGCTTTTCAGACGAACAGCAGGCTGAAATAGAAGCTGAAAATCCGCTGAACAGCGATATCTTCGCCTCAATTCAGTTCGGCGGCAGAAAAAGCGACATGGAGTTTTCAAGCTCCGATTGCTGGAATCCGCTTTTCCCCGACAGCGGCGGCTCGGAACCGCTGCTCGAAAAATACGGCCTTGACAAGTCGTTTTGTTGGCAGATAACGCGCGTCAGCATACCCTGGCGCGGCAGAAAGCCGAAAAAGATAAGCTCACTCTCCCTGCGCCTTCGCGCCGACAGGCTTCGCGTTTCCGATATGCATTTCAAGGCGAATCGCCCCGGCGACAAGACAGAATTTATAAATCCCGTGACCGGAAAAAAGCATACGCTGACGGTTACGGCTGTCGAACGGCAAAAGTTTTCAAAGCTGCTACATATCGGCGGAAAAGAACCGCCGCTGTGTACAATAATGAATTATGACATCTCACCGAAAATTCCGAGGGATGAGATATCCGTAAATGACCGTTCAAAGCCGGAAAAACCGCGCGGGATTCTCGCGCCCCGCGGCAAAGCGGCGTCGGCAATAGGCATTATCGGCGGCGCGGACGGACCGACCGTCATCGTCACATCATCGGCGAGCGGGCGAACTGCTTGCTCGTCCATGCATTTTGAGCCGGAATATGAGCCGGATTGGTGCATGACGTTTTACGACAAGCCGCGAGAGGATATCGAAGTTGAGCTGATATAGCACTCATATACCGCCGAAAGGCTCGGGATAATATTCCGGCTGCCTTTGGCGGAGTATTCGCAAGACATAAAAAGCGACCTATGAGCAATAGGCCGTTTTTTTGTTATAGGGTTCATAAAAGAGCTCCTTTATATCTGTTTGATAAATCGGGAGTTGTGCAGGGGGTAAAGCTGCCGTCAGGCAAACAGTTTTAATATTGCAAATTGACACAATAGCGTAGGGGCGGATATCATCCGCCAGCGATTTATGCAGCAGCTTGCAACAGTTCGCTTTGTAGGGGTCGGCGACCTGTCAAGAGAAACATGTAAACAGTAGTGTAAGGACATGGTATACAACTCAAAGCCTGTGAATGGAACGGTTTAAAAGTTTACCGTAAGTTTGCGGGCGAACAAAGTAATTTTTGCAGTGACTTGCGGCTATTCACTTTGTAGGGTGCGGCGACTCGACGCACCGCTGCCGCCGTAGGCGGCACAGGGGGCAAGCCGCACGCAGAGAGCGTTTTGCACGACACGGATGAATAAATAGATTTTCGGTGACGCTGTCGCGTCAAAGGGTCGTCGAGTCGCCGACCCCTACAACTCAAAGTTTTCCGCATTTCCCTTGTAAAGGCGAGCTTAGCTCGCCTGCTGCAATCACCGCATAACCCGCGGGCGGATAATATCCGCCCTACACGGCTTAATACATACAGGAAAAGCCCCGGCAGATATTATTCTGTCGGGGCTGAATCTGTTTTACGGATACTCTGAATTCGGCGTTTCTGTTTTTATTCCGGAAGCGAGTCCATATAGTTCTTGTAGTGGGCAAAGACTATGCCCGGCTCCTGAAGGTCGGGGTTCCAGCGCTTGACCCACTCGAGGGAGAAGAAGCCGTCGAAACCGGCTCTGTCGAGCAGGGTCACTGCATCCGCAACGGGCACATCGCCGTAGCCCATCATGCGGTATTCGACCCTTGAGCCGCGCATGACGGAGTCCTTCAAATGGACGTGCTTTACATAGGTGCCGAGAGCCGCAAAAGTCTCGACCGGGCTCTCACTGCCGAAGCGCACCGTGTGGTGGACATCCCAGAGCACGCCGCAGTTGTCGCTTCCGGCTCTGTCGAGGAAAGCGAGCATCGCCTTTGAGCTCGAGAGGTCGCCGTTGGTCTCTATCAGCGGAGTGACGCCTCTCTTCGCGCCGTACTCGCACAGCTGGCGGTAGAGCCCTGCGCCGAGCGTGAAATCGCCGACTGTGATATGCGGCTCGCCCGTGCCCATGACACGGATATATTTTACTCCGAGCTTTCTCGCAAGGTCAATGTAGCCGCACGCCTCGAGGAACGAGTCCTGCGCCCTGTCGCGCACGGCGAGCGTCGCGCCCGAGGTCAGAGAGGGAATGACAAGCCCAGTCTGAGCGATTTTTTCTTTCGTTTGCTCGATTTCGGCGTCCGAAAACTCGGGAATTTCAAGCGCGTTTATCTTGTCGCCTATACCCCTTATCTCCACGCCGCCGAAGCCTAAATCCTTGGCAGTCGCAACTATTTCTTTCAGCGTCCAGCGCGGACAGCCGAGGGTTGAAAATGATAGTTTCATCGTAACAGATCCTTTCGTAATATTCTTTTACGCAGTTTCTATTGAGTCGTCGCTCTGAAGCGAATATTTTTCGACCGCCATGTCGCGCAGAACGAATTTCTGGATTTTTCCGCTCGCGGTCATCGGGAATTCGTCCATTATCCAGACATATTTCGGGATCTTGAAGAACGCGACATTCTCCTTGTAGTAGGCCTTTATCTCCTCCTCGGTCATATCCTCGCCCTCTTTAAGAATGACGCAGGCGCAGACCTCTTCGCCGTATTTCTTGCTCGGCACGCCTATGACCTGAACATCCTTGACGCGGTCATTATGATAGAGGCACTCCTCGAGCTCCTTGGGATATATATTCTCGCCGCCGCGGATTATCATATCCTTGAGCCTGCCGGTGACCTTGTAGTAGCCGTTCTCGTCGCAGACGGCGAGGTCGCCGAAGTGGAGCCAGCCGTCCTTGTCTATCGCCTGTGCGGTGGCTTCGGGCATCTTGTAGTAGCCTTTCATTATGTTGTAGCCGCGCGCGCAGAATTCGCCTATCTCGCCCGCGGGCAGAGTCTCGCCCGTATTGGGGTCGACTATCTTGCACTCGACGCCGGGGAACGCCTTGCCGACGGTGGCGCAGCGTGTCTCGAGGGAATCCTCCGTTGTGGTCATGGTGCAGCCGGGCGCCGCCTCGGTCTGACCGAAAACAATGACGATATCGTGCATATTCATCTTCTCGCTGACATCGTACATAGTCTTTATCGGGCAGGGCGAGCCCGCCATGATGCCCGTGCGCATATGCGAAAAATCATATTTGTCGAAGTCCGGGTGCTCGAGCATAGCGATGAACATCGTCGGCACGCCGTGGACTGCGGTGCAGTGCTTTGTCACAAGCGCGTCCATGACCTTTTTCGCGTTGAACATATCAATTGGCACGAACGGAGTTCCGTGGGAGATGCAGGACATGAGCGCGAGCACCATTCCGAAGCAGTGGAAGAACGGAACGGTGATGCACAGTCTGTCCTCATGGGTGAACTTCATGCCGTCGCCTATCGTCTGGCCGTTGTTGAGAATGTTGTAGTGGGTGAGCATAACGCCCTTGGGGAAGCCAGTCGTGCCGGAGGTGTACTGGATATTGACGACCTCGTGGCAGTCGCATGAGTCGCGCACCGCCTCGAACTCCTCGACCGGAGTCTGCTCGGCGAGAGTATAGAGCTCCTTCCAGTCGACCATGCCCGCCGGGCACTCGCCCTCACCCGCGTAGATAACGCTCTTTAAAAGAGGCAGTCTGCGGCTCTTGAGCTTGCCGGGCTCGCATGATTCGAGCTCGGGGCAAAGCTCGTTTATTATATCGATATAGCTCGTGCCCTTGTAGCCGTCAATGAGGACAATCGCCTCGGAGTCGGACTGCTTGAGCTGATAATCGAGCTCGAAAACTTTATAGCTTGTGTTGACGGTAACGAGAATACCGCCCATCTTTGCACTGCCGAAAAAGGTTAGCAGCCATGCGGGCACGTTTGTGCCCCAGATGGAAATGTGTGAACCCTTTTTAAGGCCTAGTGCCATGAAGCCTCTGGCTATCGTCTCACACTCGTCGTTGAACTCTTTCCATGTTCTGGAGTAGTCCCTGTCAGTGTAGTCGATCATGTTGTCGTCCGGGTACTTTGCCGCCATATCGGCGATCTGCTGACCCAGAGTCTTTTCAAGAAACTTCTGCTGCATTGAAATCGATCCTTTCTTCAAAAATTCGGCTCGTGCCGTTAAGTATATTTCAACCGCTCAAGCGGCGATTGGCTCAATAGGTGTGGTCGCAGATTTCGTTTATCTTGTCGCGCAGGGCAATAAAATCCTCGAACGCTGCGGGCTTCTGATTTGGATTGCGGAGCAGCGCCGCCGGATGGAAGGTACCCATATAGAGTATACCGTCGCGGTTATAGAAAAGTCCGTGCTCTTTTGTGACGCGAAAGTCCTTCGAGATATATCTCTGGGCGGATATCCTGCCCACGCAGACGATTATCTTCGGGTGCATCAGGGCTATCTGGCTGTCGAGCCATGCGGAGCACGCCTCCTGCTCCTCGGGCAGGGGATCACGGTTCTGCGGCGGGCGGCACTTGACGGTGTTCGCGATATAGATATTCCTGTCCCTGAACAGGTCAACGGTCGCCATGAGCTTATCGAGCAGCTGACCGCTGCGCCCGACGAACGGCTCGCCTTTGAGATCCTCCTGCTGACCGGGTCCTTCGCCGATAAACATGACCTCCGCGTCTTCTTTGCCGACGCCGAAAACAACATTCGTGCGCGTTTGGCACAGACCGCACTTGCGGCAGTTCAGGCACTCCTGCCTGAGTTCCTCCCAGGTAGACATTGGCAAGCCTCCGTTTCATGTGATTATTTAGTAATTATAACGTAGATTGTGCGGAATTAATATTTATACGGGAATAATTCTTCTTTTAAAGCCAAACAAGTATAAATTTTTTCTTTCGCATTGCAACATTCCGCGCGGATTTGTGGAAAAAATCGCAGACGAAAAGCAGCGATTCACCTCAAATCGGGAGCTGAAAACCACGGGCTCTCGGCAACAGAGGCCGATAATTTCTCAAAAAATGCAAAAAATTCACAAATTCATGCTATACTGGCCGTCGGGAGGGATGTCCGATGACTGCAAAAAAGAAAAAGCCGATAATCGCCCTCGCGGTCGTCTCGGCTCTGCTTACGGCGTTGATTCTTTGGATAATTTGGGGCAACACGGCGCTGCAGCTCAACAAATACACGGTTTCGAGCGAGCGGCTGCCCCGAGCGTTTGACGGCTGCAAAATCGCGCATATTTCGGATCTGCACAACACCGAAATCGGCAAAAACAATGAAACTCTTCTTAATATGCTGAGAGAGGCGAAGCCCGATATTATTGCTATAACGGGAGATTTGATAGATTCCCGAAAAACCGACGTTGCCGCGGCACTGCACTTTGCGGGCGAAGCGGTCAAAATCGCGCCCTGCTATTATGTCACCGGCAATCACGAGGCGAGGGCATCGGAATATGACGCTTTAAAGACCGGCTTAATAAAGCTCGGTGTAACCGTGCTCGAAAACGAAAAGACGGAAGTGGAGAGAGATGGCGAAAAAATCACTCTTATCGGTGTAAAGGACCCGAGCTTCAGCTCCGACTACTTATTCCATGACGAAGAGGCGATAATGGAGTCGCAGCTGAAAGCGCTTGTTGACAAGGATGACGGCTTTACTTTATTGCTTTCCCACCGACCGGAGTTGTTTGATGTTTACGTAACCTGCAATGCCGACCTTGTCCTGAGCGGCCATGCGCACGGCGGTCAGTTCCGCCTGCCGTTTATAGGCGGTCTGGCGGCTCCGAATCAGGGGCTGTTTCCGAAATATGACGCGGGACTGTTTTCCGAGGGAAAAAACGAAAATGCTTGTCAGCCGCGGCATAGGCAACAGCATTTTCCCGTTTCGCGTCAACAACAGGCCGGAGATTATTTTAATAGAATTGCAGACGGACGGAGCTTGACTTTGTCCGTTTTTTGCCGAGCTTTTTGCAGAGCACGACAACCCGCCGCGCAATCGGCTCGATTTTGTGGCAAAACAGCCGCAGCAATAAATCTGCTGCGGCTGCCGTTCTCGCTTATTGCCTTTTTATTTCTTTCCGCGTCTTTTTCTCTTCGGCGCGGAAGCTCCCGAACAGAGAATATAATCGGGCTTGAAGAAAATGCGGACTATTTTCGGGTTCAGCGTGTCCGCGTGCCGACCGGCGTAGATGCTTCCCGGTATGATGCTCAGCAGGAAGAGCATGAGCGCCGAGAAAAGTGCGATGATTTTCGGGCGCTCCTCTTTTGTGTGGCGTGCGCGGACTTCGCACTCCTTCTCCTGCGTTACGAACATCTCGTTCGTTACGCCCCGGGCGTAATATACTCTGTAATAGTCGGGGTCGTATCTCGGGCTGACCGACTGATAGCCGAGCTTCAAAACGCCGCCGTTTTTGTATTTTGCAAGAAAAGCGTCCACATCGGGGAGCACTTCGTCGTAGTGGGCTATTTTGTAGTCCATGTCGCCGCCGGTGCGCAGCCACAGCTCGTCACCATATACCTCACAGCTGTTGAACGCGACGGTGGAATAACGAAGATCGGTTTCCGGCGTCTGCGGACTGAACTCAACGAACAGCATTATACCGAAAAGCAGAGCGGCGCCGATCGCAATTATTATGTAAACCGCGATGAATTCGCCGGGATTTGCGATGTTGCCGTTGAACAGATCTTTCTTTTTTGCCGCCCGGAGCAGCGGAATGTTTTTATGTTTCAGCTCGCGGTGACGCTTGAGAGCAAATTCGATAAATTCCTTTTTGCCGACCTCCATGCGATCAATAGCGATTTTTTTGTTGCCGATATATATCCTGACATCCGTGTTTCTGCCATAGCCCATTATTCCGCTTATGTCGCCGTAGCTATAGGTGCGCTTGACTCCCCAAAGGTTGCTGCTGACGAATTTGTCGGCGCTGTAATATATCCGTTGGTTGAAATATCCGATGATGAGAAAAATCCCGAGCAGGGCTAAAATCGAAAATATTACGGCGGGGATTATCTCTTTAAACCGCAGAGAAAAATATATACCAACGCCCATCGCGATAACGTCGAATATCCCGACACCGAGAAACACCTTCGGCATCGTGACGCGGCCGGGCTTTGAATTTTCGCTCTCCGCGATAGCCATTATCGATTGCACAGCGGCTCTTGAGTTGTAAGTAGACATAGAATCCTCCGAATTTTCAGTATGTCTATTGTACACGGCGGGCGCGGATTTTGCAACAGATTTCAGAGCGGGCATAATTTGCTGTCGGCTGTTGACAAATGCGCTGTATTGGATTATAATACTTCAAAAATGAACTGTCTAAATTTGAAGTGAGATGATAGCATGAACATGGGAATAGACTTCCCGAAGAAACTTGCGGCGGCGTATAACGCAGTCTGCAAGCCGCTCTGCCGTGAGCTGAACATACCGCAGACGGCGTTTGATATCCTGATGTTTCTCGCGAACAACCCGGATTACAGCACCGCAGGCGACATAGTCAATGTCAGAAAGATAAAGGCGAATCTCGTCTCCGTCAATGTTGAAAAGCTTGCAAAAGACGGCTATATTGAGCGCACGAATATCGAGGGCGACAGGAGAAAAATACGCCTCTCGCTGACCGAAAAGGCTCAGCCGATAGTCGGGCGCGGAAAGCAGCTCCAACAGTCGTTTTTTGATATGCTGTTTGAAAACACGACGGACGAAATGAAAAAGAACTTCACCGAGACGGTTGGGATTATTGACCGCAATCTCGATGAGATGCTCAAAGGGTGAGAGAAATGAAAATATTTATAACAGTACTTGTAACATTCTTTGCCGGAATGGGCGCGGGACTCGGCACGGGCTTTGCCGGCATGAGCGCGGCGGCGGTCATAAGCCCGATGCTCATAACCTTCCTCGGAATGGATCCGTATATGGCGGTCGGCATCGCGCTCGCCTCAGATGTGCTCGCGAGCGCCGTCTCGGCGTATACATACGGCAAGAAAAAGAACCTCGATATAAAAAACGGACTCATTATGATGGCGACCGTCCTCACGTTCACAGTCGTCGGCAGCTATCTCGCGAGCCTGCTCCCGTCGGCAACGATGGGCAGCTTCTCGGTCATAATGACATTCCTGCTCGGAATAAAATTCATCGTCCGCCCGGTCATGACGACGAAAGAGGCGATGGAAAAAGTCCCGGCAAAAAAGCGTGCGATACAGTCCGTTATCTGCGGAACGATAATCGGTCTTATCTGCGGATTCGTCGGCGCAGGCGGCGGCATGATGATGCTGCTTATCCTCACCACAGTGCTCGGATATGAGCTGAAAACCGCGGTCGGCACGAGCGTATTTATCATGACTTTTACCGCGCTCACCGGTGCGATATCGCATTTTGCGATAGGCGGAATGCCCGACATGACTGTGCTTATCTTGTGTGTCGTGTTCACGCTCATCTGGGCGCGCATCGCCGCAGTGTTAGCGAACAAAGCTCAGCCCAAGACCCTCAACCGCGCGACCGGCGTCGTCCTCGTCGTGCTCGGGATAGTCGTGTTCGTGTTCTCGCTGATAAAATAATATAAAATCTCCCTCGCGGAATTGCTCTGCGGGGGAGATTCACTCTGCGCATATCTTTCTGTCGGCTGATTTCATGCGCTTGCGGTCATATATTTTGCGGCTTTGCACAACGCGCGTCACGGGCGAAACCCCGTTCCACGACCCGCGCTTTGACGCATAATATTTGCGCCGCTCTTTTTTGCTCTGCTTCGAGAGCGGAACCGTCTTTTTCATTTTTATTCTCCTTTCATGGGGGCAAAAAAATTTTGCCCGGTGTATAAAATTTTCCTTGCTTTTTTCTTCGCTTTCTGCTATCTTATAGTATCACTCTTCAAGGAGGTGTTCATATGAACACGAAGTTCTTCCCGGTCATCGACCTCGCGGCAACGGGAAACAATATCCGCCGCCTGCGCATCGAACGCGGGCTGACGGTTCGGGACATCCAGAGCTATTTCGGCTTTGAGGAGCCCCGCGCCGTCTATAAATGGCAGAACGGCGAGAGCCTTCCGACTGTAGACAACCTCTACGCGCTCGGGAATCTCCTCGGCGTGCCCATGGATCAGATACTGGTTCCCATCAAAAATATCAAAAGTTACAGCGAGCAGCAGGAAGATGCCTGCTGCTCGAGTCATTTCTATGCCCGGCTGTTCCGGATGCGTCAGAAGTCCGATGCGGCATAATCAATTTTGCGGCGCGTCGGAAAAATATTTCCCGAATGCCTGCGAATGAAGCCGGGGCTTCGATGCCGAAAGCGGCAAAAAACAAAGATATTGGGCGCGGCGTGAGTGGGATATAGAGATAGGAGCGCGTTTGCGTCAAAGCGAAAAGCGATTGAGCTTTTGGCGCGGACGGAAGCGAACATCGTTTTAATCAATAAGTAAGTAGTTGAGTTCCGGATTTCCGGGAGTTGACGTGCAGCGTTACAGTTCATCTGCACCTGAACCGATCCTGCGTTCTCTTATCCTGCCGCACCCGGAACAGCCGGGCATAAAGTCAGCGCCTGTTTTCGAGATAATTTTCGAAAGCGTCGGCGAATCCGGAGTTCACATCAAACGGGGGAGTGTAATCGACCGAGGATGTGACCATGCAGATGTCGAGCTTTGCGGACATCTCATCGGCGGCTCTGTCGAGCCTGCCGAGCTCAGCGCGGATGACATTGCGGTCGTAATTTATCGTCGTGACGCGGCGTACGTCGCAGCGGTAGGTGACCTGATTGCCGTCGGTGTTGAAGCGGTAGCCCGTGCCGCCGTTTGCAATGGTCTGCTCCGAGCTGCGGATGCCGTTCATCGTCCTGAAAATCTCGGCGACGGTCTGACGCGCGGAGTTGAGCGCGACCTCGCTGTCCATGTCTATGTCGAGATTGTTCTTCGCCCTGCGTATCGCGGCGGCGAGCGCCGACTTCTCTTCGAGAAGAAATACGAGAAACAGCGCGACATCGGTTATTTTGCCGCAGTATTCGGTCTCGGGAATTTCAACGACCGTCTCGTCGGATGCCTCCGGCATGACCTTGTGGCGCAGATTGGTGTTGGTGACTTTTGTTATGTTCGCCCTGTTGCGGAGAATATTCTCTGCCTCGCACATGAGCGCCTGGATTTTATTCTGATATCTGAATGCTTCTTTGAGATTCATATCTTTCACCTCGCTGTTTGTTGTGCTGTTATTCTACCGCACGGCGAGGGGTTTGTCATTGAACCCGCAGTTCAAAAAGTCGAACGGATTATCTTTATTTTATTGACATTAAAATCGGTTTGTGCTATAAGTTGTATGATTTCATGCGGTGCTGCGCCGCGCAGACAAGGAGAACCCGAATGTATTCGTTTTTGCTTGCACTTATCTATATCGCCTTTATCAGCCTCGGGCTGCCCGATTCGCTTCTCGGCTCGGGCTGGCCGGTCGTGCATCTTGAGCTCGGCGTGCCGATATCGTATATGGGCATCGTATCCATGGCCATATCCGGCGGAACGATTGTGTCGAGCCTGATGTCGGATAGGCTCAACAGAAAACTCGGCACGCGGATAGTCACGGTGATAAGCGTGTTCCTGACGGTCATCGCGCTGTTCGGTTTCTCTTTTTCGAGCCGCTTCTGGATGCTTATTGTTTTCGCCGTGCCTTACGGGCTCGGAGCGGGCGCGATAGACGCAGCGCTCAACAACTATGTCGCCCTGCACTACAAGGCAAAGCACATGAGCTGGCTGCACAGCTTCTGGGGCGTCGGGACGATAGTCAGCCCGTTTATCATGGGCTATGCGCTGACAAACAAGACCTGGAACAGCGGCTGCCGCATAGTCGGCGCGATACAGCTCGCGATAGCGATACTCCTGCTCGTGACCCTACCGGTGTGGAAAGTCAACAAGGCGACGGACGAGACGGAGAAAAAGAGCGTCGGACTCGTCGGCGCGCTGAAAATAAAGGGCGTGCCGTTCCTACTCATCGGCTTTTTCGCCTACTGCGCAGCAGAAACGACCGCCATGCAGTGGGCGAGCACATATTTCGTTGAAGTCAAGGGCATATCCGCAGAGCGCGCGGCTACATTCGCGTCGCTGTTTTATATAGGCATCACCGTCGGGCGGTTTATAAGCGGCTTTATCACGGATAAGCTCGGCGACCGCAAAATGATAATAACGGGAACGGCGATTCTCCTTTGCGGCATATGCTGCCTGTTCGTGCCGATGAATTCTTATTTCCTCGCCGCCGCGGCTTTTGTCATAATCGGGCTCGGCTGCGCGCCGATATATCCGTGCATAATACACTCCACGCCGAACAACTTCGGGGCGGAGAACTCGGGTGCTATAATCGGAATACAGATGGCGGGCGCCTATGTCGGCTCGACATTCATTCCGCCGCTGTTCGGGCTGCTCGGCAATGCTGTAAGCTTTAAGATAATGCCATTCTACCTCATCTTTTTCTTCGTTCTGATGATAACGATGATTGAGCTCACGTTCAGGATAACTGGGAAGAACAAAGTGAAATAAAATCGGGGCTTCGCATTCGGCGCAGACCGAAGAGCAAAATATAAAGGTCATAATTCACGTCTGCCGGCGCGAATTATGACCTTCTTTTATTCGATTTTTGCTCTTTAAGCGCCCTTTGTTAAGCGCAAAAACATATCGGTGCCGGAGGACAAGACGCCGCGGCGTTTTTATAAAAATAATTCCGTTCCGACAAAGCCTTATACTCACCCTTGAAATGCAGAGAGTTACCGTTTTTGCTCTCTCCGACGACCGACAGACCGAGATGCTCTAAAATTCCCTGAGACTTCAGATTTTCTTTTCGTGCGAATGCCTCAACATATCTTGTCCCGGCGGGGATCACTGTTGTTAAGTAATGATACAGTTCGGCGAATAATCCGCACCCCTGATATTCTTTCTTAAACTGTATTTCATCCATTCTGAAGGTCGTATCGTTTACGAAATATTGAAAGAATCCGCACAGCTTATCTTCGCAAAAAATCAGAATTACACTGCGCTTTCCTTCGCGCCATGCAGGTACTGCGCTTTCCGACCAGGTTTTGTAATCCTCGTCATAGGAATTCCCCGTCGGAGCAACAGCACTCATGTTGCTTGCTAAAATCTCAAACATCTCATCAATAAATACGGAAATATCTTCGTTTTTCATTTGCCTGAAACCGAAACGCATAATATTCTCCCGCAAATTACGATTTACCTCAATCACTATATCATTTTATAAAGCTTTTGCAATACGGACACTTAAGTCCGTACATTCCGCCTGCATAGCAAGCGTTTTTATCGGCATAAAGACATAGCGGGCATGACCCGCTACGAAAAATCTTATCACTGTACTGTTTTTCGGACTCTGAATATGGTATTCTGTTAAAAAGGAGGTTTTATCATGGACTGGGATTACAAAACAAACGGGCATTACTTTTTCGATGATTTCGAACGCGGGGACTCAACCTGCGATATTGAGTTTCAAAAGGGACGCGTTACAGATGAATCTCATCGTAAAGACTCCATGTATCTTTGGGATGACCATTTTTACTTTTTGGATCTTGAACCTTTGTTTTCCGAAGTCATACCGGAATTCGATATGTTTACATGCGGATGCGAAATTAATACGGAACAATGGGAAAAGATTAAAGAGGCCTCTGCAAACTATTGCGTCACAACAAGAGAGATTATTACAGAAATGGACGCATGGATGACGGAAACACTGAAGGAGTACGGTTGCGTGACCGTGCTCGGAGTATGACAGAGACAGGTTAGACGAAAAAACGGAGCAGGCATAAACCTGCTCCGGACATGGCGAGAAAAAGCGGATGTAACTGAAATCAGTTACATCCGCTTGATATGGTTGCGGAGGCAGGACTTGAACCTGCGACCTCCGGGTTATGAGCCCGACGAGCTACCAACTGCTCTACTCCGCGATATATTCTGTTCCTCAGTGCGTTATTATATTATACACACTTTTTCAGAAATTGCAAGCCTTTTTGCATAAAAAGTTCGGATTTGCCGAAAAAATCTCCCGCCGTGTGCCTGGCGGGAGGTTTGTACTGCTGCTTTTTGCTTTATTCTGCCTTTTCCTGCTCTGGAGCTTTCTTCTTTTTGAAGATAACGAGCTTGCTGAAGAAGTAGTTGAGAATAACCACGACGACTGCGAGGATTATTTTTGCAGTCATTTCGCCGCTGAGGTCGAAGTTTATCAGCGGAATGTGGAAAACCTTGCTGTCGAAGTGCAGGAAGTTTACGAAGATAATGAGTCCGAGCTCCTCGACGCCGAGGGAGAAGAGTCTTGCCGCGACGAACGACGGAATCTCTTTTGCGAGCACCTTGCCCTTCCAGCTCTTGCTCTCGAAGACGAACAGCTTGTTCGTGACATAGGCGAACGCGACCGCGAATATCCATGCGAGAACGTTAGAGATGTGAACGCCGAGCTGCGAGGATATGAGCTTGTCGAACACCATCGTGAACAGCTTGAACGCGACGAAGTTGACGAGCGTTGTCAGCACGCCGAAGACGACATAGAGTATCGTCTCTTTGTTGACTACCTTTTTGAATATTGCCTTTAGCTTTTCCATTCTTTACACCTTTATTTCAACATCAAGTCCGAGCAGGTCGGAGTATTTGTCAAGTATCGGCTGAATCTCGTTGTCCACGAATTCCTGGGTCTGCTGGGGAGCACGGCCGACGAAGTTTTCGGGCTTCATTATGCCCTCGAGTTCCTCGCGCGTTACGCCGAACGCGCTGTCCGCGGCTATCCTGTCGAGCAGATCGTTTTTGCCGCCCTCGACCTTGACGACTCTGCCGGCGTCCATCGAGTGAACGCGGATTTTTTCGTGCAGCTCCTGCCTGTCTCCGCCGCGCTTGACCGCCTCCATCATGATGTTTTCGGTCGCCATGAACGGCAGCTCTTCAAGCAGGTGCTTCTCTATCATCTTCGGATATACTACGAGTCCGTCCGCAACATTGATGCACAGGTCGAGTACTGCGTCGGCGGCGAGGAACGCCTCTGGGACGCTCAGACGCTTGTTTGCCGAGTCGTCGAGCGTGCGTTCGAACCACTGCGCGCCGGAGGTCATCGCCGTGTTCTGTATGTCCGCTATGATATATCGCGAGAGCGAGGCTATGCGCTCGCTTCTCATCGGGTTGCGCTTATATGCCATCGCCGACGAGCCGATCTGATGCTTCTCGAACGGCTCTTCTATCTCTTTCATGTGCTGGAGCAGACGGATGTCATTTGAGAACTTTGTCGCCGACATCGCTATGCCGCAGAGGACGGTCAGCATCTGATAGTCGAGCTTTCTCGAATATGTCTGACCGGAGACTGCGAAGCAGCTGTCAAAGCCCATTTTTTCGGCTATCATCTTGTCGAGGGCCTTGACTTTGTCGGTGTCGTTGTCAAAAAGCTCCATGAACGACGCCTGCGTGCCGGTCGTGCCCTTTGAACCGAGTAATTTGAGCTGTGAGAGCTGGAACTCGAGGTTCTGGAAGTCCATGAGGAATTCGTTGAGCCAGAGTGCCGCGCGCTTGCCGACAGTCGTGGGCTGAGCGGGCTGGAAATGAGTGAATGCGAGGCAGGGCATGTCCTTATATTCAACGGCAAATTTCGCGAGGACATTGAGCAGATTAACAAGCTCCTTGCGGATGAGCAGCATCGCCTCGCGCATGATAATAACATCGGTGTTGTCGCCGACATAGCAGGAGGTCGCGCCGAGATGGATTATCGGCTTGGCGTTCGGGCACTGCACTCCGTAGGCGTAAACATGGGACATGACATCGTGACGGACTTCTTTTTCGCGGGCGGCGGCGACATCATAGTTTATGTCGTCCTTATGTGCCTTGAGTTCGGCTATCTGCTCGTCCGTTATGTTGAGCCCGAGCTCCTTTTCGCTCTCTGCGAGAGCTATCCAGAGCCTGCGCCATGTTCTGAATTTGAAGTCCGGCGAGAAGATATATTTCATTCGGTCGCTCGCGTAGCGGGAGTTGAGCGGGGATTCATAGGTGTCTTTCATGCTGAGCCCATCCTTTGCCGTTTTATTTGAAGTCGTATTGACATACTATAAAATTATACGGCGAAACCCCGTCTGTTGTCAAGAAAGGCTTGCAAAATAGAGCGGTTGTGATAGAATATACATTACCGAATACAGGGAGGTGTGCCGTGGCAGCCGGAAAGAAAAGAATATATCTGCTCGACGAGCTTCGCGGGCTTGCCGTGTTCTGCATGGTGTTCTATCATGCGTTTTACAGCATGTCCGAGTTCTTCAACATTGCGGTCGGCACGAAGCTGCTCGATTTCTTCACTCCCGCAGAGCCGTTTTTTGCGGCGCTGTTTATAGTCATATCCGGCATATCCTCACGCCTGTCTCACAATAATACTAAACGAGGCGTGCGCCTTTTATGCGTCGCGCTTGCGCTGACCGTCGTGACGGCTGTTATTATGCCGATGATGCACTTCGAGGGCGCGGAGATATATTTCGGTATCCTCCATCTGCTCTCGCTGTCCATGCTCATCTTCTCGGCGCTGCGCGCGGGACTTGATAAGATAAACCCGATAGTCGGCATTATAGTATGTATAGCAATATATATTTTCACCTACGGCGTGTCGGCCGGCTATGTCGGCATAGCGGGGCTCAAGACTTTTAATCTGCCCGCCGTGCTCTATAGAACCAACTATTTCATGCCGCTCGGATTTTTCAACTCATCGTTCCATTCGGCGGATTATTTTCCGCTGCTGCCGCATCTGTTTATGTTCCTGACCGGCACATTCGTCGGTGTATATGCGACGAACGGCAGATTCCCCGCGTTTACTTATCGCCAGCGCTCAAAGGCTTTGTGTTTTCTCGGACGTCACGCGCTCGTGATATACATAGCCCATCAGCCGATCATCTACGGTATACTCTGGGTCGTTGAAAAGATTATAGCAAAATAACAAGTTTCTCATATAAGCGCTTTTGTAGGGGTCGACGACCCCTACGACAGGAAATGCCCAAAAGCCTCAATCCCAGCAATAAAAGGCAGATCCGATTTTATTGATAATCGATGTGTTGTCCATGCGGATGATGCATATACTAAAAGATATTCAACAGATATATAACCGAAAGGAAGTTTTAAAATGAGTGAAGGATGCACACACGATTGCTCAACATGCTCATCAAAGTGCTCTGAAAAAGACCTGCGCGTTCCGTGCGGTCAGTTCAGCAACGTTAAAAAAGTTATCGGCGTAGTCAGCGGAAAGGGCGGCGTCGGCAAGTCCCTTGTGACGAGCCTGCTTGCTTCCGCCATGCAGGCGCGCGGACACGCGACCGCTATAATGGACGCCGATGTCACCGGTCCGTCCATACCGAAGTCGTTCGGTCTCCACGGCAACGCCGTCGGCGACGAGCGCGGACTTCTGCCCATGGAGAGCAAGACCGGGATAAAAATAATGTCAGTCAATCTCCTGCTCGAAAAAGAGGATGCACCGGTCGTCTGGCGCGGACCTGTTATTGCCGGAGTTATCCAGCAGTTCTGGTCGGAGGTCGTCTGGGGTGATGTCGACTACATGTTCGTTGATATGCCTCCCGGAACGGGCGATGTGCCGCTGACCGTTTTCCAGAGCCTGCCCGTCGACGGAATAATTATCGTCACGACTCCGCAGGATCTTGTCACAATGATAGTCAAAAAGGCTTTCAACATGGCAAAAATGATGAACATCCCCGTACTCGGATTGGTCGAGAACATGAGCTATGTTCTCTGTCCGGACTGCGGCAGGCAGATAAAGGTGTTCGGCGAGAGTCACATCGATGAGACCGCCAAGGAGCTCGGAGTGCCCGTGCTCGGCAGGATCCCGATGGAAGAAAAGACCGCGAAGCTCGTTGACGAGGGCGCGGCGGAGCTTGTCGGCGACAAGTATGTAAAGGACGCCGTCGAGGCTATAGAGAAGCTGTAAAAAGTGAAAAGTAAATGGGCATTGTAGTCTTTTACAATGCCCATTTTAAGTTTTATTGCTTCAGAACAAATCAAGCCTTTTTAAATTGGAACAAAAACGGCTCTTCGCCGGGCAAGCCGATAATTGCCTGACCCGTTTTCAATCGCGCAATGTCCCAATCCTCAACCACGTTTGCATCACGAACATTTTCAACAATTCCTCTTCCTTGAACCGATGCCGTGTAGATTTCTTTTTTTCTGTTGACGCCGTGAAGTTCTCTGACGAATGTCTTTGATTTCGGGTCGTTAACCCTGAAACATATGGATGTCAAAAATCCGGAAAGCAGGCTGCGTGCTTTGTATTCTCCGTAATTCTCATATATCTGGTCGATATTTTGGATGCCGATCATAAATTTTATTCCCAGACTGCGGCCGAAATTCACGGCATCATCAATGTGCTGAAGATTTGGCAAAAGACTGAATTCGTCGGTAACAAAGAATACATTTCCTTCGCTCTTTTTTCGACACAAAGCCTCTTTGATTGCGAGGTCGAAAAGAAGAGTGTATATCGGCGAAAGCATATTTCCGATACCAAGATCGTATTCGATAAAGATGACTTTGCCACCCTTTGCGCGTATTATATTGCGCAGTGAAAGCGTGCCGTCTTTCTTGAAGTTTCCGAGAAACAGCTCGCGCGAAAGCTGTTGAAGCTCCGATATAACGCCTTGAGTCTGCGGGGAGCGGTCATCGAAGATATAGCTTACCATAGCTTTCAAGTTTTCGTGTTGCTTGAGCATTTCCCGTATTTCTGCGGTTGGAGAGCCGTCCAAGAATTTTCTGAGCTCTTCGTTGTTGCTTTTCAGATCCGTGCTTTCGGAGAAGTGGGTCAAAATAGCGGAAAACAGATCCTTTGCGGCGTTCGGAAAAAACGGCGTGTTAGTATTGCGGATTTTTTCATAAAACAGCGTTTTGGATATCTCAACGATGTTTTCTTCCATATGTTCATCGTTTTCGATTTCGTTGAAAATATTCCAATAATCCGGGCCGGACGGACCTGTTGCAGTTGAATCGTTGCTTATGACAATGTCCCCCGGACGGTAAAACTTTTTATAAAAGTCTCCCTTGGTGTCGAAGACAATCATAATGTCATTTTCTGAAAAAGAGCTGCGGATCTGCTGAATTATCTGGTTGAATGTGTTGGTTTTTCCTGTGCCTATTCCGCCGAGAAGCATAAGGTGCGTGCTGAGCAAAGCTTCGCTGATCGGGACGGAAATATCCGTGCCGTTGTCGGAATATCCTTCAAAACAGCACAGGGGCTTGTCTATGCATTTGTTTGGCGGTAACTTTTTTAATTCATTTCCATCAAAAACTTCAATTTTTTGCATTTTGATTTTCACCTCTGTTAATATCCGTATCCATAGTACGGCTCATTCTCTTCGGAGGGTTCACTTTCCTCGGATGGTTTATTCTCTTCTGACGGTTCATTATCCTCGAAAGGCTTGTTTTCTTCAGAGGGTTCATTCTCCTCGGAAGGTTCGCTCTCTTCAGAGGGCTCATTCTCTTCGGAAGGCTCATTTTCCTCTGATGGATCATT
>UMIY01051205.1_pt1 | contig 110062 bp, 92 predicted proteins | sample 1965921 | NCBI WGS metagenome assembly UMIY01 (sample SAMEA4836134, study PRJEB28245) | human gut metagenome | biome: gut microbiome; material: fecal sample | place: Denmark | collected 2008
TTTAGCCTCTGCAAGAACACATCTTGATCGACTTGAGCTTGAAAAATTAAGTTTTCATCAGAAAGTTTACAATGGCTACAAGGATATTATTAGCAAGAATCCAGGGCGTTTTGTAGTTGTTGATGGAAATGGGAGCATTGACGATATACATGGTCGCGTTAGAAATGCTGTTTTAGATATCTGTGAGATTTTTTTGCAAGAATCAATGTAATTTTTGATTTTTTTTGGTTATTGTTTTGTTCTGTTTTAAAGAGTGAGGAGATTGCTATTTTGTTGTTTGATAAATGGATGAAAATTGCGGAATCGGGCAATCTAATGCATAGCTATATCGTATATGGTTCAAACGAAAGCGATCGAATAAATTTTATTTATGAGTTTGTTTCAAGGGTGATTTTTAGGGATGATAAAAAGAGATCAATTTCCCTCATTCTAAAGATGCTCAAGGAAAATAATTATGCCGATTTTCATTTTTTTAATCCTGCGGGAGAGCATGATTTTCTTACATCGCAGATTGAGGATGTGCAGGGCGTAATTTCGAGAGCACCAATCGAAAAAAGTTATAAATTTATAATAATAAATAAGGCTGATAGGATGAATCAAGTAGCACAAAACAGATTGCTAAAGACACTTGAGGAACCGCATGGGAAAACAATAATTTTTCTATTAACTGATAGAATAGAACTACTTAGGCAGACTATTAGGTCAAGATGTAGCAATATGTATCTTGGCGAAGCTATTTTGTTAGATCGAAACGAAGAAATTGATGAACTCGTTGATAATCTTAGGGAGAGCAAATTTTTTTATAAGTCAAAAAACATGCTTTTGACTCAACTTAAAAATTATGAGGATGCTTATGGACTATTACAAAGTATCGAAGATAATTTAAGAATGAGATTATACGATGGGGAAGATCCAAACCAGCTTTTGTACGAAATTGATGCTGTAATAAAAGCACGTAAATCGCTTAGCAGAAATATAAGTATTGGAAACGTGTTTGGTGTTATGATATTGAAATTTGGAGGATTTGATGACTAAAGTTGTCGGAGTAAAATTTAGAAATACTGGCAAAACATACTTTTTTGATCCGCAGGACTTAAGCATTGTGCAGGGAGATTATGTTATCGTTGAAACTGCTCGAGGAATTGAATTCGGCAAGGTATATCTTGGGATAACGGAAATGAAGAACGAAGATATATCAAGGCCTCTTAAGCCTGTGATTAGAATCGCTAATGAGGAAGACCATAAGCAGCATATGGAGAATGAATCGAAAAGAGAAGAAACTATGGCGATTTGTCAGGAGCTGATTCTGAAAAGAAATCTTGATATGAAGCTTGTTGATGTGGAATTTACTATTAGCGGAAACAAGGTAATTTTTTATTTTACCGCAGATGGTAGAATCGACTTTAGAGAATTGGTTAAAGATTTAGCTAGTGTCTTTCATATGAGGATTGAACTCAGGCAGGTAGGTTCAAGAGATGAAGCTAAGATGCTTGGTGGAATCGGGAACTGTGGAAAAAGCTTATGCTGTACTACTTGGCTTTCTGACTTCCAGCCAGTCTCAATTAAGATGGCAAAGAACCAGAATCTTTCTTTGAATCCAACAAAGATATCGGGCGTATGTGGGCGTCTTATGTGCTGTCTTAAATATGAGAATGATCTTTATATTAAACTTAGAGATGGTATTCCTGATAACGGTGAGAAGGTTAAAACACCTGATGGTATGGGTAAGGTTTTTGATACGAATATACTCGAAGAAACGGTGAGGGTGAGGCTGTTTACAGGGGAACTTGATGAGAATGGTAACGAAAAACTAGAAGCTGATTTAAGGGTTTATCCAAAGCAGGAGATTCAAAGAACAAAGAAGTCTAAGACGACAAATAAAAAATTTAAAGACGGATGTGAATCATGCAACGCTTGTCAAAGTTCTCCAGAGGAAGGCATAGATGAATGATAATGATGTGCGAGTCTGCTGGGACAAAATAGGGTTCGGAGATTATAGTATTTTACAGGATAGAGAGCAATTTTCATACGGTATTGATGCGGTCCTGCTTGCAGATTTTGCCGCAAATTTTATTAATGAAAAGAAGAAATCTACTGAAGGAATAGCGGTTGACCTAGGTACTGGCACGGGAGTAATTCCGCTCATCCTAGCACATAAGACAAGTCTTGATAAAATTATAGGACTGGATATTGAAAAATATTTTGTGAAGCTAGCAAAGAAGTCTGCGGTTAAAAACGGATTGGATAAAAGAGTATTTTATGAGGTTTGTGATGTCAGGGAGAACAAAGGCCTTGATTTTACAAATGCTCCAGAATTCAGAGATAGTGAAATGCTAAATCGTCATAGCCTTGAATGTGATTTTGTTTTGTGTAATCCTCCGTATTTCAAATCTAATGCTAGCATTCCAAGTATGAATTCGATTAAGGACGCTGCAAGACGTGAAATAAAGGGTAGTTTGAGCGATTTTTGCTTTTTCGCTTCAAATATTCTGAAAAGAGGCGCAGAGTTTTACCTTATACATAAACCAGAGAGGCTTATAGATGTGTTCGCTTCCCTAAGAGATGCTTGTCTTGAGCCTAGAGATATCAGAATGGTTTCATCGAACATTAGTGGAGAACCAAAATTTGTTCTCGTTCGCAGCATTAAGAATGGAGGAGAAAATCTTAGATTCATGAGGCCTATGGTTATTTATGAAAATGATGGTAACTATACTCAGGAAATCTTAAAAATTTATGAAAGAGTATAGTGATTATTATTGCTAAATTTTGGAAAAACTTGTATAATTTAACTTATAAAGGGAGGATTGAATATGTTAACACTGGATGTGAAAACTGTGCTTTTGGGAATTTTAATTATAGCTTTAATCGTTTTGGTTGTCTTTATTATCGTGCTAATTGCCAATGCTTTGAAGGCACTAAAGAGGGTATTGCTTATACTCGAGGATGCACAAGCGGTAAGTGCGATTGTTGCAAATAGGGCAGATCAACTTGATGAAGGTGTTGATGGTGTTGTTGAATCTGTTTCAAATTTCAAAGATGGATTTAAGGACAAATTGAGTGCGACATCTCCTAAGACATTGATTTCTAATTTTTCTGACATCAGGAATGCAGGGAGCACGGTCAAGGATATTGTTCTTAACTTCTCAGGTCTTGCAGGTAGCGCTCGAGATGGCGGATCAGGCCGCGCTAAGAGAACTATGAAGAGCGAACAGGTAAGAGAAGAGAGAAGAGCCAGAGGCTCAAGATTTGCACCATCAAGAAGAAAGCAAATAAATGAAAAAACTGCTGAGAGAAGAGCAGTTAGGGAGTCCAATTGTTTTGATGGGGAGGATAGGAAATGAAAACAACAGGTATAACAAGGCCGGTTGATGCTCTTGGAAGGGTTGTAATCCCGGTTGAACTGAGAAGGGTTCTCAATATTAAGACAGACGATTATCTTGAAATATTCGTCGACGGGGAATATATTATGCTAAAGAAATTTGACGCATCATGTGTATTTTGTGGCAGTAAAGAAAATATCAAAGAAATTCGTGGCAAAAATATATGCGAGAGCTGCGTTAATGAGTTAAAAAAACTCTAAATCTAAAAGGTTTTGGTATTTAGGAAATAAAATGGTCCGGGTCAGGGCAATGCTGTGGCTTGGGCTTTTAATTTAAAGAGAATAACAAAAGGAGGCATTTGAATGGCACATTTTTTTAACGAACCATCGAGAACTTTTAATGAATATCTTTTGGTACCAGGGTACTCTTCAAAGGATTGCAGACTGGAAAATGTCAATCTGACCACGCCAATCGTTAAATTCAAAAAAGGAGAGGAGCCTGCGATAAAGGCTAGGATTCCTCTGGTATCAGCTGTAATGCAGGCAGTATCAGATGATAAAATGGCTGGTGCACTCGCAAAAGAAGGTGGTATTTCGTTTATATATGGATCACAGTCTATCGAAAGTCAGGCTGAGATGGTCAGAAGGGTGAAGTCATATAAGGCGGGCTTCGTTACAAGTGATAGCAATTTAAGACCAGACCAGACGATGGCGGATGTGATAGAGCTAAAAAAAAGAAAGGGCCATTCAACTGTTGCAATCACAGATGACGGTACGTCGGATGGAAAAATTCTCGGTATTGTTACAGGAAGAGATTATAGGCCGAGCAGGATGGCTCCAGAAACACCGATTTCTGAGTTTATGACGCCGTTTGAGGAACTGGTTTATGCTGAAGAAGGCGTTACACTAAGCGAGGCCAATGATATTTTGTGGGCACATAAGCTCAATGCGCTTCCTATAATAGACAAAAATCAGCGATTAACGCACTTCGTATTTAGAAAGGATTATGATAATCACAAATCCAATCCTAATGAATTGCTTGACCAGCACAAAAGATATGTGGTAGGCGCTGGGATAAATTCAAGGGACTATGAGGAGAGAGTACCTGCTCTTGTTGATGCGGGCGTTGACGTTATCTGCATAGATTCCTCTGAGGGATTTACAGAGTGGCAGTCTGAAACTATCGCATGGGTTCGCAAAAAGTATGGAGATAATCTTAAAATCGGTGCTGGTAATGTTGTCGATAGAGATGGATTTATGTTCCTCGCTGAGGCAGGTGCTGACTTTGTGAAGGTTGGAATCGGTGGAGGTTCAATCTGTATAACAAGAGAACAGAAAGGTATCGGGCGAGGACAGGCTTCTGCTGTGATTGAGGTCGCTGCTGCTCGTGATGAGTATTTTAAGAAAACAGGAGTTTATGTTCCTATATGCTCTGACGGTGGCATCGTTTATGACTATCACATGACGCTTGCACTTGCTATGGGAGCAGACTTCATAATGCTGGGCAGATATTTTGCGCGATTCGACGAGTCCCCTACAGCAAGGCTAGTTGTGAACGGCAACTATGTTAAGGAATACTGGGGTGAGGGTTCAAACAGAGCAAGAAACTGGCAGAGGTATGATATGGGCGGCGATTCAAAGATGAAGTTTGAGGAAGGAGTTGACTCATATGTGCCTTATGCGGGTCCGCTGAGAGAAAATGTTCAGCTTTCACTCAACAAAGTAAAGGCAACCATGTGTAACTGTGGATTTTTGGATCTTGCTGGTCTACGCGAAGGGGCAAAAATCACACTCGTTTCTGCGACATCTATCGTTGAGGGCGGTGCGCATGATGTTATTCTCAAAGATTCTTCACAAAATAGTATGAGGTAGGATGTATGAGTAAAGAGAAAATTTTTGTGCTTGATTTTGGAGGACAGTACAACCAGTTGATAGCAAGGCGAGTGAGAGATAATGGCGTATACTGTGAAATTCACTCTTACAAAATGCCGATTGAAGAAATAAAGGCTGCTGCTCCGAGCGGTATTATTTTGACAGGTGGACCTAATAGCGTGTATGGGGACGATGCTATTTTGGCTGACCCTAAATTGTTTGAACTCGGGATTCCGATTCTTGGGATTTGTTATGGCGCGCAGCTCATGGCGCATATGCTCGGTGGAAATGTTGAAACTGCACCAACAAGCGAATACGGGAAAACGCGGATGCAAGTAACATTTGATAAATCAAAACTTATGAAGGACGTTCCCGAAGAAACTGTTGTGTGGATGAGCCATACAGACTATATTAGTAAACTCCCACCTGCATTTTACAAAACAGCCTCAACCGAGGTTTGTCCAGTGGCTGCCATGGAAGATAGCAGGCGCAGGCTTTATGCCGTGCAATGTCACCCAGAAGTTACCCATTCGGTTGACGGAGATAAGGTCCTAAGGAACTTCTTATATGAGATTTGCGAGTGCAAGGGAGATTGGCAGATGTCATCTTTTGCTACAAATACAATTGAAAAAATAAAGGCGACTGTAGGCGATGGCAAGGCACTTTGTGCCTTATCAGGTGGCGTTGATTCGAGTGTGGCAGCGGTGCTGATGTCGAAGGCAATAGGCAAGCAGCTGACATGTGTATTTGTCGATCACGGTCTTCTTAGAAAGAATGAAGCGGAGCAGGTTTCTGAAATCTTCGGACCGTCTGGTTCGTATGACCTGAATTTTATTAAGGTTGATGCTAAGGAAAGATTTTACGAAAAGCTTAAGGGAGTTACAGACCCTGAAATGAAGCGAAAAATCATCGGCGAGGAATTTATCCGTGTCTTTGAAGAAGAAGCAAAAAAAATAGGGTCAGTTGACTATATGGTTCAGGGCACGATTTATCCAGATGTGATTGAGAGTGGTGTCGGACCTTCCGCAGTTATTAAATCCCATCACAATGTCGGTGGACTTCCTGACCACGTGGATTTTAAGGAAATAATTGAGCCGCTTAGAGATCTTTTCAAGGACGAGGTTCGAAAGGTTGGACTTGAACTAGGAATACCTGAGGAACTTGTTTTCCGTCAGCCGTTCCCTGGCCCCGGACTCGGAATAAGGATTATTGGTGAGGTTACAGCGGATAAGGTGAAAATCGTTCAGGATGCTGATGCTATTTTCCGCGAAGAAGTTGCAAAAGCCGGTTTGAACTATGATATAAATCAATATTTTGCTGCACTTACGAATATGAGGTCAGTTGGTGTCATGGGCGATTTCAGGACATACGATTATGCTGTGGTTCTCAGAGCCGTTACTACAATTGACTTTATGAGTGCTGAAGCGGCTCAGCTTCCTTGGGAACTCTTAGAAAAAGTGATGAACCGCATCATCAATGAGGTTGATCATGTCAATCGAGTGCTATATGATTGCACCTCCAAGCCCCCTGGGACGATAGAGTTTGAATAACAGAAACAAATATGTTATTGTTATAAAACCATTGAAAACAGTGGGTTTTAGCTATTGAACGGTGCAAAAAACTCTTTGGTGATACTATTTTGATACTAAAAAGCTGAAAAAGTAGGTTCAATAGGGAGTTGTTAAATTTAGGTGAATTGTTTGAAAGCCTTCCATCGTTTTGGTGGGAGGCTTTTGTGGAAATAGTGGGTGACGAATTAGAAAATTAGAATTTGTTATTGCATATGGAAGTTATGAGTGGTATCTTTTACTTAATATATTATGAAAGAGGGGTGTTCAATTATGAAGAATAGAAAAGTCAATTTTAAATCTGAATATCTTTTGAATACCTCGGTTATTCTGAATTGAGAAGTAGTTTGCCGTGGTTTTATAAGCCACGGCACTTTTTATCTTTGGTTATTCATAGATATTCATACAAGACCATTTTTAAATTATTAAAAGAGTTTATGGAGGAATTTATGATTAATCTTAGAAAAATTACAGAAGAAAACTTTATTGATGCATTTAATCTGAAATTGGGGAATGGACAGGAAAAATATGTTTCCAATCCAATCCGTAGTTTAGCCCAAGCCTATGTTTACCGTGAACAGTGTCAGCCTTTTGGAATATATGATGAAGACAAAATGGTTGGCTACGTTATGGTCATATATGATTACGATATTCCAGAATATGATATTTGGCATATGATGATTGATTATTCCAATCAGGGAAAAGGATACGGAAGAGTCGCACTTGAACAAATAATCGCTTATATTAGAGAGAAGCCCTTTGGTGATTCAAACAAAATTACACTTACTTGCAATAAGGATAACAAAGGTGCTTTGAAACTATACCATAATGTTGGATTTGCAGAAACAGGTGCGGAAGACGAGGATGAAATTGAGCTTTCTATGGTATTACAGCAATAAATCTAAGTTCGTCTAAATCATCGAATAGTGTAAAAACAAAGCACATAACTTTAAGATTATAAATCTTTTAGCTATGTGCTTTTTCTGTGCCTATTTTATTTCCGGTGGAACTTTAACTGACATACCGTTATTAAAGCGTTTGAGATTACTTTCTTCAAAAGGAACATAATCTTTTTTAAGACTGTCGGGAAAATTTGCCTTCCAATCTTCCAATGCTTCTTTTGTAATTTCGTTATTTTCATATTTTTCTTTCATTTCCTGCCACTGCTCAAGCATATTACGGATTCTAAGAATAGCTTCACTGCCGAAATATATACCTGTGGTAGTGTATTCGGAATCTTCATCATTCAGGATAACAGGTCGTATATTCACTTCAATACTGTCATCAAGTTTAAATAAAAACCGCATTAGATCATGTTCCGTATAGGGATAATCAGGCTCTTTTAAATATTCTTTGTTTACATGGAGTGCGGCAGAAATATTTTCCAAGACATCGTCTTTAGGAGTGCGAATATCAAGTTCGTACTGTCTTATTCTTACATCATCTAAATGAGTTCTGTCTCCTAATGCTTTTTGAGTAATTCTCCTTAGTTCACGGAATTTCTTTATCAATTTACCCAAACTCAATTTAAACACCTCCTTAGGAGCAAATTTGTTTCTCTTTTAATAATATAATCGAAAATAGGCAAAAATACAATAGAAAAATAAAATTTAGAAAAAAGCATTGACAGAAACAAAAAAGCTACTTATAATCTAAAATAGAAACAGAAACAAATATGTTTCTGAAAAGAAAGGAGGAAAGTACGATGGAGAAATTATTTCTTACTTCAAATGAAGTTGCCGATTTACTAAATATATCGCAGCAACAAGCTTATAAAATCATTCGTGATATGAATAAGTAGTTGGCTGAACACGGCTTTCTTATCCTAAGGGGAAGAATCAATAAGAAATATTTTATGGAACAAATCTACAAATCAAAGGAGGGAGAAAAATGCCTGCATATAAGGACGAAAAAAATGGAAAATGGTTCGTTTCGTTCTACTACAAGGATTGGGATGGACAAAGCAGAAAGAAGCTAAAAAGAGGCTTTGAAACAAAGAAAGAGGCGGTTGCCTATGAAAGAAATTTTACAGTTAAAATGTCCGGTTCACTCAATATGCTTTTTGAGGATTACTTTGAACTCTATAAAGCCGATGTTATAGGAACCATTCGCCTTAATACATGGATGACAAAAGAACACATGATAAGGACAAAGATTTTACCGTTTTTCAGCGGCATGAAAATGAGTGAGATTAAGCCTGTTGTAGTAAAGAAGTGGCATAATGTACTCTTAAACATTGAAAATGCGGAAGGAGAAGCATATAAGCCGACTTATCTTAAGTCAATTCACGCACAACTAAGCTGTATGTTCAACCATGCCGTTAAGTATTACGGACTAAGACAAAATCCTTGTAAGGTTACAGGTAGAATCGGAAAGCAAAAGAGTGATGAGGAAGTGGAGTTCTGGACTAAAGATGAATATCTGCAATTTATTGAAGCTGTTAAAGATAAGGATATTTCATTTTATGCTTTTGAAATTCTTTATTGGACAGGGATTCGTTTAGGAGAACTCAGAGGATTGACAAAAGGGGATTTTGACTTTGATAAAAAGACAATGCGAATCAGTAAATCAGCACAGAGAATTAACGGAGAAGAAATTATTACCGATCCTAAAACGCCGAAAAGCAAAAGAACAATTATGCTTCCTGATTTTTTAATCAAGGAACTTAAAGACTATTTCCTGAAAATTGAATATTTTTCGGAAGATGAACAAATCTTTCCTAATTGCAAAACCTATTTCAACAAGGAAATGGAGCGAGGAATTAAAAAGTCGAAAGTCAAGAAAATCAAGCTTCATGCACTGAGGCACAGCCATATATCACTGCTTATAGAAATGGGGTTTACACCTGTTGATATTGCAGCACGAACAGGGCATGAAAGCATAAAGGTGTTGATGGATTACAGCCATGTGTTCTCGAATAAACAGTTGGACATGGCGGATAAGTTGGATAAGGAGGGAGAGTACAGTGAAAGCACCAAAATTTCCAAGCTATGATAAAGCTATAAATCGTAAAAAGAAAAAGGCTCAAAACTTGCTGAGTAAAGAAGAATGGCAAGCGTTAGAGGAGGAAAGAAAACAAAAGGAACGAGACAAAGGTAAGAGATGTGCTAATCACAGGAAAAAGGATGTAACCATAGCATTCAGAACAAATCGAAAAGATAGGAAGCTTATTTTCAAAAAGATTGCGATGTCCGGACTCAGCAGACAGGATTATATGACCAATGCAATCCTTAATGCTCCGGTAAAGATATTTGCTACAAGAAATGTCATATTCTATGCGGATAAACCGGAACATGTGAAGACATTTGAGATCCTAAAGAGGGTTGCGGCAGAGAAAGATTCATCCATACAGGAGTTTGTGATGGCGGCAATCAATCATTATGGGGATATGAAATCAAATGATGATGCTTTAGATTAGATGGAAGAGAATATACAACAACCTCTTACGGATAGAACTGCAGATAGGGATAAGGAATTTGAGAAAGAAGCTTTTATTGAGAATATTGCTGGTGCGGTTGAAGTAGTTATGGAGGAAAAACTTCCTTTGATGCTGAATTCATATATTCAGGTAGGCTCTGCATATTATGCCAAGGAATTGCAGAGATTTCACCAGTTGCAGGAAGAGTATCTTTTTATTGTGAAAAATGATATTAAAACGATAGAGGATTTGCTTCGGTATAAGGTGACAAAGGAAATGCGGCAGGAAAATATTCAGGCAAGGCAGAAAGAACTGTACCGGCAGAACTCAGTGAAAAAGCGGGCTTGTAATACACTGGAAGACATTCGGCAGCATCAGATATGGCATATGGATGTACAGTCGGAGTTTGATTCGCTGAAGCAGGAAAAACGGGAAATTAAGCAACATCTGAAGCTAGTGGATGAGTGCCTGAAGGAGAATTTGTATACAATTGGGATTGATATTGCAGATATGGAAGAAGGTATAAGCAATACAGTGGAAATGCCTGAGTATTCCTATAGAAAGAACGAAAGAGTGTGGAATGACAGCAGTAAAGATACTGTATCATATAATTTGCCAGAAGAATTGTATGAGGATAAGCTATATGAAGAAAGGCTATATGAAGAAAATCTGTATGATATGGAAGAAAAGACAGATGGTACAGATTTTTATGAAGCTGCAGGAAAAGAGGTTAGTTTCGTTTTATCTGTAGCTAATGGTGATATTAATGAATCTGTAGAAGATATTTATAGAGAACTGGTATCAGATGCAGTTATGACAGAGCCTGTGGCTGATGTGATTGAAATGAAAGCAGAGCCGATGATTGAGGTAACGGAAGAAACTGTTGTAGATAAGGCGGTGATGAGAAAGTCGGTAACGGAAAATACAGTGACAGACAGCAATGCTGCTCAAAAAAACTGATCTATGAGGCATACTGTATGATGACACCGGAAGAAAAAGCAAAAGCGCCTGGATTTGTTGCTATGCGTAGATTTGATACAGTAGTGAATGTGGTGCAGGTAATGTTTTATGAAATGGGACACAAAGCAGGTATTGATGAGGTTATGGCAGAGGCAAAGGTTTTATATGAGGGAATGGAGAAATATGTGGCGGACTGCGAGTAGATGAAATCATAAGGAATATGGAAAAGATGCAAGTTCCATACAATTATCTTTCGGACAGGGAAAAAGCGGTGCTGTTTCAATTTCAAGTGGAGGATAGTAATTATAATTTTAAACTGTATTCTGCTGTGATGAAGGCTGTGGGAATCCGACAGTCAATGGATGAGATGTATGAGGATTATCAGATGATTTATGATAAGACTGTGGAAATGCAGATGGAGAAGGAGACTGATAGGAAGAATGAGGAAAGGGGAAGAGGACGATAGTCCGATGCTCATGTACCTTGATATCTGAAAAATGTATTTTTTGTTGAAAAGGCTAAAAAAAATGATAAAATAGTTATGAAGCAAAACCGAAATCTTTGCAAAATGAAAAAGAGGACACAATGAGCGAAATATTTAATTTTATTAATGAAAAAATGAAGGTATTATTGGTTATTAGTGAAAATTCGATGGAGATAGATGGAATTAAAGTGTGCCCACTTAATCAGCAAGAGATTGCGAATCAAGTGCCTTGTGGGAAACCAAAAGTGAACCAAATAATTCGAGAGCTAACGAAGGAAGGCTATGTTGAAACTATGAGAATAAAGGGTAGGTATATACTTACGGGGAAAGCAGAAGTATTGATAAAAGGTTTACTTGATAATTAAATGGAGGCAGCTATGGAAAATACTAATAAAAATGTGGAAGAATTGTTTAAGCCTAGTCTTTCACAGGAGTACAAGGATAAATTTCAAGAGCTTATATACAGGATGGATAATGCTTATGCAAATTATAGAGTTAAGATATTGAAGGATGAAATAGAAACACAAAAAGTAACTAAGGAGAGTGATGTTGAAGAATTAAAATATGTGGCCTCATTAAGGGTGTTGTTAGATTTGATTCAGCAGGGCTGGGTTATAGATATAAGAGATGGGGCATTATATTTACTCTTTTCTTCTGAAAATAGCAATAATAAGGATTATATAAAATATCGTTTGAGCTTTGAAAGAAACGCTCAATTTGAGGAAAAGTCAATTGTTCAATTTATAGAGAGAATGGAAAAAAAGAGGAACTTTGAAGGAAGGGAAATATCCATCAAATCATTAATTGGAGATTCAACTGCTTTAATTAATAAAATTAATAACGGAGAGATTATTGTTAATCCATACATTCAACAGGTCACAAATGATAGAGATATATACACAGGCTATAAGCTTTCTGATATATGGAGATATTTTAGATATACTTGGTCTATTCCGTATAAGACTATGCCAGGTAGAAATATATATTATCTTGTTAGAGATGAGGCACAGGAAATTCATCCAGTAATAGGTATTTTTGCATTAGGGAATTCTGTATTGAATCTTACTGTACGAGATAATGATATAGGCTGGACTATTGATGCGGTAGAGAACAATATGGAAAGAAAAAAAGATGTACAAAAATCAAATATGCAAATAAGCCAAACGGAAGGTAAAGAGGTTTCTACGAAAATTGAACGATTTTTAGAGAGTGAAGAGGAGTATATAAGCAGAACTGAAGAATATGCAAACAACTTGTTCATTCAATTGGAAACAAATATAAAGGATGCACTGAATGATATTTATGTAAAGGATTTGGGGTATCATAGAAATACAAAGCATTCTGATGAAGAATATATTCAAAGATTGAGGGCTCAGGCGGAGGAATTAAGGCATAAGAATTTGAATAATACTAAAAATAATAATGTTACTGATTGGGTTGATGAGGCGGAAAGTGAATTGTTCAAAAAGAAAAGGTTAATCGAGTTGGCTAAAATGTTAGAGACAAGGAACATTTTTCAAAAATATCATGCCTCTTCAGCAAGAGAACAAATTTCTACAATGCTAAAAAAGAACGATGGTCGAAAGGCTATTAGTGCAGCCTTGATTGCTAATAGAAAAAACAAAATTGGTGCTAATATGATGGATATTATAGTTTGTGGCTCAATTCCACCATACAACGAATTGCTTGGCGGAAAATTAGTAAGTATACTGGCATGTAGTCCACAGGTTATAAGTGATTATACAAACAGATATAAAAAGCAGGTAAGTGAAATAGCCTCTAGAATGAAAGGGAAAAAAGTTATAAGAGATAGTAGATTAGCTTATATGGGGACAACTAGCTTGTATGCCATAGGCAGCAGTCAATATAATAGAATAAAAGTTCCGATATCAGAGGATTTTGAATTAATATATAAAAAGGTTGGAGTTACTGAAGGGTTCGGGACAGTTTATTTTTCTAAGTTCACAACTGATTTATTATCAAGGATTTTAGAAATACTAGATGGTGGTAAAAAAATTAATCATATCTTTGGGGAAGGAACTAGCCCTAGATTTAGGTTAATAAGCAGAGGTGTCGCTTCACTTGGATTAAAAGCTAATTCCTTTTTGCGGCATTACTCACCAAGAATTGTGTATTGTATGGAATTGGCTAAAAATTCGAAGGATTTTTTGAACGGTTATACATCAGAGTTACAGTATGCATTTGATTTGGATAGTCCGGAAAGCATTGCACAAGCAACAAGGGAAATGAGTGATTTTTGGTATGAGCGTTGGTTGCAGAGTAGGATAAATACTGTTGATATTGAAGCACGCTTAAATAATTTTAAGGTAGAAGAGTTCATGTTAGGTAGGAGGTGTAAGCATGAATAATTTGGATTTTGTTCGTAAGCTTTACAGAGGAAAAAATTGTTATTCTGATCCATTAACACCTGAAGAAATAGAACGTATTCATATAAGGTCTACAACTGAATATATAATAAGTCACATGCTTGAGGATAAGAAAATTATATTTTTGACAGGTAATCCCGGGGATGGAAAGACATATATTATTAAAGCGTTGGATGCAGTGATTAATAAGGTAAGTGCTTATGTTGAAACTGATTTAAGTAGTATAGAGAATTATTCTGATATAGTAGAGAATATCAAACAATCTTACGACAATGATAGTGCTTGTATTATAGCAGCAAACGAATATCCATTTATTAAGCTGGAAAAGGCTATGGAAGAAAAATATCCGGAAATATCAGAGCAGATACGTGCTGTAAAGAAGAATAGCATTGTATATGGTGTTCCGGCCTTTGAATGTGGACGAATTGTCGTTGTTGATTTAAATGATAGAAATTTGTTGGATAGAGAGAAGAAAACAATTCTGGCAGTTATTGATAATTTAGTAGGATTGTTGGGGGATAGCAAATGTATAAACCATATATTAGATGAAAATATACAGGCTTTGTCTAATGAACTTGTAAGAAAACAATTGCTAAAGATTTTTGAAATTATTGCGATCTGTGGTGAACATTTTGTGATGAGGGACATTTTGGGGACTATTGCTTATGCGATTTCTGCGTGTGTTGATGATGAACATACGCACTATTATGATGCATTGTTTAGTGGAAGCAGTGATTTGAACAATTATTTAAAGCAGTTTGATCCTGTTTATTTAAGTGAACCTGATATAGATGAGCAATTATGGAATGGGGATATAGAAGATGGATGGCGTTTAAATGTACCAAGTAAATGGCCTCTTGATTATGATGATACAGAGGAGGCATTAACTGCATTTGCTTCAATAAAAAGAAAGTTCTATTTTGAGAATAGTTATTCCGAAAAAATATCAGAATTACAACCAGATGAATATGTTGATTGTTGGAAGGTGTTCCAGCAGATTGATTCACGAAAAAGTAAGATTAGAAATATTATTGTACAGGCGATAAATAGAATGTATTTGAAGTCTGATGATGCGAAAAATCAATTACGTATTTGGAGTACACATAGCTATGATTTGAGTAGAGAATCTTCAGCAGCAGTTTCTAGTAGATATATTCCGAATAGTGAACTGTTATTAGAATGTCCACGTCCTTCAACTTGGCTTGAAGATATGGAATATACACCAACGCATTTGATTTTGCGTCATCAGGATTTTGATTCTCCAGTATTGAAATTAGATGTAGATATGTTGAAAACGTTATTTATGGTCAGAAAAGGATATCCAGTCGGCTTGCTGTCTGATAAATATGAGCAGATGATAAGCCTGTTTCTTGATGAAATAGCAGGAAAAAATGGAGCAACACGACCATATGACGAAGGAGAAATTATTATTGCTAATCGAAAAGAGGATTATAAAAAATCCCTTTTTATTCGTAATAACAAGTATAGTTTTACGGAAGGAGAAGATTTGTAATGGCAACAAAGAAGTTTTTAAAGGAACTTGGTACAGATATTGCAGATACCAAATTAGAGTTTTTACCAACCTCAAACTCAACGAAGCCAATGCATATTGCAAATGGCTTCTTTAGAGCATGTACAGGTGAAGTGTGTAACGTGCAAGATATACATGAATGGGTCATAAGTGAGAGACGAACTGATGGTAAAGCAATTACTTCAGAGGAGCTAAAGGAAAAGTATGAGGACATTTTGGAATATGGTGCAGATGAGAACAGTGATAATATAAAGGAAGTACGTTTTTTGCTTGAAAAGGTATTTAATCCAGATGCAACTGTTTATCCAAGTTATCCTAACTCGGTTTTAAATATTAGTTCACATTGGTTGATAAAGGACAGAATAGATTCTGAGGCAAGAATAGGTGATTTTATTTATAATATTTTAGCAATGCCTAAGGATGGACAAGTGTCGGGAGTTATTGAATTAGCACAGAAGGCCTTAAAAAATGATAAGGATGATATTACAAGATTAATTAAGCCTATATTAGGTGCAAAAGTAATTCAGGGAGAACGACAAACAAAAACTGAAAAGGATTTTGTTGAGATTGATATGAATTTCTCAAAAGGCGTTATACGTGAAGGATATGATGCTATTGCAGAAAATATGATTTTTATGGAGCAGGCAAATAATTCGCTGTTGCTACTTAAAAGAATAATTAATTATGCTACATTTGCAACAGTTTTTTATTTGATTGATGTGAATCATGCTATGTATAATTCTGTTCGCGTTCCACTATTGCTTGATTCTGGTATTGGATTGTCTGCTATAGAGGCGGCAAGTGAGGAGTGTTATAAAAGCGGAAAGAAGGAAGTGGAAAACTTTTATATTAACTGCATAAAGGAAAGATTACGTAGCGAGATTGTAAATCATAACTCTGAGGAAGAATGTATGAGTTATATTGAAAAATCACCATTTGATGAAACTAATGAGAAAAAGGATGAAAGGGGATTAGTAAAAAGGTATTTTTCTGCATATGTGCAGAGTGGAGATTTACCATTAGATGCATTGGCAAAGGCATTACAAATGGCATTATATACTTTTACATATTCTAATAACACTCCTTCTGATTTTTGCCGAGTGTGTGGTGGTAGAAGTGGATTGGTCGGTCCTAAGGGTAATGCTGCAACAAAACGCTTGCTTATAGATGGATTTTTGTTAGAAACAATTGCGTTATCAGTGGCGTCTCCACAAGAATTAGAGAATGGTATGGAGTTCAAGGAATTTGGCAAGCGGTTAAGGGGAAAATATAATATTATTATTGGTACAGATGTTGAATTAGAGTATGAGATGTTAGAAAAAGCGAATATCGCAAAGCTGGTGCCAGGAGACCTAAGAGGAGAGTTGACTAATAATGCGAAGGGTATAGCAGATATGCTTAATTCTATGAATTTAGCAAAAAGATATGCAGATGGTGTTACTATTATAGGATGGAGGTTGCAGTGATGGATTTATTAACTAAAGTTATTGCAGAAACTATATCTAAGAAATGCAATGATGGAAGCTTTGGCGTTTCATTGATTAATATTCCTTATGTCAATTATGCAGATCTTGTGTCTAATATAAATTTAAATAAGAAGGCTGAAATATTCTTCTTGGGGTTTTATGAAAAAGAGATTGAGTCTATGGAATTGGTGGAAAGGGATAGTATACGTCTTTTTTATACAGTCGAGGAGGCAGAAATATCCAGAAATACTGGTGATGAAAGCGTGTTTAGAATTCTTATTATAAAAAGGCAGGATATTGAGAAGCTTTCTTCGTTGAGATGGTTTGAGGAAATTAATATGACAGGAACCTATAAGTCTATTTGCGATTATAGCATGAGTCATATTGAAGACAAAAATTCTACGATTATAAATTTGATAAGAGCATTGAAAAGAAAAAGCATACAATCAATGTTGAGTTTTGAAAATGTTTTAGCATATTTAGGCGATATTATGTCTGCAAGTAAGGAAGAACTTCCGCAGGTGATTCGCACTAACCTATATAAATTGGGCTTGTGCGCGGATAAGTCGTTTGCAATTGGCAATGTTGGTGTTGATGAATTTGTAAAAAGCATAAAGCGTAATGCAGCTATTGTTAAAAGAATTGGTGGATTGGAGCAAAAGGAGCGACAGGGCATTAATAACTATTATACTAAGCATCCTGAAAGTTCAGTTACAAAGTTGATTTTAAAGTATAGAGATATAAAGGATATCAATATACTGATCGATATGGATATCGAAGAGGTTGAAGCCTGCTTGAAGGCTGTGTCTGCATCAAAAAAGAAACCCACTGGCAAAAAGAAAGGCAGTGGTGGAAAAATATCTCAAACAACAGCAGCAACGCAGTTGATTTTTGATGGCAGTAAGGAAGAAATAGAAGAGGTAATATCAGAATTTGTAGAGAGAGTTAAAAATCAAGAGAACCCAGATAAACTAGAAACACTGGAAGTAGAGGTGGGCGACAGTAAAATGCAGGTAAGTAGAGAGCCTGTTTCAAAAACTGTGGCAACGAAAATGTTATCAAAAAGAAATTATGGAGCTTGTATTTTTGCGGAGGTTGACAATGTAAGAGCAGCTATAGACGGTTATAATGATAAATATGATCACGAGGATTTTGGAGAAAAATTTATTAAACAGATAAAGGATTGGTTAAAGACATCTCTGCAATATATTCCAGATTTGTCTATTGTTAATGCTTTTGATGAATATTTGTTATTCCGTGATATTATATATGATGAATATACTCGATTGGTAAAAGATGAGTATGGCCAGATCAGGGATGAAATGGAAGGCTACTCGATTGCTGAACGCTTGCACGATATACCTATGCTGCAAGTTATTAGTAACATAAAAATCTTCTCGGATTATATTAACGCGTATGAAAAGCTACTTGCTGCAATTAATGTAGAATTTTCTAAAATAAGCACTATGATTGCGCAAAGTGTAGCAAAAGATATTGTAAACTATATTATGGCTATGGATTATGTATTTGTGATAGGAGAAAGCAAATTTCATGCTATTCCAACACCGATGAATCCGATGTATTTGTGGAAATATGTACGTTTGGCAGAGGAAATACTTGAGTCAAAGGGTATAGATGGAAGTGAGTTTGCTTCAATTAATGAGGATGATAAAAGCTTCATAATACGAAAGGCAGAGGATATTCCAGAACCAGTGTCTATTGTTATGATTACTAAAATGCTTAGAGAAGAAGGAGTAGTATATCTTCCTATAGCTGGAAAACTCGGTAATTTACCTATATATTCAACTCAACCGCAGATTAATGAAGGTAATAGTGGAATTGAAGTTGTTAAACAAAGCGTTGCAAGGTATATGTGTTTATATCCGCATTCAAGCATGATGCTAAGAATAACATTCGTGAATCCACCTTCTGTAGAAAATGTAATTGCGATGCTGAAAAAGTTAGATGCGGAAAGAGATTTGAGTTCATTTGGTGTAGATATATCAATATATAGGACAAAGGAAGCACCGAGTCATTGGGTTGAGATAACGGACAAATCCTTACAAGAAGGCCTTTTAGGAAAAATAAAAAATGCAAAAAATATGCACTTCTCCTTGAATATTAAAAATGAGACTATAGATTATGATAAGTTATTATTGGAATTAAGCAAAAAGAAGCAGCATTTAATTGTAATTTTTGACCCTAACGAAAAGGAAATTCGCACAGCTAGGAGTGAACGATATAATCACATTCATCCTTTGTGCGTGCCAATGGTTTATCAATATAATCCGTTCAAGGACGAGGTGGATATTAGACCATCTAACGAGGGTGGCATTTTTTCGTATTATTCAAGTATACTAGAGAAGCTTAATGAGCATTCTTCAAGCTTTGCACATACGAGTATATTTAGTAGATCGCCTATAAAAAAGGAAACCTATAATAGTTTACTTGAAAATACAGATTGGATGATTATTCTTGACCAAAATTTAAAAAGCTGGGATATTTCGTTGCAATCAGAAAGTGAAAAGCTATTTTATAAGGAGGATGAATGTCGTTCAATAGGTATTTATTCTAAAAATAGTAGAAAGTTTTCTTTGGGATATAAAAAAACTATAGAGAACTTGGGTAACTACATTGCAACTGAAAAAGGCTTGAAAAATATGATAAAAACAATCAGATCAGTAAATGATGATGGATTGCTTAGCATAGTTTCACATTCCACCAATAGAATCTTCGATGATAATCATGGAAAGGGTAGTTTAGGTCTTGGCATAGCTGCTATATCTTATTTAAAAGGAAATAGTGACGCATTACTTGTAGGATTAGATACACAACTGGCAAGAGAGTGGCTTTCTGAAAGGGAGGAGGGTATCCTGCCTGATTTGATAGGTATTAATCTTCGGGGGGATGATATTCGAGTAGACCTTATTGAGGTGAAAACTGGGAATGGTGATTTTAGAATTTGTGGTGAACAAATATCAGGACATGCAGTAGAGCAGGTGTGCGTGTTAGATAACCTGATTAAGGAGATATTTGGAAGAAGTGAAAAGATAACAACAGTATCAAGACGAGAAATTTTGCGTCATCACGTATTTGAAAGCTTGTATAGTGCAGATCTTACTAATACTGAAAAGCATAACTTGACGGAAAAATTAAATCAACTGTTTGCCGGAGAGTTAGATCTAAAAATCAAGAAAAACATATTTTTTGTTGATTTTAATTCGGCAGATACAAAGAGTGAAATTCTTGAGGCTGGCGATTCTTTGGTTGGCAACAAGATTATTTTTACTAAGATTGGTAGTGAAGATATTCAGAAAATATTAGCTGGTAATGTAGTTGATGAAAATGCATTTTTGCAAGCCGAACAAGCGAATAAAATATTTGTTAATGGCGAAAACAAAGTTAATGTTTCGGATATAGATAATGATGTATCAGAGGCTATGACAGAGAACAATGATGAAAAAACGGGAATTATTAGTGACGCAACAAATATGGCAACTGAACAGATAAAGGAAGTGCAAGAAGAAACAGAAGATGTAAATATGGATCATACGCCAGAAAAAGAGCAGGAAGCATTATTTATAAAAGAAAAGTGCTACCGCCTTAATAAGGTGTTGAGAGATTTTGGGATTAAAGCAGTGCCCATAACTGAAGAAAATGTTTTATTAGCATCCCGTTTTGTAAGATTTAAAATAGAACTTCGTTCAGGAGAAACTATTAAGAATTTAAAAAAATATAAGCAAGATATATCGCGAGAAATAGAAGCCTTTGGTGAGATTATGATTGATAATATCAAAGGAACACGCTATGTGGGTATGGATGTTCCGTTTGAGAGAAACGGTAACGAACTCAAGTTATTGGAGAATTTGAACCTGCTTAATGCTTCTAGTGGTAGACTTGATATATTGGCAGGACAAAAACCGGATAGTAACATAGATATTCTTGATGTGTCAAAGGCACCTCATATATTGATATCTGGTACAACTGGTTCAGGAAAAACGGTGTTCTTGTATTCTATGATAGTTAGCTTGATAAGTAAGCATTCGAAGGATAACCTACAAATAGTAATTGTGGATCCAAAGCAAACAGATTTTCACTTTTTTAAAGGGCTTCCACATTTGCGAGATAACAAGATTATTACTGACCCAGAAGAGGCGTTGAATATGTTGGATGAAATCAATAGTACTGAGAAGGAACATAGAACACAGTTACTAATAGCGAACAATAGCAGAGATATAGAATCTTATAATGCTAAAAATCCATCTAATCCAATGAAAAGATTGGTTGTTTTCATAGATGAATACGCAGATTTAGTTAAGGCGGCGGAAATGCTTGGGATTAGAAAGGATTTTGAAGCCAGATTATGTATGCTAGCTCAGCGAGTAAGAAATCTAGGAATTCATTTAGTTATTGCAACTCAGCGTCCGAGTGCTTCTATTGTGACTACAGCATTGAAGGCCAATATTCCTGTAAGAATATCATTTAGGTTACCAGCGCATCAGGATTCTATGACGATACTGGATAGAACAGGTGCAGAGGATTTATTAGGAAAAGGAGATATGCTTGCAATTACGGAGACTGATTATTATAGAATGCAAGGCTTTTATATTTCGGAGGAAGATTTGCAAGAGTACTTAAGGAAATTTAAAGATGAGTAATATATCATTAGAAAAGTGTATTGCTGGTCAATTTGTGAGAGAATTGAAAAATAGATTTCTATGTGAGGCCGTTATTGATGGTAAGGTGGAAGTATGCTATATACCCTCCTCCTGCCATTTGAGCAATTTTTTGCAGTTGGAGGGGAAAGAAGTACTGTTAATGCCAACGGTAGCAAAAAAAGCTAGAACTGCCTTTGCCGTTGTGGCAGTAAAATTCAAGAGGAGTTATATAGTATTAAATACTTCTTATGCAAACAGATTAGTAGAATATGCGATACAAGGTAGAAAACTGTCATATCTAGGGAAAAGAAAAAAATGGTCGAGGGAAAAGAATGTAGATAAATACAAATGTGATTTGTATATTGAAGATACTAGGACCATTGTTGAAATAAAGAGCGTCATATCTGCAAATGATACTGCTGTATTTCCTACAGTATACTCCGAGCGTTCGTTAAATCAACTAAATAAGATAAGGGAATTGCTACAAGCAGGATATAGAGTGGATTACATTATTGTTTCTTTGAATCCATATGTTAAGAGTATTCAATTATTAAGGAGTACACAATTTTACGTAGAGTTTAAAGAGTGTATTGACCTAGGAATGAGTGTACATGCATTTAATTGTAAAGTTAAGAATGAGTTGATTTTGTTGAATAAGGGACTGGCAATTGTTTGATGTGTTTGTTGGATTCTATGCTGATAATGTAAATGTGATACATACAAATTTCATACGCTATGTGGAAAATTTTAATATTATGACAGCTAAGAGGGGTTGAGCTATTATAGAAAGAAGGTGTCACTATGGACATGCAGGAATTAAAGAGCCTGATCTATCAAGGCGAAAAAGTTGATATAGAGTGCAAAAATGCAGAGTCGAGTGTGCCAAAATCTACCTATGAATCATATTCTGCCTTTGCGAATACAAAGGGTGGTTATATTATTCTTGGTGTTAAGGAAGATAAAACTAAGATAAAGCCGGAAGAAAGATTTGTAATGCAAGGAATAGAGAATCCAAAGAAGCAGATGGAGGATTTTTGGAATACTATCAATGGTAGCAAGGTTAATGTAAATATTTTAAAGGATGAAAATGTTTTTCTGGTTGAAGAAGATGAGGTTAGTCTGATGGTTATTCAGGTTCCAAGAGCGGAATTTAATATGCGACCGGTATATGTGGGAGAAAATCCATATAAGGGTACCTACAAAAGGAATCATGAAGGCGATTATCATGCCACCAGGTATGAAGTAAAAGGTATGATTCGTGACCAGAATCCGGATGGTAATGATAGTATGATTCTTGAACATTACACCATGGATGATATTGATAAGGAGACACTCAGAAAATATCGTAAAATTTTTGAAATCAGAAATGAAGGACATGTATGGAATCCTCTTGATGATAAAGCATTCCTTGAAAAGCTTGGTGGGTACAGAAAAGATAGAAGAACAGGTGTAGAGGGGCTTTCACTTGCCGGACTTATGATGTTTGGAACTGGTCAGGCAATTAGAGAAAATTTTTCGAATGTATTTATGGACTACCGTAACGAAACAGAGGTAACTGTGGATGTTCGCTGGAATGATAGAATTACCTATGATGGTACCTGGGAAAATAATCTCTTTAATTTCTTTTCAAAGGTTACACCTAAATTGACGGAGGATTTGCCAAAACCGTTCAAGTTGGAAGGCTTGCAGCGTATTGATGAGACGTCGGTTCATAAGGCGGTGCGTGAGGCATTTGTTAATCTTATTATACATTCGGATTATTTGATGGATGCAGGAACGCTGAAGATTATAAAGAGGAGTAAGAGCTTTGAATTTACGAATCCGGGTACGTTAAAGCTGCCGATTGAGGAGATTTTTCATGGAGGTAATTCGAAACCAAGAAATCCTCATATGCAGACTATGCTAAGAATGGTTGGCTTTGGCGATAATGCTGGTTCGGGTTTTCCTACTATCCTTGCTGTTTGGAAGGAAGAAGGGTGGATAGAACCTGAGCTTGTCGAGAATACTACCTTGAATCAGGTAACGCTTGAGTTGTGTATGATACCAGCGTGGTTATTGAAACTGCAAGAGCTTGAGAAACAGATAATAGAAAAACTGGATACCTCTCCGGAAAATTTTCAAGCAATTCAGCAACAATTGGGAGATGCATTGGGAAATATTTCAATATCCAAGACAGAAGGAATGGAAGCCGCAATAACAGCATTTGCTAATAGCATTTTTTCTATGCCAACAGTTCAGTATGAATCTATGGGAAATGCATTGATGGAGGTTGCCAAGATTGGGAATGATATTGCTGATTCAGCGAAATTATTATCAGATAAATTGGTAAAAAAAGCATCAGAATCAGCAGAAAAATCAGCAGAAAAAGTATCAGAATCAGCAGAAAAAAGTACTGTTAAATTATCAAAAAGGCAGAAGCAGATATTAGAATATATGAAAAATGAAGAATTATATAGTACAGAAGAAATTGCAAATGCAATCGGATTGAAGGGACCACGTACAAGGCAATTGTTAAATGAACTTGTAGCAATGGGTATAGTAGAATGTACTGCAGCAACTAAAAATAGAAGATATGTAAAAAAATAAAGAGATGACTAAGATGGTATGTACCAGAAGCGGTAATGTTTGCAATTAGAAATCGAAAGTGTGAGATTATAAGTTAAACAGGAGGTTCAAAATGTTATTTTTATGTTATCCCAAGTGTTCAACCTGCCAAAAGGCGAAAAAAATGGCTGGATGCTCACAATCTAGAGTATGCAGAGCGTCATATTGCGGAAGAAAATCCGACCTATGACGAATTAAAAGCGTGGTACAAACAGAGTGGCTTCCACTCAAGAAGTTTTTCAATACTAGTGGCTTGGTTTATAAAGGAATGTAGTTAAAAGATAAGTTGCTGTCAACGAATGAAGAGGAACAGTTAAGATTACTTGCTACAAATGGAATGTTGGTAAAAAGACCAATGGTGATAACCGACGATAAGGTACTGGTAGGATTTAAGGAAGAGGAGTGGGAAGCACTTATAAAATAGTACAATTGAAAAATAAGAATCCTTACCATGATATGACAAATTTCGACCAACGAATTGTGATAGAATATGTTTAGTATAAAATAAATCATATCATTTGGAGGAAGCATAAATGGCAAGGATGGTAAAATACAATGCGGATTATATTTCTAAGGCATATGAATTAGTTAAACAAAAAAAGCAAGGATGATGAGATTAAGGCGGTAGAAAATTTGTATGTTGTAGATGCAATTTTGAGTGGAGAAAATGCTTGTGTTAATCCGTACAACTTAGATAGTAGACTAAGGGAAGAGTATAAAACTATTGAGATGATGGAAAATATAGCATATAAATTTAGTTTTAATGATAGACGACCTGCAAATAGAAGTGTTTCTGAAAAAGAAGAGATTATGAACAGGCTACAGTCGGATAAAATGGGAATTATTGCGGATGTATTGCTTAACCATAAAATAATTAAATGTGTGGATGAATTATATGTTAAACCACAGATGGAAAATATGAGTATGTATATGTCGGCTACATAGTATATTGCTAATATTTTAGTTGCAGAAATAGATGTTTTAAGTTGCAATTTTAATGTGGACTTGCAATCCATCAGATGATTATCTAGGAATAATGAAAACAACCTGCAAGTCACCGGAACTACATACAATGATGAAAAATGTCTTTGGTACTGGATTGGTACTAAAAAAGTGTGAAACCAGAAATAAGGGGTGAAAAATTCACTATTTTTGAATTGTAGAGTATAGGAAAAGATTAAAAATCAAATGAGGTCGCATCAAACCTTGCGAGTTTGAATAGCAGAATTAAACATGTTACTGCTATATAACCATTGAAAACGCTGGGGTTTACTGATTTTAAAGCGTGAAAACTGCCTTAGGGATACTATTTTGATACTAAAAAGCTGAAATAGCAGGTTCAAAAGGAAGTTGTTGACATGAGCGAGTTTTACGAGTTATGATTAATTACCAAAGTGCAATAAGGCAAGAAATAATAAAAAGCCTTATATCATTTTGTAGGTAGGCTTTGAATAATAGATTAGGATATGTATTATGAAAATCAGTTTAGGATTATTAAAGAGTGTGGGTATACTCTTTTGTAGTATATTTACGGTTGTAACAGTAACAAGCTGTATAATTAATTTGTTGATGGGGAATGAAAATGAAACTTATATTCATATTTTGGATAGGGCGATATTAACTTTAGTTGGCTCTATTATCGTTAGTATTGCTGTAACTATTAATTTTAAAAGTTTAATATTAAATTGTTTCATTCCATATTTGATTTTTATTTTACTTGCTTTTTTATATGTATTTATTTCAGGCTTCTTTGTTGAATTACATCCTAATGCTTATAGAGATATATTTATCAATGATACAATTGCATATATTATGGTTTATGTAGGGATATTGATTTATAAGAATATTTCTAAACGTAAAAAGATAGAATAAATATCTGACTTAATATTTTTGATTAAAACAAAGCACATAACTTTAAGAGTTGTATAATATTCGTTGAGGTAAATCTGGAAAATTTTACTCTTTTAATACCAGCACATTAATGGTATAATATGGAAAAAGAATCCATAAAATGGCAAATAAGTTGTCAAAATAAGAAGTAAGTGATAATGAAATGCGGATAATTTGGAGGTACGCGTGACAGAAGATCGAAATCTTGTCATTATTGAAAATAGAGAAATCCAGGAGATGATTTATACCATTAGAGGTAAGCAGGTAATGGTAGATAGTGATTTAGCAAATTTATATCAGGTTACAACCAAAAGATTAAATGAACAAGTCAGAAGAAATAAAAATAGATTTCCTCCTGAATTTTTTGTTTCGCTTAACAGCAGATGAATACGAGTACTTGAGATCGCATTTTGCGACCTCAAGTGAAGACAATGCTCATGGTGGCCGTCGGTATATGCCATATGTTTTCACAGAGCAAGGCATTGCAATGCTTTCAGTTGTGCTCAAAAGCGATGTAGCCGTGGAAGTCAGCATTAAAATTATGAATAGCTTTGTAGAGATGAGAAGATTTCTACTTTCAAACAAGGAGATGTTTGCTCGTCTTGATAGAGTTGAGTTAAAGCAATTGGAAACAGATAAGAAGCTGGAAGAAGCATTTAACTATATTGCGACAAATACTGAAGTAAAACAGAATATCTTTTTTAACGGAGCTTCCTGTACTCCATTTATTTCATCCATTTTTCCCCGTCAATCATATTTAATTTAATAGATGCATTAGTAAATAAATATTTTAGAACTCTTTATTTCCCTAAAAATTATAAAAATAAAGTTTTTTAATTGGTTTAACTCAGATTTTTATCAATAATAAATCAAATTTAGAAAATATGGTATAATGAGTTAAAAATAAAGTTTAAATTAAGGAGCACTTGTGGAAAAAATTGAAACTAAAAGATTAATCTTAAGAAAACTTGTAAAAGAAGATGCAAAAATGATATTTGATGTCTGGGCAAATGATGAGGAAGTGACCAAACACTTAACTTGGCACCCTCACGAAAATATCAAAGTCACAGAAAACATTCTCGCAGGATGGCTAGAAGAGTACGAAGAAGAAGGTTGCTACAGGTACGGGATTGAGCTTAGAAATGAGAATAAACTAATAGGCATGATAGATGTAGTAGAATACAACGGATGCATTCCAGAAATCGGTTATGTCCTTGGAAGAGGCTATTGGAACAAAGGCTACATGTCAGAAGCTTTTGAGTCATTCCTAAACCTATTAAAAAATCAGGGCCACAAAAAAATATATATTGAAGCTGACCAAGAAAATCATGCCAGTAATGCCGTAATAAAAAAGAACGGCTTCAAATTCATAGGCAAAGAAACAAAAATAAGGTCAGCATTTAAAAACGAACTCGTGACAGTAAATACTTATGAGTTGGAAGTTGACTGAGAAAAGAAATATTAGTCGATTTCCTGAAAACTCCAGATTTTAATCCTTTTTCATATCCTTAAGCTTTGAATACTTTCGCTTGTACACCTGGTTCATCAATATAGCCTCAAGGACGTTTATAGGTTTGTGCCTGGAAACCTTGGCTACAGCTTGAGCTAATACGTTTTTTTCAAAAATATGCTGCACCGCGGTGGCATCCTCAAGGTCCTTCCCCAAACAAAATACTTCGCCGTCCCCAAATACGACATTGTATTTACACGAGCTGTCAGAACGAATCCCCACGATTTGAGCAAAATCATCCAGGTATGGTTTCATAACGGTATGCTTATTAACATCCTGACTTGTCATACGGATTATAGAATTTACATCAGGTCTTTTATCGAAAATTTGACGAGGCTTAGCTGCTACGTCATCATTTCTCGAAATCTCCGAGACATCTTTATTAAATTTGATGGCATGAGCATCTATTTCCTCAAAATATTTTTTGCAAGCCCCTTCAACCAACAAAGCATTTTCTAAAGCTGATTCTTCGTCTTCACCCATTATTATGACTCCGTGCATTTCAAGCAAAATAGCTTTGCATCCAGACAATGAAGCCACGTGATCAACGTTATTGTGCAGCTTTTTTGTTCCAGGAAGAGCGTAACCACTTATTTTAATAGAATTTGAGCCTAGCTTTTCAGCCTCTGACTTCGTAAGAGGAATATCTCTTCTTAGAAGAGATATTCCTGAGCCGTAGGGCTGGTGAGTGTGAATAATCACATTAATATCAGGAAAGCGGCGATAAAGGGCTAGGTGCATTGGAGATTCGGAAGAAGGCTTGATGTTTCCTTCATGGGAACCGTCCTCAAATACCTTTACCAAATCTTTTTCTTCCATATCCTCATACCCCATCCCAGATGGAGTTATGAGAAAACTGTTTTTATCGCCCTCATCTCTTTTGCTCAAATTGCCCCAGGTTCTGAAAAGCAGACCCTTACTCATGGCTTCCCTTGCTAATTGAGGTATATTCATGCTTAGACCTCCTAGAATTATTTTGTAATATTCTCATTTGCGAAACGTCGAACTACATAATAACATTATCATATGGAAAATGTTATATTACACACTGCAATGCTACCACTTACGAACCGTTATTTTGTTCCACTTAAATTTTCTACTGGCACAACGTGTGAGAAGACCTTATCAAAGCTCTCCAAAGCCGAGTCAAGATCTTCCTTAGTGTAAGCCGCACTTGTGTATAGACGACTGCCTGCCAGAGTTACAAGCCCCTCTGCCATATATGCCGCGCCCATGTGTTCCATTTCCTTCTTTCTCTTGGTAGTTTCCTTTAAAACATCAGGAATAGTCCATGGCTTCGACCAGTTAATTGCGAAGTGCATGGTTCCAACTGTTTCCAAATGGCAGATGGACCCCTGGTTGAATGCCACGAAAGGAAGGGCGTACTTATCAATCAACTTATTCAAGCCATCAGTTAGGTAATCGCCGGCTTCATTAGCCTTTTCACATGCACCAGTTTCTTTGATTTGCTTTAGGGCATAATAGCCTGCGATACAGGAAACCGGAGTTGCTGCCAGTGTTCCGCCTACTAGAGCCTTTTTCACGCCAGCTTCAAGTCCTGCAGTCAGATACCTCATGTAGTCCTGCTTTCCGCCAATTCCACCAGCTCCAGGATATCCGCCAGCAATTGCTTTACCAAAGATAGTTAAATCTGGGTTAATGCCAAAATACCCCTGTGCTCCTCCAACGCTAATTCTAAACCCTGTTACAACTTCGTCGAATATGAGGAGAGCACCATATTGGTCACAAAGGCTTCGGGCTCCTCTTAAAAACTCGTCAGAGAGCGGTCTAGTGCCGCTTTCAGGGCCAACAGGCTCAATCATAACTGCTGCCGTTCCACCTTTTATTTTTTTCGCTCTTAGCTTTGATTCTAGGCTATTTAAATCCCCAGGGAAAAACTCATCGATATACTTAAACATCTTCCTTGGTACACCATGGGCCTGAGTGAATTTGCTTCCTGGAATTCTTATGCCGTATGCAAGCTGATCCGACCATCCGTGATATGCGCCACCCATTTTGAGCACGTGCTTGTGTTTTGTTGCAAGCCTTGCAATTCGGATTGCCCCCATACACGCCTCTGTGCCCGAGCCGAACATGCGAAACATATCAACAGAAGGCACGTTTTCACAGATGAAATTAGCCAGTTTATACTCATATTCGTGGAATAATCCCGTCGAAGGATTTGAGTCGCTTAAAAACTCTACCACCTTATCTCGAACTTCCTTAGGGTTTGAGCCCAAAACAGTTGGCCCGCCTGCCTGAAGGAAATCAAAATACTTATTTCCGTCAATATCCTCAAGTATGTTGCCGTTTGCCTTAGTAAACACTAGTGGGAAAGGATAGTTAAAGGCTAAATTGTGTTGGACTCCTCCAGGAATTCTTGTCTTTGCAACATCTATCATTTCCTTACTTTTGGTGCATTTCTTCCCGTAATATTCTTCCTCATATTTCCTTAAAGCCTCAGGATCGATTGAATACATGGGGCCCGCAATTAAATTATCCAGCTTGTTTACAATTTCCTTAACGCCCTGTCTGTTAATCATAATATCCTCCAAAAATATCCTATTAAAATATTATCTTGAAAATTTCCTAAAAAATTTATTAAATATATGGTGAGTCGCGACTCATTTTGCGTTATAATCATTGTAACACCATTTTGAAAATAATGAAACATCAAAAATAATCATTTTAGATATATCAAGGAAGTAAGTTAGATATAGCAAGGAATTAAACGCGGAAGAGAAAATGAAGTGTTGCACAGAACTTTTTGAAAAACAAAATATAGATAAGCAAAAACGGATAATCGAAGCAGCAATTTTGGAATTCTCCGAGAAGGGATTCGAAAATGCCAATACTAACAAAATCGCGAGAAACGCTAATATTTCCGTAGGCTCCTTGTTCAAGTATTTTGAAAACAAAACAGATTTGTTTCTATACATAGTTAAACTAGCCGAGGCTGAGCTGGAGAGCCAGATACATAGCGTATTATCTATGGGAAAAGGATTTTTTGAAACAGTTGGAATGATATTATCTTTAATAGATGAGTACTCAAAGACAGATAAGGCGTTAGTTAGACTCTATTATGAGATGACATCAATCGGCCAGTCATCCCTAGTCGAAACAGTGGTATCAACATTGGAGAAGGTAGCAGGTAGCGAATATAAGACGATTATTAAGAAAGCTCAGGATAGGGGGGAGATAAGAGCAGATGTGGATCCGGCTGTTGTCGCGTTTATCCTAGACAATATATTCATGTCGCTGCAATTCTCCTACGCAATGCCATATTATCAGCTTAGAAAAAGACTTTTTGTTGGCGAAGATATAGACGATAAGAAGATAATTCAGGAAACCATGTCTATTTTGCGAAACGCTCTAAGTTCAGAAGTGACGAAATATACTAAATAAGCTATAAAGAAGCTCAAGTAAGATCTGAATGAAGAACCGTAGAGCCTATTAGAATAGTATTAAAAATATAGAACCGTAGAGCCTATTATATTAATATCTAAACTTGAAGCTCAAAAAGGAGGGAGAAAAGGTGAATATTATCAGTTATGACATTGGAACCACTGGGGTGAAAACCTGTCTTTTCAAGGCAACAGACAGAATAAATTTAATAGCCTCAGCCTTTGACGGATACGACATAAAAATCAGTCATGACGGTTCCGCAGAACAAGACCCGGACCAGTGGTGGAGCGCCATAATTAATTCAACAAGAGAAATCATAGGTGAGGACACAAAGGTCGATGCGATAAGCTTCTGCTCACAGATGCAGAGCCTCGTACTGGTTGATAAGGATGGCAGACATCTAAGACCTTCCATGAGCTATATGGATCAGAGGGCAGGAGAAATCAAGAAGAAAGTTCTTGAAAAAGGGCTCAAGGTCTCGGGTATCAATGTGAATAAACTCCTAAGAAGCCTCTATCACACAGGGGCGGTGTCAGGCTCGGTTAAGGATCCAGTTTGGAAATACCTTTGGGTTAAAGAAAATGAGCCAGAAATATTTGCGAAAGTCCATAAATGGCTCGACGTTAAGGAAGCCATAATCGCCAGGATGACAAAAGAGTTTATCATGAGTGAAGATAGCGCCTTTGCAACCTTAATCTATGAGATGAGATCGAAAGAAAAGGTCTTCAGCAAGAGCGTAATGAAGATGCTCGGGGTAGATCCAAAGCATATGCCAAAGATTATTTCCTCCGAGGACGTTGCGGGGTACTTAACAAAAGAGTCAGCCGATGAGCTAGGTCTTAAAGAAGGGATTCCTGTTTATGCCGGGGGAGGCGATGCTTCACTAATTGGAGTTGGAGCAGGAGCTATTATGCCGGGAGACACCCACGTATATATGGGAACATCAGGCTGGGTATCTACTGTGACAACAAAAACTCTAATCGACACAAACGCAATGGTCGCTTCGGTAGTCGGAGCTTTTGAGGGGAAATACAACTATTTTGCTGAACTGGAAACTGCCGGAAAGTGTCTTGAGTGGGTCAAGGACCACATGGTTGTAGATGAAATAAACGCCTACATCGAGAAAAAATCTATAACAGAGACCGAGGCCCTCTACACGTCCCTTTATGAATATTTGTCTGATGTCATGCTTAGAGCAAAACCGGGATCTGACGGAGTAATTTTCACGCCTTGGCTTCACGGGAATCGATGCCCGTTTGAGGATTCAAACGCGAGAGGAATGTTTTTCAACATCTCGCTAGATACGGGAAAAACAGAGATGCTTCGCGCTGTTATCGAGGGGGTTTGTTATCATCTGAGATGGTTCTTTGAGGTGCAGGACAAAAAACTCAAAACCTCGGAGGTCGTGCGCTTCGTCGGGGGTGGTGCTCACTCAAAAACTACGAGTCAAATTCTAGCAGATATAACAGGCAAAACAATTGTCACGGTAAAAGATCCTCAAAATGTCGGAGCGGTTGGAGCGGCTATTATCGCCTATAAGGGAGCAAATCCCCATATCTCTTGGGAAGACTTGATAGACAAAATAGAGATTAACCAGACTTTTACGCCAAATCCTGAGAACAAAGCCGTGTACGACAAGAGCTATGCAGTCTTTAAGGAATTATATAAGGCAAACAAGGATAACTTTGCGAAAATGAACAAGCTTTAAGAATGGGGATGACTTTGAGAGAGTAAACAAGCTTTAAGAATTAGGATGACTTTGCGAGAATAACAAGCTTTAAGAACAAGAGTATCTTTGCGAAAATGAACAAGCTGTAAAAATTGGAGAATTATATTATGAAAGAAGAAAATGGAAAAGTGAATCAGTCAAAGAAGGTGGATCGACCAAAGAATGTGGATCAACCCAAGAAGGTGGAGCAGCCCAACAATGTGGTTCAACCAAAGAAGGGCAGAAACGAAACTTTACGACAATCTGTGATGTTTACGCTTTTGTCACTCAGCGCCGGGTTGGTGGAAGCAGGGTCTTTTGTTGTATTAGACTTAACCAGTCTTCCTTATGGTTGGGCACACGGACTCTCGGTAGCTTTGAGCGTTCTTTGGAACTTCACCCTCAACAGGAGGTACACCTTTAAATCGGCAAACAACGTGCCAATCGCAATGTTAAAGGTGGCATTGTTCTATGTGTTTTTCATTCCAATCACTGCATACTTTGGACAGATGGCGAGCTTGGCAGGAATCAATGACTTCGTAATAAAAGCTGTGACGATGCTCTTGAACTTCATAGGGGAGTTTTTGTGGTGGAAATTTGTTGTTTTTTACGGAAGCGAAAACACCAACAGCCTGGCAAAGAAGAAATAGGACACGTTTGTAGCGGATGAATTTATATTTGTGCTAATGTTAATATATGTTGCTTGTCGCAACAGGATATTTGGCGTTATATTTTCTGTGGAGGGAGGTTTTCGATATGTTAAATGAAAACATTAAAATAGGCAGAAAATCAAAGGGACTTTCGCAGGATGAGCTTGCTATTAAACTCAATGTTGTAAGACAAACTGTATCAAAGTGGGAAAGAGGGTTGTCCGTTCCCGATTCAGAAATGCTGATTTCTCTATCAGAAATATTAGAGATACCCGTTAGCGAATTATTAGGTGAAAACATTGAATTGCCAAAGGCGGACGAATTAGAAGCAATTTCTCAAAAATTAGAGGTGGTAAATATTCAATTAGCACAAAAGAAGGGAGCGACTAGAAAATTTTTTGATGGTCTCATGATAGCATTGTGCGTTGGATTAATCCTTATTTTCTTTGTTGTTCTGGGGATTGATGGATCGTATTTAAATTGGGATTATAAAAATCCTGAACTAGCTGCGGCGGGCGTGTTGATCCATGGCTTTGAATGGATTTTCATTAGAATTTTCCCTATTGCATTAATCGCATTGATTGTGGGGATTTTTGTCACGAGAAGAAAAAAATAGAAAGATAGAGAAGTGGTGATATTCATATATACGAAAGGCATATAATTATGGAATAAAAGGATATCAGGGAAAAATAGTTGAGGGTACTAATTGACATGTATAAAAATATACTTGGAAATACAACTAAAAAGCATAGATAAATAAATTTTGGCTGTCTGGGACCGCTTTTCTTTTAGTTTAACGTAGTAAAACATATAATTGAAAGAAATATACATTATGTGCTATAATTAAGCAGACAATCTATATATTTAGAAATTATATCTTAAAACTCACGATTCAAAAAGTGTGCAAAAAAGATATAATATATTACATCTCTTCAGAGTGATTTCAAACTGTGAAGATGTGGCTGGTAAATTTCAAACAATACGTGTTGTATATAACAGTTAAAAAGCTTTATATCAAAACATTAAGGAGCGACATGTTAGGAAGAATGAAGAAGATGAGAAGAATCATTGTATTATTACTAGTATTCCTAGTGCTAGTTCTATCTGGCTGTAGTGCTGCGGACATCAAAGATAATAAATCAGAAAAGAAGGATACAAAAGAAGCAATAGAATCTTATGAGCGCTTTGTGGATGTTTTGTCTGATTTTGAATATAACATTGGAAGCTATAATTGGAACACAGATAAAAAAGTGGCTTTCTCAGATATCGATAAGGATGGGTTTGATGAGCTCTTTTTCATAGAGTGTAACGATGCTTATGCTGCAAATTTTCATGTTTATAAATTTAATGGAGCAGATGCGGTTGAGTGTAGTTATGAACTTTTCCCTGGCTTAGACTATCCTCTAATCGTAAGTCGATTAGCTTCGGGGACACAGTATTTGGTATTTTCCAGCAAATCGGAATCAGCTTTCTATATAGTTGAGAATATCAACGACGGAAATTATTATACCCATATAAGGAAATTTAGTCTTAAAGGGGAAACGGTATCCCTGGAAAAAGATCTTTATGAGAAGATTGAATCGGGAAGTATTACATATACGCTCGATGATGAAGACATTGATGTGTCGGAGGCTGAAAAGATTATCAGTAATTTCTCAAAGGATTTTGACAAGATTGTTTTTCAGTCGTCTGTTGCCCCTGCTTATGATGGAAGCGAGGTCCTTCCAATGTTTGCAAAATATTCAAGCAAAGACACAATTGCTTTAAATTATGAAGACGCGACAAAATATTTAAATTCAAAGATATCTAAAAAGTGATTTTTAACAAGAAACGAGGTACTGTATTGTCAAAGAAAAATTCAAGCTATTCCCTAAAAAAAGTTGACCTAGATACTTTTAATGATTTTTCATTAACTTTTAAAGCTCCCAAATCTATGTGGGATGCTAATTTTATTCAGAGTAAGGCCATGGCTAAGACTTCAATGTCAAGGGGCTATAATGTGCACCCCCTCGTTTTGTATAGCGAAGAGATACCTATTGCTGGTGGACTATTTTGTGTTATGCCTGCGATGAAGTTCTTCCGAGTTGCAAGGTGTTTTCATGGACCTCTAGTTGATATTTCTAACTATGAACTTCTGAAATCTTTCACGGAAGCCCTTGTAGAATATTTTAAAAGGGAAAAGGTTATAAGCATACAGATACAACCCGACTCATTGATTGTAGATGAATGTATTTCGAATTTAAAAACGTGTGGATATAAGCATGAAGGCTTCTACCAGGGGTATCGGCATGGATACGGAAGATATTATTTCTTGAAGGACTTCTCAGATATAAATTCAGAAGAGGACCTTTGGAAATCGTATGAATCGAAGACTAGGAATCTCGTTAAAAAGGCTATGAAGTTGGGTGTCCAGTGCGAAGAAATTGATAAAAAAGATATGGATCTTTTTTATAACATTCTAGAATCAACCGCTGAAAGGCGAGGCTTTAATTTTCAGTCAGAAGATTATTTTCAATATATGATAGAGTATTTCAAAGAACAACCAGGCTCAAAACTTATGAACATGCCATTGCAGGATGCTATGGTGGTTATGGCGTATATAGAACCGGAAAAATCCATCAAAATGTTGGAATCTCAAAGGGAATCGCTGGTTGAAAAGGAATATGAGCTTGATAAGAATATCGCACTTGGTAAAAATATCAAGAAAAATAGAAATCAACTTAATTCTTTAAAATTTGAAATAGATGCATGTGAAAAAAATATAGCTACGATTCATGACATATCTCATTTGGGAAAACGCATATACATTTCTGGTGCGACATTTGTAACATTCAACAATGAGATGGTATATCTGTTTTCAGGTTCGGATGCCCAATTTTTTGGACTGTCAGGGTCCCAACTGATACAACACTATGCACAAAGCAAGGGCCTGAAGCAAGGAATAAGAAAATACAACTATTTTATAACTGAAGGAAAGCATTCAGGTGCCAAAGATGATGGCATACTAAACTTCAAAAAAGGATTTGGCGGATATCTTGTGGAGTTGCCAGGTGAATTTCATATCAACGTCAATAAATTCTTAGGCAAAGTTCTGGAAATGCGAAACGGTTTCTGAAATATTCGAAAATATATCAAATTAATCTAGGTAATCTAGCGAAAGTAAGCACAAAAATGACACTACAGATGCAATTTCAATTTGCTATATCGCTGTTGAAAGGATGCGAAAGTAGTGTCTTTATGTTTTCAAACTGGTATTTTGTTGTTAATAGAATAATTTTGATTTACCTTGGTACAAGCTTGCCAAACACTACAAACCTGCCGTCCTCATCAACATTTGTGCATGTACTGAGCATCACAATTTTATCCTCAGCCGTAGCAGCTTCAGTTGTTTTTACCAAGGAGTTTGCGACTATCCAATCAACATAGCTTTGTTTCTCAAAATCATTAAAATATAATTTATATTGCGAGGCGGAAGCGTCAAGATACATGGCCCCCACTATATACATGTCGTATTTAGCTGATGGCGTGTAGAGAAGCATTTTTTTGTGCTTATCATAAAACTCTTGATCTTTATAGTCCATAATATGACTGAACATAGTATTATCTTTCATGTTATGCCCGTACACAATTGTCATAAAGTCCTGGAAAGGGTTTTCGATTCTTGAATCGACAAATATAGATCCTTTTCTATTATATTCCTTATTAAACATTCGATATAGATAAAAATCATTGTTGCTGCCCTGAACGATAGGGTAGTTAATATTAGTTCCCTTAAGCTTAATCCAGGCTTTTGTATCAGGATTTTTCTGAAGCAACTTGTCAAAATCAATTTTATCAGAATCCTTTGCCCCCTTAGTCGCTATTTTAGCCACCTCATCGTAAGTTTTGGTTCCCTCATAATATCCCCATAGAATTTTTCCTATTTTAAATAGGCAAAAGGCTATTATTACAATCAATATAAAAGTTATAATGTTATAAAACACCCTTTTGCTTGATTTATTATTTTTATTTGACTGGTGATTTTCTTTTGATTTCTCCACGATTAACCCTCCCCAATTACTACATTAAATTATACCTAAAATTTCTAAATTTACAATATATAATGATCAAAAAAGCATTAGGAGTCATACAGCAAAAGAAATATCAAAAATAATTTTGCTAAAAAATATAAAAACTTGACACGGTCGAAACAACCTAGCGAAAAGATATGCTTACTGCTAAAATATGCCTGTAACATGGAAAAGAAAATACAAATAATAATCAAATATGAAATTATATTGAAATGATTTTTTTGTTATAAAAAAGCATACATTAAAATTTGAAATTGAATATTTTAATATATATAATGATTTTGGAAATTATTGATTTTGAAGGAGAAGCCATGAGTATAAAGATTGATATTTTTATAAAAAAATTATTTGAATTTGACGTTAAAGATGATTTTATAAATTTTTTAAATTCGAGTTTTGACCCTAATATGCAAATTTTAAAAATAGATACATATGATCAAGGTTATGATTTTAAAGAGAGCAATTTTTTACGAATTAGTGTAGTTGGTAATAAGACATGTAAAATAGGATTTTACAAATGTAAGTCTAAAAATAATCAATTAGAACTAGGATACAAAACTATAAAAACACTTCATACTTTGGAACAGAGTTGGTTAAAAAACACTTTAGATATAAATCTAAAATTCAATAATTTATCCATAGAAAAAGTTGAAATAGAACCAATGCTGAGGTATTACAAGGAGATTACAGGAGATGAAATAGTAATATATGATGAATTTTTTAATGAAAAATATTCAACTTTTTCAACCGTGTGTAATTATGAAAGGAACCCAGAATCACTCAGAAAAAGAGAATTGAAAAATTTATTTTATTATTTTCAAAGAATTGAATTTGAAAATTCTCAAGAGGATAAAAAGAATTGCTATAGACTCCTTTTTCCAATACTACTTAATAAAATTCCTAAAAGTTATTTAGCGGTTTTTAGCAATAGATTACCTCCAAATGGGATGGATTTAACGGTCTTAGAGATTTTTGCACAGGCGGTTTTGATTGGCATGCAAAGAGAACTAGAATTAATTGAGGTTCATAAAAAATTTATAAGCGACTTTATATATGATGTAATTTATAGAAGCTATGATAAGGAAACGGATATTTTCCAGAAAGCAGGTCAACTTGGTATAAATACTAAAGCTGAATATGTAGTTATTGCTATTAAAACAATTGGCGAACTTAATGCAGAAGATTTTGATAAAAATGGTTATATAGTAACTCTTAATCTAATTAACGATCGAGTAATGAGTTTTATTGAAGACTTTCAAAAAACAAATTACAAAGAAGATATTGTCACTAAGTTTGATAAAACAGTATATATATTGCATAAAATTGAATTCAAAAATTCATCGATGATTAATGATATCTGTAAAAATTTAGAAATATCATTACGAAAAAATTTTTCAGGTCTAAATTTCCAAATTGGCATAGGGGATGTAGCTAATGGAATATTGGAAATAAAAAGATCATATGAAGAAGCTTGGAATGCAATAGAGTACGGATCGATGTCTGATTCTGGAGATAATGGCTTTGTTATTTCATGTATTGATAATCCGTTTTTAAAAATACTATCCAGACTTAGTGAGGATAAGAACCTTGAGCAGCTAATACCAGAAAATTTGTTTAATTTGTTTAGGGAAAACAAGGATTTGTATGAAACTTTAAAAGAATACTTGAATTCAAATTGTAATGCAAAGCAAGCATCTAGTAAACTTTTTATACATTATAAAACAATGCTATATAGACTCGAAAAAATCAAAGAGGAGTACGGAATAAATTTACATAATGTTAGTTCTAGGTTATATATTGAACTAGGGATTCATCTTTTAGAAATTAATAAATAATAATATATAAGATTTAAAAACAATAATCCAAGAGTTGTCCTCATCTGCCAATTTTATATTTTATTATTGCATATTAAGGATAATGCATTCAAATACTTCAAGATATATAATTATGTCATAAAGTAAGGATTAATATTTTTATGAGAGGAGAACAAAATGGATTATGGTTTTTTAGCGATTGTCCCACCGTTAATTGCAATTACTTTAGCATTAGTTACTAAGCAAACAATACTTTCATTATTTATTGGTTTGTGGGTCGGGACAACCATTATCTCAAAAGGAAATTTTTTAGTTGGACTTCCTATGATGATAACGGATTATTTTATACCTAATATTGCGAATGAATGGAACGCAAGTCTATTAATGTTAATAACTGCTTGTGGTGGCTTTGTGTATATGATCAAAATATCTGGTACAGCAAAAGCTTTTGGTGATATTGTCACAAAAAAAGTAAGAACCAGAAAGCAAGCACAGCTGGTTACATTTTTTAGTGCATTTGCATTTATATTTACAGAGCCTACATTAACACTAGGTTCAATAATGAGGCCTATTACTGAAAGATTAAATATTTCTAGAGTCAAACTTGCTTATATCTGTGATGTTATGGGCTGCCCTTTTGCAACGCTATCTCCTATCACTAGTTACAGTACATACGCTACTGGTCTAATTGCGGCAACCTTTGCTACCCTTTCAATATCTCAAAATGCGTGGATAACATTTATTAAAGCAATTCCATATAACTTTTATGCTATCTTTGGAATGTTGACATTATTATTTGTAATAATAACAGCTTTGGACATTGGACCAATGTATGAGGCAGAAAAGCGAGCAATAGAAACTGGTCATTTAATTGGTGAAAATGATATACCAATGACAAAATATGACATAGATGAGTCTGAACTTTTCAAAGATAAAAAAATTACAAAATTAAATTTTGTATTGCCATTATGTGCATTGTTTATAATATTAATTGCTATGATTATGTGGACAGGTAAAGTTCAGACAAATGGTGTAGGTGGTGCATTTAAGAATGCAAATATTACACTATCCATTACTATGGCTTTTCTGGTAGCAGCGGCTATAGCAGGAATTTGTGGTGTTAAATCATCAATAATATCATATAAAGATATAGTTAATCAATTTACAAAGGGTGTTGCATTAAATTCTGACATTCCTATTATATTGGTTTTGGCTTGGTCGATAGGTAAGATGACAGGTGATATGAACTTAAAGGGATATTTAATTCACTTAGTTGAATCAAACAATATATCACCAGGTTTAATGCCGGTAATGATTTTTATTGTAGGGGCTCTTGTTGGATTTTCAACAGGTAGCTCGTGGGGAGTATGGGCAATTACTATTCCAATAGCCTTGCCTATAGCTGCACAATTTAATGTTCCAATGGAACTAATGATAGGAGCTTGTCTAAGTGGAGGAGTTTTTGGAGATCACTGTTCACCTATATCCGATACAACAATTTTGGCATCTACCGCGGCTGGTGCAGATCACATCCAGCATGTAAGAACACAGTTACCATATAGTTTAACGGTTGGAATAAGCTCAGCAATAGGATTTTTAGTAGGGGGGTTAATATCTCCATTATTAGGGCTAGCTACAACAGCTGTCGTAATAATTCTAATGCTGATAGTATTACATAAATCAGCTCAAGCTCGACTTGCAACAATAAAAGAATAATAAATAATAGAAAATATTGAAATATAGAGGTTAGTTATGAAGTTAGTTAAACAAGATCCAACATTAATTATTTATAATGCGTCAGTCCATTCTGTTAATAAAGACAATGAAATATTTGAGGCAATTGCTCTGTACAACAATATAATAATTGCACTGGGAGATAATGAAGCTATACTCGAATTATCAAATGAACACACTAAATTGATTGATGCTAATGGCAAGTCTGTAATCCCTGGAATTATAGATGGTCATAATCATGCATGGGAAGCAGGGCTTATGTATGATGGAGTAGTGCTATTTGGAATTAATAGTATAGAAGAATTACAACATAAACTTAAAGAAAAGATTTCAAAAACAAGTAAAGGCGTATGGATTCAAGGTGGAAGTTATATTGAGTCTCAATTTATCGAAAATAGAAGTCCTAATAAAGAGGATCTAGATAAAGTGAGCAAAGATAATCCTATTGTAATTGAAAGAATTTTTGGGGCTTGCGTTGCAAACTCATTAGCGTTAAAGAAGGCTGGAATTACAAAAGATACTCCGAATCCGAAAAGCGGCGAAATTGAGAAGGATGAGATTACAGGAGAACCCACAGGAGTCTTAAAAGGAAATGCGGTACTGCTAATCAGAGAAGTAATGACAGGTCCTTTTGGGAGTGATGAATTTGGAGCTAATAAGGGGGAGCCTTCAATTGATTTACTAGAAAAATCTATTTTGTTAGCTCTACAACATTATAAAACATATGGAATTACATCCATAACAGAGCCTGGCGTAAGTACATCAATATGTAGAGCCTACCACAACCTGTTAAAAAATGGCAAATTATCTTGTAGAGTTGATTTAATGCCAAATTGGCATGGCTTTACTTTGATGCAAGATGAAGAAACTCTGAATAGAATATTTGATATGTATAATTTTACTTCAGGGTATGGGAACCAATGGATTAGATATTCAGCATTAAAAATGGCAATTGATGGTGGATTAACATCTGGAACAGCTTTGAAATCATGACCGTATAAAGGGGAATCTAAACTTAGAGAATTTAACTTGAGATTAGATCTTGAAAAATTACCTAAGTATGTAAAAGAAGCTCATGACATGGATTGGGATGTAGGTATTCATGTAATGGGTGACGTTGCTATTAAACATGCTGTTGATGCGATATATGACGCAGTAAAATCGAATCCAAGATCCCATAGACATCAAATTATACATGCTTACTATCCATCGGATGATTCCATTGAGAAAATGTCCGAAGTAGGAATGATAGCATCTGTTCAAGGTTCATTTATATATGGTGAAGCTGACGGATATGGTGAGATTTTGCCAATTGATAAACAAAATAGTTTTCTACCATTAAGAACATATATAGATAACGACATTATTTGTAACTTAAGTACAGACATGCCGTGTGCTGATGTAAATCCGTTTTGGAATATGTATGCTGCTGTTACAAGAAAAGGTATTAGAGGATACCGCTTAGGGACAATTGAAAAAATTACCATTAAAGAAGCGCTTAGGATGATGACAATTAACGGAGCGATTCAAAACAGAGAGGAAGAATATAAAGGCTCGTTGGAGGTAGGGAAGTTAGCTGATATAGCAATTTTAAATAAAAATTTAAATGAAATCGATGAAGAAGATATTAAAAACATACTTGTAGAAAAAACTATATTGGACGGTAAAATTATTTATGAAAGATAGTAATATGGAGAGCAAAACTGCTCTCCATAATTATGATGGAGGATAAAGGATGCTAAATTTAATTGTTTTGATATGTGCTAATATAATTATGATATTTATTATGAAAAAATCAGATGAGAGCAATGCTGATTCTAGACAGACCCTTTTCATTAATTATATTACAGCCTTTATCCTATCTTACATTTCATTCTTGTTAAAATATAAAATAGAATTTAATTATAGCCTGTTATTACTCGCTATAGTAAACGGAATACTAATGGCAATATGTATGATATTGCAAAAAAAAAGTATAATAGAGAATGGTGCTGGAATTTCTACAATCTATAATAGATTGGGAATAATAATCCCAACAGTCTTTTCTATTGTATTTTTAAATGAAGACCCTAGATATACAAATCTATTAGGAATTGTTCTATCTATTGTCGCAATTATTTTGTCATATAATAAAACAAATGAACAAAAATTTATAAAATATAAATATCTGTTTTCAATTTTAATTTTCGGAGGACTTATTGATTTTAATTATAAAATAGCAACTTATTTCTGGGAAGCAAAATACATTGGTCAATACATATTATTTTCTTTTGGAATAGCATTTGTTGTTATGGGAGTATCATTGTGCAAGGAAAAGTTTAAATTAGGAAATAAAGAAATTAAATATGGTATTGGTATTGGATTGGCAAACTACTGTATTACATGGGGAGTAATACATGCTACTTTAGTTTTGCCTTCTTATATTGTTTTTCCTGTATACAGTGGATGTGTAATTTTCTTTGTGAATTTAATCGAATGGATTTTTTTCAAGGCTAAACATACTATTAAAGATGCAATAACAATGGTAATAATTTTTCTGTCGGTATTACTAATTAACATATGATTAAGTCATATTCTAGAGCCGTTATGATGTAAAATAACACAAATTATAGTTATATAGTATAAAAAAAGGCTGAAGAAAACATTTGATATAAAAAAGGGGCTGAAACGCCCCTCTTAATTGTACAAGCAGTACTTGTATACTATGACACCATAAATTTTTAATAACAAATATAATAATCCATATTAACTAAGATGTTGAATATAAAAAGAAAACGAGAGCTTTATAAAATATTTTGAGGTAGTCCAAGCCCATGCCAACATGCAAAATGCTGTTTTTTATGGATTTTGGGCAATGCGATGATATTGCTTTTAAAGATATGGAATTAGATTGCTTATTTGGGTGGCTAATTCCATCTGATGTGGCTGATAACTTTGAGAATATTTATTTGAGATCAAAAGTTGATGATAGCTGGGATGATTTCTGTGTATGGGTCACACCAAATGTAGAAGGCAGCAAACTCAGTATAGTATTTGAGTGAATAAAGAATATAATAATAAAATTTATTAAGCCAGCACAGATACTGGTTTTTTTTTCATGAAGAAAAGCAATGGGATAGACGCTGCATGAAACCATAAAATAAATGAGCTTGAAACTACCATTGGTTCAAACACCATTGCACATTAAAACACATGTGGTAAAATAGAGAAAAGCGTTGGTCACGCGATACTACTAGCACTACTGAGGAGGAAGCATGCGAAAAGACAATATTCATATTTTGGGCGATTTTTTCGACAAGCTTGGCAGAGGATTTTTTTATATAGATAAAAATAGAAAAATCCAAATGGCCAATTATAGAGCAAAGGAGTTTACCGGAATTAATGTCGGCAGCCTTTATGACCACAAGGAAGGCGTCATCAATCCTGGGGATATTGTCGTGATTGCAGATAACTGTGTCGGAGATGACGACGGTGGACTTGTAGCAGATGACTTGAACAAAATAAATATTCACAATAATGATATACTCAAGGGAGATATGCTAATCGCAATAGGTGTCTATGGCAATAGTGATTTTAAGCCGTACTACAAGTATTTGCGCAGTGATGAGTCGGATAGAAAAATTTCAATAGAAAAGGAATATCTAGGCTTTGAAATTTCTGGGATAATAGACAGAGATAGTAAATGCATCAAAATAATAGTAGATAATAGAGAGTATAATTTAGACTATTTGAGTTCGGTTGGTCATATGGTTGTAATCGACGGACAATTGGGCGAGATAAAGTTTTTTCAATCTAAGGGATATACAGCTAGGAAGGAAGACATTGCTATTTTGCTGAGGGGCGGGAGATTTGCCGCAAAGGAAAAGGGCGAAAACAATGTCGATGTTGAGGGCACTTTATTTTTGAATTTATTTGATGAGTCTGAGCTGAGCGAAAAATTATTTAGAATAATAGAGGGGGTAGAGGATGAATACCTTATAGGCTTACCCAAGGAACTGAACAAGAGAGAGTTTATCTGTAGCATTATACCTGATAGCGACGAAGAAACTGGCGATACGGGGGTGTTTTTGATATTGGAACAGCCGGATAAGCTAGAAAATATTATGCATAACCATGAGAAGTTTATTGCGAACATCAAGAATAGGAATCATTTTTCTGCTGATTTTTCAAACTATCCTGAAGATGCGTTCAATGCCTTCGTCGGGAGCAGCAATGTAGCAAAGCAGGTCAAATATCTTGCGTATAAAGCATCACAAAATAAGTTTAATGTCATTATCACAGGAGAAAGCGGCACCGGAAAGTCCAAGATTGCTCATGAAATTCACAAGATGTGGAATGAAAATGCTCCATTTGTAGAGGTGAACTGCAATTCGATACCAGTTACGCTTTTTGAAAGTGAGCTTTTTGGATATGTAGGGGGTGCTTTTACAGGAGCCAATCCTAACGGCAAAATGGGGTTTTTTGAAGCGGCAAGCGGTGGTACAATTTTTCTGGACGAAGTGGGTGAGCTACCTATGGACATTCAGGTGAAGCTTTTGCATGTACTGCAAAATAAGAGCATTTACAGAATAGGTTCTGCAAAACCCGTAGATGTAGATGTGAGAGTGATTGTAGCTACTAATAAGAATCTGGAAGAATCGATTTCCTTGGGAGAGTTTAGAGAGGATTTATACTATAGAATTAATGTGTTTCCGATTGAGATACCGCCTCTAAGAGATCGTAAGCAGGATATTTACCTTCTCATAAACCATATTTTAACTGAATTTTGTAAGAGATATGACATGCCGATGAAGCAATTTTCTGAAGAGGCTTTAGAGGTTCTTGAATCCTATGATTGGCCTGGCAATGTGAGAGAGCTTGAAAATATCGTCGAGAGGGCGATTACCTTGTGCGACTCAAAAATAATTTACAAGGAACACCTTCAGATTATACCTACAGATAGAGGCAGTACTCTAAAAGAACTTTTGGAGTACGAAGAAAAAAAGATTATTGAAAACGCGTTAATAAAAAATAACGGCAATAATAATCTAGTTATTAAAGAGCTTGGAATTTCTAAAACTAATTTTTATGACAAGCTCAAAAAATATGGCTTGAATTAGAAATAAACCCTTTCTACTCTAGGTGTGATTCTACAAAGTATGTCATTTTTATTTGTGCCTGTAATCTTTGCAATATCCGAGATATCCATGGATGAATCAGAGTCATCATAAATAATGACCTCCTTATCTTTATATGTCTTAGCTATATCGGGTATATAGGTGAGATCGATCATGGCGTAGTCCATGTTGATTAAGCCGACGAAAGGGCATTTCCATCCATCAACACTTGCATACCCTTTGTTACTGAGGTTCCTTGGAATTCCGTCCCCATATCCTATGGGGATGGTGCCGATGATGCTTGGTCTTTCGGCTTTCCACGTATAATCGTAACTAACCCCTTCACCCTTACTGATTTGATGAATTTGAGCGATCTTTGTCTTGAGCGAAGAAATTAGCTCGACCTCAACATTCCCTTTATGAAATCCTCTTACTCCATAAATTAATGCGCCAACACGCACCATATCTAGTCTGTATTTTGGATAATCGACGGTTGCGATGCTATCAGCTAAATGTTTTATCTTAAAGTTACAACCCTTCTCTTCGAGCGCCTGAACGAAATTGCTGAATCTTAAAAATTGAACTTCATTGGATTCATCGTCAGTCAATGCCAGATGTGAAAAAATACCTTCAATATTTAAATTTTTCATTTTGTTAATTACCCAAATATCTTCAAGCGATTGATTCGTGTCTGAGAAGCCTAGTCTGTGCAAGCCCGTGTCTATTTTGATGTGAACCTTTGTTTTGTGGTTTTTCATAGATGAGATTTGGTCTAATTTTTTTGCAGAATCGAGGTCAAAAATTGTCTGTGTGATGTTATTTTCCACTACGGCATCAAATAAATGCTCGGGGGTATAGCCCAAAATCAATATTGGAACTGATTCATCACATTCTCTGACTGTTATGGCTTCCTTGAGTGTGGCTACTCCAATATATGAAATTCCTACTGATATCGCGGGTTTGACAAGCTCAGCCAGTCCGTGACCATAAGCATTAGCCTTTAAAACTGCCATAATTCTTGTCCTATCACCGATTAACTTGCTTATTGAATGTATATTGGATTGAAATTTCCCCAGGTCTACATATAACTTTGTATCTCTTAAAGATTTATGCTCATTCATCACAGCTCTCCCATAATTTTCAATATTGAATATATCTGAGTTTGTATTCCAAATTTTATGCATTCTGGATCGGGATCAAGCTTTGAACTGTGCAGTGGATAGGGAATTTTGCAGTCAGGCTTTTTGCATCCCAAATCATAATAAAAACTTTTGACGCTCTTTGAAAAATAAGCGAAGTCATCACAACCAAGGCTTGGCGCTTGGTTCAACAAAACATTTGACTTGCCAAGGGCTAGCTCGCAGCTGCTTTTGATAATCGGGAATAACTCTTCGCTGTTAGTTAATGCTGGGTAGCCATCTTTGAACTTTATTTCAACAGTTGCACCGAAGCCGTTTGCAGCGCCTTCGCAAATATTTTGTACTATCTCCTGAAGCTTTGGAATATTTGATTCGTTTAAGCTTCTGATTATACCTGAAAATGTGACAGAGTCGGGTATTATATTTCCCTTGCTCCCTCCGTGTATCTGACCGACAGTTATTAGCGATGGTTGAATGGGGTCAATTTTGCGTGTTAATCCTGATTGTAGTAAGGTGATTATGTGGCATGAAATGATGATTGGGTCAATTCCCATATTTGGATATGCGCCATGTGATGATTTTCCACAAACCTTGACTTCAAATTCAGTAGATGCTCCGTTAAGTGGTCCGGGACAGAGATTTACAGTACCAACATCGAGGCTTGGGTCAATATGCAATGCGATCGCATAATCAACTTTTGGACTTTCAAGAACACCCTCGCTTATCATTGAATCTGCACCACCTACAGTTTCCTCTGCGGGTTGGAAGAAAAACTTTACACTTCCCTTAAGATGGTCTGAATGAGATTTTAATACAATTGCTGTGCCTAGCAAAATGGATGTATGAATATCGTGCCCGCATGCATGCATAATATTTGGAGATTTCGACTTATGTGCCCACTCTACATCTTCGTTGATTGGCAAGGCGTCCATGTCTGCTCTGATTCCAACGCATGGTTTATCACCCTGTCCTCTGATTACAGCGCAAACTCCATTGTTCTTCTTCATCCTTGTAAATTCTATGTCGTTGGCAGTTAATATATTGCATATATATTCGGATGTGTTGTATTCCTGTTCGCTGAGTTCAGGATTCTCATGTATGTGATTTCGGATTTTTATGATTTCGGGATATATTTTGTTGATTTCTTCATCAATTGCTTTTGTTAAATTTTTTGACATTTGCTATTCCTTTCAGTTAAAATAAAGACTACGCAAGTGGAAAATATTCTACGACTCACTATCAGGAGGATTTAGAATTAAAATGGTAATAATCAAAATAGTGATAGGTTTAATAATTATTATATTGTCTTTTGTTTTTCTCCTAAAAAGTGGAGAAGATAGTTTGCTAAGCCTACTGATGAAGAAGAAAAATATAGGCAATAGAGAAGCAAAGAAGCCTGTAAAATCTGATTATGAAGATGATGGCAGCTGCGAGGACTCAAAAGATAAAGTCTAAATATTCTTTTGGTTCCTCATTCTTGTCGTAGAAGTGCCACCATTCATTTTCATATGGTGTAAATCCGCATTCTATCATCGTATCTTTTAAAAGCAAAGCGTTGCTCTTTTCTATACTGTCTGGGTTGTTGTCAAGTCCTGCCTTCTCACTAAAATCATCGAAAGCAGTGGGCATTGGTACATTTCTATAATTTTTATCAACTAATGTCAGGTCTACGCACTGGCCGTTCATATGTGAATATTTATATGTTTTGTTGTCTTTTGACGGAGGATATGCAACGTAATTATTGTCAGGTAGAGTCTCCCACATTTTCGCTTGCACGCTGACAGGACGGTATGCATCCCATATTTTGACAAAGAGCCCTTCTCTTTTAAACGCATTCTTGGCCTTGATTAGTCTGAATGCGGTAGATTCATGTAAAAAACATTCATTCTCACTATAAAATTTTTTCTTGAAGAAATTCGAAGATTTATAGTATTGCAAATCTATAATAAATTCATCATCAAGGTCAAGTAATCTGACCAAGTGCTTGTACCTGAAAATCATTCAATCAACTCCCTGTTAAACTTATTTCTCAAATATTGTGTTAATAAGCAAATCTTGAATCTAGTGAGCTTGTAACAAAACAACGATAGCCTTTATCGGTGTTGCATAATTAATAAACACACAAACTGCTAGAAAGATATAGAGCGCGGATATGTATTTTTGTTTCTTGTCATATCCGGGCAGAACTTTAAATCTCTTCTCAATCATAATACCATCTATCGATTTAATGAAATTATAGAAATTATTCATTTCTATGGCCGCAACTTTCCCAAATTTAAATAATGGTATTGTTAAAGATGGGTTCTCAAGGCTTCCATCAGAATCCTTGAAAAATTTTATGCTTTTTTTGTCAAATATAGCCCTGCTAATTTCGTCTATATTGATTGAGCCTGCAATCTTGTTGAATTTTTTATATACAATTTGATTTTCGTCATATTCAATAGAAAAAAATCTATGGCCTATAATTAGAAAAATGAGCAGTAGCAAGAGTGCAAACATCAGAATTAATGTTAGAGGAATATTCATCTGATTAGAATATTTTGTGATTCCATAAAATATAATTTGAAGCACTATGGTAAGTCTTAATATTATGTAAATCAAAACCATAAACAAGAAAAATTGTTTAGATAAACTTGTGTTAACGTAATGGACCTTTTTATTATGCATAATATCTCCTTCTACATTTTAAACTAATATCTTATTATATCCTTTAAGCAAGAATCATGCAAAAATATTGTGCAAATATCAAGGTTATTTGATAGAAAATGCGGGTGTTGTTCTGGAAACGGGAATCGCTGTCCTAAAAAAAGGAAAAAATGAGCATTGCTTCCTTTTCGTGAAGGATAAAAAATGAATTTTTACTGAAATTTACGACTTTTGATACAGAACACTTTGTGGTATAGAACTTGCTTTAGATAAATACAAAGTATTCATATAAATTTTTAAGGAGGTAAAAAATTATGATGAATTATATCTGGGTCGCATTTGTTGTGATTGCAGTAATTGCCGGTGGCGTAACAGGCAAGATGGATGCTGTTCTTAACAATGTTTTTGATTTCGCTGGCACTGCAGTCGACATTTCGCTTGGCCTAATCGGAATTATGAGCTTCTTTTGCGGTCTTATGAAGGTTATGGAGGATGCCGGTCTTTGTGACAAGATAGGTAAGGCATTATCACCAGTAATGAGGAAGCTGTTCCCAGGAGTTCCCGCAGATCACCCTGCAAACTCAATAATGGCACTTTACTTTGCTGCTAATATTTTGGGAATAGGTAATGCAGCCACACCATTTGGTCTAAAGGCTATGCAGGAGCTACAGACTCTAAACCCAACTAAGCGCATTGCTACAGATGCACAGGTTATGCTACTTGCTATAGCTACAACGTCTATAACAGTTATACCTGTAACCGCAATCGGTCTTCGTGCAGGAGTACAGGCTGCAGGAGCATCTGAGATAATCGCCCCTGTTATTATAGCTACTACTATTTCTACAGTTGTTGGTATCTTTTTCACTATTGTATTAGGAAAGACAAAGAGATGGAAATGGGAGAATGTAATTGAAAAAGAAATAGCTGCTGGAACTTTAGAAATTAACGAAGACTATATAGGAGATGATCCTATTGTTTTACCTGATAATTTCGGTAAGGAGGAAGTAATAACTCCGAATAAGGGCGTAGATAAGGAGAAGTAAAATGACACATGTATTAGAACTAATATCGATTTGGGCAATACCTGTTGTAGTTGCTGTAGTTTGTTTTTATGCTATTACTAAGAAAGTGCCGGTTTATTCAGTATTTACTGAAGGAGCAAAAGAAGGCTTTAAGACAGCCGTAATGATTATTCCTTATCTTGTGGCTATGCTATGTGCTATCGGAATGTTCAGAGCGTCTGGTGCAATGGATTGGCTAGTTAGTGTTATAAATCCTGTAACAAGTTTAATAGGCATGCCTGGAGAAGTTCTTCCTATGGGCATCATGAGATCGTTCTCAGGTGGTGGAGCTGAAGGAATGATGGTTGACCTTATCAAGGAGTATGGAACCCAATCTCAGATAGGAAGAATTGCGGGAGTTGCACTTGGTTCAACAGAAACGACATTCTATGTAGTTGCAGTATATTTTGGAGCTATAGGTGTTACTAATGTTAGACAGTCAATTGCAGCAGGTCTTTTGGGAGATTTGGCATCATTAATTGCCGCTACAGTCATCGTAAATGCAATGTGGTATTAACATGATTTTTCCAAAAAAACTCCGCGAGGGTGACAAAATAGGGTTGGTTTGTCCAAGCTCGAAAATTAAGGCAGAGGATGTCATCAAATGCAAAGAAAGCGTTGAAAAACTAGGCTTTGAACCTGTTTTTGCAGAAAATATCAATGATTCTTATGCTGGATATATGGCTGGTGATGAAAAAACCAGGGCATATTGGATCAATAAGATGTTTGAAGATGATGAGATTGATGGCATTTTCTGCATAAGGGGCGGCGATGGTAGCTCAAGAATAATGCAGTATCTTGATTATGATTTAATTTCTAAAAATCCAAAGGTCTTTGTTGGATATAGCGATGTTACGAATTTATTGAATGCGTTCAGCAAAGATTGCGGTTTCGTAACATATCATGGGTCAATGGTTCTGAGCAATATGATTGATTTTGATGAATTGAGCAAAGAATCCCTATTGAGAATGGTCAAAGAAACAAATCAAGATGAGATTTTAAATTTTAAAAATGCCGATTATGCAATAGAAATTCTTCGGTATGGCAAAGCAGAAGGCAGGTTGTCTGGAGGGAACTTATCTCTTTTGTCAGCATCCGTAGGAACACCATACGAGTTTGAATCGAAAAATAGTATTATTTTCATTGAGGAAATTGGTGAGCCTTTAAGTAAGATCGATAAGTGGATATATCACCTTAGAAATTCCGGCAAATTTGATGAATGCGCTGGTGTGATTTTGGGTCAGTTTACAGAGATAACAAATCCTGATGACGAGACTTTTGGTGCAATCGAATCCATAGGAGATGCGTTAAGAGACTTTGATTTCCCTGTGGTTTACAATATTCAAGCTGGACATGGCAAGCCAAACCTAACTTTACCGATCGGTGGTACATGCACTATTGATACAGAATCAAAACAAATTTTAACTTTTGAGTGTTAGTAATGCTCGATAAACAAAATTTTATAGAAACGAAATCAAGAGGCATGTTTTAGCAGAATTGATAATAAGTAAGAAGGAATATGGTATATGGAAATAGAAATAAAAAATAATAAATTATTTTTTGATGGATGTGACACGGTCGAATTAGCAAGAGAGTACGGTACGCCACTTTACGTTGTATCAGAGAATGAAATCTTAAATAGAATTAGTGAACTCAAGGAATGCTTTTTAGATAAATATCAAAATGTCAGAATTGCGTATGCAGCGAAAGCGTTCTTCCCGCTTTACATGGCTAGGCTTATAAAACAACAAAATATTTGTGTTGACGTTGTTTCTGGCGGGGAATTGTATACGGCTATAAAAGCGGGCATTTCTCCTGAAAGAATTGAGTTTAACGGTAACAACAAGCTATATTCAGAATTGGAAGCAGCCATAGACTACGGTGTTGGTCGTATAATTGTTGACGGTTTTCACGAACTAGATCTGATAGAGGATATATGCAAGAAAAAGAATAAGAAAATTGAAATACTTCTTCGCCTGACACCAGGAGTCAAAACATCAAGCCATGATTATATTGTAACAGGTAAGAAGGATTCAAAATTCGGATTCACTGCAGATGAAGAAACTGTTTTGCCGATCGTAAAGAAAGCCTTGGCTTCAGAGTATATACACCTCAAAGGGTTCCATTTTCATGTAGGCTCGCAATTGTTTGAAAATGAATACCACCTAGAGGCACTAGATAAAGTTTTAGATTTATTTCTATTAGTGAACAAAGAAACGAATTGGGATATTGAAGAATTGAATGTCGGAGGAGGCTTCGGAGCGAAGTACATAGATGAAGAGAGAAAACCATTCAGCTACTTCTTAGATCCAATAATGGAGGCAATCGCAGACTTTTTCCAAAAAAATAACAAATCTATGCCGACTGTAGCAATAGAACCAGGCAGGAGCATCGTTGCAGAGGCTGGGATTACTCTCTACTCAGTTGGAGAGATTAAGGAAATTAAAGACTTGATCAAGTATGTCTCAGTTGATGGTGGTATGGCAGATAATATTAGGCCAGCACTCTATCAGGCGGAGTACACGGCAATAGTTGCGAATAAGGCGGATGAAAATTATCCCGACAAGGAAGTGGTTTCAATTTGTGGTAAATGTTGTGAATCGGGCGATATACTCATCAAAAACATTGAACTGCCAAGAACTGAAATGGGCGATATTATTGCCATGCTTTCAACCGGCGCTTATGGTTATTCAATGGCTAGTAATTACAACAAAATACCTAAGCCAGCTGTCGTAGCAGTTAAAGATGGCAAGGCTGAATTGGTTGTTAGACGACAAACCTTTGAAGACATGACTAGAGAAGAAATTTAGGAGGAGCAATGAATAAATTAATTGACATGCACTGTGACACTATGCTTGAAGCGTGGAGAAAGAACAAGCCTCTAAAGGATATTGACTTGTCGATTAACCTTGATTTGCTCAAAGACAACAATTGTCTAGCTCAATTTTTCGCTATTTTCATGTCCCCCATAGAGCAAAAATATATGACGGCTTGGGAACTCTTCGAAAAAGTACATTCATACTATGAGGAACAGCTTAAGAACTTCGAGAATATTGTTGCACCTGTTTTGTGCAAGGGTGATATAGAACAAAATAGTAAAGCTGGCAAGATATCGTCAATGCTCACAATTGAGGATGGAGTACTGCTTGAGGGTGATATTGAGCGTCTGCACAAAGTCTTTGATATGGGAGTAAGGCTTATAACCTTAACTTGGAATTTTGAGAACTCAATCGGGCATCCTTGCAGTGATGACCTAAAGAAAAATGCGATGGGGCTGGAGGCTTTTGGAATAGATGTTGTAAGAGAGATGAACAATCTAGGGATGCTAATTGATGTATCTCACGGGTCAGAAAAGCTATTTTTCGATGTATGCAAATATTCCGACAAGCCGTTTGTCGCATCTCATTCATGTGCAAAATCCCTATGTGGTCACAGAAGAAATTTGACAGATGTACAATTGAAAGAACTTGGCGATAAGGGCGGTGTCGTTGGTATAAACTTTGAAAAATCATTTCTAAGAGATGATGGAGGGTATGCAACCTTTGATATTATCATCAAACACCTACTTTACATGAAATCAAAAGCAGGCATCGATGCGCTGGGCTTCGGTTCAGACTTTGATGGCATTGAGGATAACGGCGAACTGATAAACTATAGCGGTTTTGAAAAATTGCTTGAGAGAATGCAAAATCACTTCACTGATGATGAAATTGATAAAATTTCACATGAGAATGCTTTGAGAGTGATAAACGATGTATTGCCAAGTAAATAACTGAGCAAACAAAGCGTTATGTAAGCTGTAGCTAAGCAAGAAAAGATTTAAGCAAGTAAATACCTACGTAAGTAAACAGGCAAGTCAGGCATGCAACAGTTCTTAGTTATACTTGAGTAGCGAATGATTTTAATAGCCTCATCTTCGGTAACCACAGATTCATGCGGTGCGTAGATGAGGTTGTTTATTGTATATGTAAAAGCTTGCGTTTAACGTGGGGGTTGAAATAATCCAGATTAACTAAGATGTTGTATATTAAAAAACAGAGTAATTTTTCAAGTAGAAGGGCTCCAATTGCCCAACGAAATGAAAAAATCTCTGTATATCCTAATTATATAACTCTGAGATATAAAAAGCAAGCAATCAGCAAGATATGGATTTTCATAAATTGTTATGAATAGTTAAAGCAATAGAAAATTAATACTATTTTATTAGAATAGCGAAGTACTTGATTGTAGGAATGGCAGGAAGTATAATGTGCTTGGAGTTAAAAAATTTTTTATATTAGGTTGTATATTAGCATTCCCAATCGTTCTTCTTGTTATACTTGTTAAGATGAATAAGTAACGGGCAACCCATGCAGGAAGTGAGAACAGAAGAATAAAGATGTTTTAAATATGAAGAATTATGAATACGCTTTGATCAAAGCATTATATTTAGTGGATGGTACATACACAGTGGGCGCAGCTACGCGGGAGGAGCTGCGGGTATTTTGCACTAATATTCGGCGTTGGTTTATCTTTAATATAGAAGCACAACACTAAACCTTACAGGATTATAGAAAAATGATTAAATTTTCAACTGACGACAAACGTTCAATATTTAAATCAGTAATAATTATTGTCTTTATTGTACTTACGATGCTCTTTCTGTATAAAGGATATATGGCTAATCAAGAACAGAAAATGCAAAAAATTGTTTCAAAGTATGCTGATAAAGGCATGCTAGTTTATGGCGCAGATGACAGCGCTCCTCCGCTGAGATTTGTCGATGAGGATGGTAAATACAAGGGCGTTGTACCAGATTATATGAGTTTAATTTCGATTGAATTAGGCATACAAATTGAATGCGTCCCATACAAATGGAATGATGCACTTGAAGCTATCAAAACAGGGGAAACTGACATGATAGACTTATTTATAAGTCCAGCCAGATCAAAGTATATGGAATTTACGAAGCCTCTGTACACATTGCGCACAATTATGGTTACCAATCGAAATCAAAAGTACAGATTAGATGACATTGATAAATTACAGGTAGCAACTCAAATGGGTGACTATGCGAACACTTATTTGAAGGAGCATTATCCTAGTGCAGAGCTTGTATATGTTCACGACGTAGGGGAAGGTCTCAATTTGCTTATTAATAACAAAGTCGATGCGGTTATAGGAGACGAACCAGTTGCACAGTATTATGCAGATAAATTAGGCATAAAAGGACAAATCAGAACAATCAACACCTCGCTTTATGAAAAACCAGTTGTAATAGGTGTAAGTAAGGAAAAAGCAGATTTAGTAAAGCCACTAAATATGGCTATTGATAAGATAAATAGATCAGGGCAACCAGACAAAATACAGCAAATCTGGTTTGGCATTTCAACACCACTACTTAAACCTGGCAATTCAGTATCACAAATTTTTAAATACCTCAGCCTAATAGTAATACTAGTTGCTTTTATCTTTGGAATAAAACTGATCGAAAACCGCTTTCTAAAGATGCAGGTACGTTTAAGGACACGAGAACTGGAAGAGAGTAGGAATGAACTAGCTTTGATTTTCAATGAAATGCCAGAGGGTATTCTTGTAATTGACAAGAACGGAAAAATTCAATCTGCGAATGAGCTGGTTGCCTCTTTTGTGCGATTAAAATATGAAGATGTTATTGGAATGCATTATGTGGATTATATTAAAAAGTTGAATATCGCACAGGCAAAAGAAATTATTGAAGCGGTTAATTCTCATAATACTGGTGCTATAATACAGGCAGAAAAGGGACATTTCATACTCAAGGTTAAACTTTTAGATATGGGTGGAGAGAGAACAAAAGACATTATTATGACGATAGAGGATACGACGGCTGATGTCATAAAGAATAATCAACTGTTGCAGTCATCTAAGATGATTGCAGTTGGGCAGCTTGCAGCGGGTATGGCCCATCAGTTGAGAAATCCTTTGGGAATTATACGCACTCATAGTTATTTGCTAAGCCTGAATGATAGCATTAATTCCAAGGGCAAGGATTCTATAAAATATATTGATGATAGTGCAAAGCGAGCAGGTTCTATAGTGGATAACGTTATGAACTTCTGGAGAATGTCGGATAGCGGTGTATCTTCGATTAATCTCAAGGATTTTATTAATGCTTTAATCATCTTAAATGATGATGCTATCAACAAAAAAGGTCTAACTGTAGATTTAAAATGTGATAAGGGGCTTACGATACAAAGTAGCCAAGAGTCTCTAAAGCATATACTAATGAATTTGATTCAGAATGCAATTGAAGCGGTTAAAGAAAAGATAGGAATAATCATAATTAGGGTTTCTGAAGAGGAAGGTAATATCATAATAGAGTGCGAGGATAATGGATGTGGTATTGCGAAAGAGAATTTGGAATATCTTTTTAATCCATTTTTTACAACAAAGCCTCCAGGAGAGGGGACAGGCTTGGGCTTATATGTTGTTTATTCTGAGATTAAATACCTAGGCGGAGATATAGATGTTAATTCTATATTAGGAAAAGGGACCACATTCTCCATAAAATTTAAAAATCAAAAAAAGGCATAGGAGTTGATAATAATATGAGGAATGAGTCTGTTAATATATTGATTGTTGATGATGAAGCGGATTATAGAGATACCTTGAGCATATTCTTTGAGGCACTTGGATATAGTACCGAAAAAGTAAAATCCGCAGAAGATGCATTGAAATTGCTAGATAGAAAATTCTTTCCTATTATCGTTACAGACATGATGATGGATGGAATGAGTGGAATTGATCTTCTCAAAATAGTTAAGAAAGAATATGCGGATGAAATAGAGGTGATCATGGTAACTGGTTACGGTAGTATTGAAACTGCGGTTGAAACCATAAAAACGGGAGCCTTCGGATATTTTATTAAAAGTCATAATCCTAAAGAACTACAAGAAGAGGTTGAAAGAGCTGCAAAATCGATGGAGATTAGGAAATGGAAGTCAATAGAAGCCTCAAAGATGAATTTTGTCGTTAGCAGTAAGAATCCTAAGATGGCAAAAATTTGGGCACTTGTTGAAAAACTTGCAGATTCGGATGCTAATGTTTTGATTACTGGAGAGAGCGGAACTGGAAAAGAAATTATGGCAAATCGAATACATGAGTTGAGCGGTCGTAAAAATGAAGCTTTCGTTCCCATAAATTGTCAATCGATACCTGCTAGCCTAATTGAATCTGAACTCTTTGGTCATGAAAAGGGAGCTTTTACTGGCGCAAATGAAAGCCACAAGGGTAAGCTGGAAAAGGGTAATATGGGAACGATATTTTTGGATGAAATAGGCGATATGAGCACAGATATGCAGGGAAAGCTGCTTAGAGTATTAGAAAACCATCAGATTGAGCGAGTTGGCTCAAATGTATCTATAGATGTCAACTTTAGAGTCATAAGTGCTACAAATAAGCCTCTCAGTGATATGGTGAAAGAAGGCTACTTTAGAGGAGATCTGATGTACAGAATAAATACTTTTGAAATTGATATTCCGCCCCTCAGGGAAAGGCGTGAAGATATTCCAACATTTGTAAACTATTTTACAAGAAGGTATGTTGCAAAAACTGGGAAGTGCATATGTGGTATAAGTGAAGACACATGGCAATTTTTGCTTAATTATAATTATCCAGGGAATGTTCGTGAACTTAAGAATATGATTGAACGGATGGTTATATTAGCACCAAAAGATGGGATTTTACACATGGATGACAAAAAAGGTGTTGGATATCTGAATGAGATTGAAGATATGGGGGTAGTCGAGCCATATAGAGATGCGAAACGTAAATGGGAAAGAAATTACATAATAGGAGTTTTGGATAAAGAATATGGAAATATTACAAAGGCAGCTGATATTATGGAGTTAAGCAGAAGACAGTTGTTTAACAAAATGAAGGAATTGAATATTAAGATTAACTAAAGCTTGTGATAGGAATGCTAGTACTAGGCAATATATTTCATAATAGAAATATATTGCCTAGCATTTTTTTGTTAATTTTAAAAGATTACTTAAATGTATAGATGGACATAAATATATGTATTGAAAATCCAAGGGGAAAAATGAGCAAATATTTACACGTCTTTTGGCATGTAACTTGCTTGCATATAAATCAAACTATATTAAATTTTATTTATCAAATTTTAAAAAGTTAGGAGGAAATTATGGAAGAGAAAAAAATGTTGGAATTTTATGGGGGCAGAAAAGTTTCCCTACTGCCATTTGTAATTTTTATAATTACAATTATTACTACCACATTTGTTTGGTCATCAATTTCTGATGGTGCATTATGGGTGCCTGCATTTGTGGCTTTGGTAATTCCGTTCTTTTTCGCAAAAGACAAAAAGTATTATTCTGAAGTAATTATTGAAGGTATGGCTAGTAAAGATTGCCTTGTGCCGATTGTATGCTGGATATTTGCAGGGGCTTTCTCACGTGTTCTTAGAGTTTCAGGTTTGGCATCAGGTATTGCTGGTGTGGCAGCTGGCTTTGGAGTAGGACCTACGCCGTTTCTTATTATCACATTTGCTGCATCTGCACTATTTGCTACAGCATCTGGTACTGGATTTGGAACTATTGCTGCCGGAATGGGAGTTTTATATCCTGCTGGTGTAGCTTTGGGTTGTAATCATCCGCTTCTTGCTGGTGCTATTATATCTGGCGCTGCTTTTGGTGACAACCTCGCACCAATTTCAGATACAACTATTTGCTCTGCAACAACACAGGGAGTAGATGTTCCGGGAGTGGTAAAATCTAGAGTTAAATATTGTATAGTTGCATCTTTGATTGCTATACCTGCATTTATTATTGTAAGTATGATAAAGGGCTTAGATGCCAGTGGAGTTGCAGAAAATGCAGCATATAATCCTTGGACATTGATAATGCTTATACCTGTTGCAATAACAATATATATAGCAATCAAAACAGGCGATATTATTGTAGCTACAACCGTAGGTATTGTGATAGGATTTGCTTTTGCTATTCCTGCTGGACTAATTGATTTTATCCACATGGATTCAAATTCAGAAGTGCCGGCAGTAATATCAGTCGCAGGTGAAGGGCTTGATAGGACTGTAGGAGGAGTTCTGTATGATGGTGTTGCAAGCATGATTCAAGTAATAGTTCTTTGCCTATTGTTATTTGGTTCAATCAATATAATGAGACGAGGCAAAGGTGACATTATGATTTTGGATGCACTTGGTAAGATTGCCAGAACTGCAACAGGTGCAGAATGGGTGGTTTCCCTAATGGTAATTGTTCTATCTGGTATTATGGGTCTGAATGCTCCGGCTATCTTGGCAGTGGGTGCATCTTTTGCTAAGCCTCTAGGAAAACAACATGGTATTTCACCTTACAGAATGGCTAACTTGATGGATGCACAATCCAATACCTTGGCATATTGTCTGCCATGGTCACCAGCGATGATATATACTCTAAGTTTTGCAAAAGACTCTGGCGCCCCTTTAACTGGTATTGAAGTAACACCTATGGTTCTTTACTGCTTTGCAATGTTTATCGTAATGTGTGCATCAATAGTGCTTAAGATAGGAAGGAACGATTTGATGGATCAGCTTAGTCCTGAAATGAGAGCTGAATATGTTCATGAATAGGGCTTTGCTCTTATAACATAATTTTCCAAAGTAGTATATAGAAAGGAGCACTTAAACATGAAAAATGCAAAAAAAGGCGACTGGGTTCAAGTCGAAGAAGTTGTTTTGAAAGCTGGTGAAAGAGCACCACAGGTCCCAGAAGATACACAGAAATGTGATCTTAAAATGTGGGTGAAAGGTATAGCACTAGAAGACGGGAGTTCTGGTGATATCATTAAAATTAAAACCGTAACTGGAAGGTGTACAGAGGGACGGCTAGTAGATATAAATCCTCGTTATGTACATGATTACGGTGAATTTCAGCCTGAACTTTTAAAAATTGAATTGCAGCTTAAGGATATAATGTTTGGGGAGGATAACGATGTCATTGGATAAATCATATGCAGGGATAAATTCCAGAAAAAACGAAATCATGAAAAATGCAATGCAAATTGATTATGACCAATTTGAAAAGGAAGGCATTGGCTTTGATTATGAAGGAATGATGAAAAAGGTTGGATATTCAATTGAAGAGATGAGAAAAATTCAATTGGAACATGGTGTTGGCAATACTCCCATTATTGAACTTCGAAACTTAACCAAATTAGCTCGAAAATATGCTCATAAGGGGAAAGGCGCTCGTATCTTGGTAAAAGATGAGGCAGCTAATGCATCAGGGAGTTTCAAAGCGAGAAGAGCATCTATTGCAGTTCATCATGCAAAGAAACTGGGATATAAAGGTGTTATTGCTGCGACTTCGGGAAATTACGGAGCAGCTGTTGCGGCTCAGGCAGCAATGCATGGGTTAAAATGCATCATCGTTCAGGAATGCTATGACGATGATAAGATTGGACAGCCTGAAATTCTTGAAAAACAAAGAATTTGTGAAGCATATGGTGCTGAAGTTGTGCAGCTTACTGTAGGACCTGAATTGTTTACTACACACCTGAGCTTACTCGAAGATACCGGTTATTTCAATGCTTCGCTATATACTCCATTTGGTATTGCAGGAGTTGAAACCTTGGGCTATGAAATAGGCGAAGAATGCAAAAACAGATTTGGGAAAAATCCGGATGCAGTATTGTGCACAGATGCTGGCGGTGGAAATTTAACTGGAACGGCTAGAGGGTTAAAGTTGTTTGGAGCTGTTGATACTCAGATAATAGGTGCATCTATTGACTTACATGGATTGCACATGGCTTCGAACCATGATTTTAACAAAAAATCATGCACTACAGGTCATACTGGATTCAGTTTCCCATTTATATCATGGCCTGACAGATCCGATTGTCCAAGAAATGCCGCAAGGGTATTAAGGTATATGGATAGAATGGTAACTGTTAAACAGGGAGAAGTATTTTTCATAACGCAGGCGTTGGCTATTTTGGAAGGTTATGAGAGAGGACCAGCAGGAAACACAGCATTAGCAGCCGCTTTTGCTGTAGCTCAGGAAATGGATGAAGACCAGATTTTGGTTGTTAATGAAACTGAATATACAGGTGCAGGAAAACATCCTATGCCACAGCTAACTTTTGCAAAACAAAACGGAGTTGAAGTTGTCTTTGGTGACCCTGACGATGATGTTCCTGGAAAGAGCATTGTTTTTCCTAAAGACCCAAGCCTTTGCAAAGCAAGGGAGGTAGATATAACTAGATTTAAGAAGTCATATGTTAAGAACTGCGGTAAATTTAAAAATCTAGAAGCTGCTTCAGCGGAAGATATAAAATTTATCATGGAAGAAATAAGAGAAGACAGAGATTTCGTAGTAAATGAATTGAAAAATGTTGGAATAAAGGTTTTATAAGATTTCACGCTTTTGATTTGTAATAGTGAGCATAGCAATTATACGATTGCTTAATCTTTATAAGACTAAATAAAACAGAACAAAATAATCATACAGGTTCCTCGTGGCTAATTTGTTGCGGAGGGACCTTTTTGTAATTTGCGTTAGGTTTTCCGTTATTGCCCCAACAATGTGATTTTCTAATTTTGCTCCACTTAGTCGAAAAAAATGGTAAAATAGTACAGAAAAGGGAAAAATATCATGATTTTAATTTTTAGAAAAGGAGTTTGACATGAGTTGCAACAAAATACCCATCCAAGAAACCTATGGCGATAGGTTCCAGCATTGCTGGGGATGTGGTGCTAAGAACAAAGACGGGTTACACTTGCATACTTATCCAAGTGAGGACGGCAGTGAATGCATTTCACAATTTTTGCCAGATGAAAAATACAGCGGAGGAGTGCCTGCGAACCTATTTGGAGGTCTTATAGCGACGCTATTTGACTGCCATGGGACTGCTTCAGCGGCATGGTTCAATCATAGAAACCAGGGACTTAAGCTTGATAAGGATACCGTTATAACTCGCTATATAACAGCAAGACTAGAGATTGATTTTAAAAAGCCTGTACCAATGGGTAAAGTTATTACGGTTAGATCTGTGCCCAACGAAATCGATGAAAGAAAAATTATAGTTTCTATGAAAATGGAAGTTGACTGCGAAATTAAAGCAGAAGCAAGAATGGTTGCGGTTAGGATAAAGGATGATATGTAGACAATATCTAGTTAAATATACATTTTATGCATATTTAACCATTTTTATATTATCTCGTTAAAGCATTGACAAAAAAATGTTATGTAATAAAATAGAGATATAGTATTTTTATTAACAATTATTTTTAGGAGGTAAAGAAATGAAACCCACAGTGAAACGAATTGCACTGGGAACGATTTTCCTAGTAGCAATTGTACTCATGAGTTATCTCATGGTATTTGCTGAAGATGGTGGAGATGATTACAAACCTGCAATGTATTCTACATTCTGGGCACTTGTTCCACCAATCGTAGCTATCGGGCTCGCACTTATTACTAAAGAAGTTTACAGCTCACTCTTTATAGGTATCGTAATAGGAGGTCTATTCTATTCGAACTTTAGCTTTGAGGGTACTGTAAACCATGTTCTACAGGACGGTATTGTTTCTGTTCTATCAGATACATACAACGTAGGTATTCTCGTATTCTTGGTTGTACTAGGCATTGTTGTTGCACTAATGAACAAAACAGGTGCTTCGGCAGCTTTTGGTAGATGGGCAGAAGTAAAAATTAAAACAAGACTTGGTGCTCAGCTTGCCACAGTTGCACTAGGTGTAATGATCTTCGTTGACGACTACTTCAACTGCTTAACAGTAGGTAGTGTTATGAGACCAATCACAGATAAACACAAGGTTTCTCGTGCTAAACTTTCATATTTGATTGACGCTACAGCTGCTCCTGTTTGTATCATTGCTCCAATTTCATCTTGGGCTGCTGCAGTAACAGGATTTGTACCTGGTGAAGATGGATTTACTGTATTCCTTAGAGCAATTCCTTACAACTACTATGCACTACTCACAATATTTACAATGATTATGCTTACAGTTATGAAGTTTGACTTTGGCCCAATGAGAAAGCATGAGGACAATGCAATCGCTGGAGACCTTTACACTACTCCTGACAGACCATATGCTGATGCCAAGGATGATGAAATTAAGGGTAATGGTACTATGATTGACCTAGTACTTCCTGTAATCATTTTGATTATCCTTTGTGCATGTGGAATGCTTTACACAGGTGGATTCTTCTCGGGCGAGAACTTCGTAGTTGCATTCTCGAACTCTGACGCTTCTGTAGGTCTTTCCTCAGGAAGCGTTATAGCACTATTGCTTGCTATCTTGTTCTATACTTCAAGAAAAGTTTTAAGCTTTACTGATTGCATGGAATGTATTCCAGAAGGATTCAAAGCAATGGTTCCACCAATCTTGATTCTGACATTTGCATGGTCTTTGAAGGCAATGACTGACAGCCTTGGAGCTGCTCCATATGTTGCTAACTTTGTTGAGCAAAGCGCAGGCTCATTCATGAGCTTCCTACCAGGGATTATATTTGTAATTGCTTGCTTGCTTGGATTTGCAACAGGTACATCATGGGGAACATTTGGTATCCTTATTCCAATCGTAGTTGCAGTATTTGAGAACAATGATCCTCAGATGATGATCATCTCAATCTCGGCTTGTATGGCTGGAGCTGTTTGTGGTGACCACTGCTCACCAATTTCAGACACAACAATCATGGCTTCTGCAGGTGCTCAGTGCAACCATATTAACCACGTTAATACTCAGTTACCTTACGCAATGACAGTTGCTGCTGTATCGTTTGTTTCATACATAGTTGCTGGATTTGTTAAGACGATTGCAATTGCACTTCCTGTTTCATTCTTGCTGATGCTAGGAACTCTGCTAGTACTTAGAAAAATGTACGGAAAAGAAGCTGAATAACTGAATAAGGCTTTGATAGTGAATATATAGATGGCAGCATAAGGCTATTGATATTTTACTAAAAGAATAAAAGTATCTGTTTAGTACAGAAAAACAAACCGCATGTGCGGTCTTCGATGAGATTTGAAGATTACGCTACATGCGGTTTTCTTTTTGCTGGGCTTACCACGTTCAAACCACCTGTTTTGCGGTTGGAACCGATTTTCTACTGATTTTAATCTTTAACTTTAAGGACAATTACCGTGTCGCCTTCACGAATCATTGTTTCACCAGTAGGTATTACGATTTTTCCTTCTTTACTTTGAATCATAATTATCAGTGAGTCATTTTCGATTTTAAGATCACATAACTTCTTGTTAAGCCAAGGATGAGAACTTGAAATCTTTAATTCCATCAGTTCCTGACCAACGGGATCAAAGTATGATTCGCCTCCGACGACAATTGTGTCGCCTGCATTAAGAACCGTATCGCCCCGGGGAATAATTGTTTTGTTGTCTCGAATTATTTTGGCGATAATAAAGTCAAAGGCTAGCTGCAATTCTAATATTTTCTTACCGCAGAGTATGCTTGCGGGCGGAATATCTGAAACTATAAACCCAACATCAGATTTGTCTTGGTAGTAATTGAATGTTTTGAGAACCGTATCATTTTCATCGACCATATTTAGCTTTTTACAAAATATCGGAAGTATTGTGCCTTGAACGAGCTGCGAGACAAGACATATACCGAATACAATGTGAAAGATATCGGTGTCAAGTGGCACATGAGAGTTTACAACTATTATAGCGAATGCAATCGCAGCGGCACCACGAAGACCTGCAAGTGAGAGTATGAAAATTTGTGCTAAGCTTCTCTTAAATGGCCTAATCAGAATATAAGTCGCGAGCGGTCTTGCAACAACTGTTAGGAACACAACGGCAATAATTGATAGGAGCATTGTGCTTTTTAAACTTGAAAAGTTTGACAGAAGGCCGAGGAGATAGAACATGCCTATCTGCATCAGGTTTGTGAATCCATCAAAGAAGAATACAATATCTCGTTTTCCTACGAATTCTTGATTTCCTAGATAAATACCGAGAAAATAAACAGTCAAATAGCTGTTACCGCCTAGCAGATTTGAGATAGCGAACGAAAGACACACAACCGAAAAAATGAAAACGGTGAAGAGCCCGTCCTGTGAAAAATTAAAAAAGTTAATAACCTTTTTCACTAGGAAGCCTGCAATGAAGCCTATTGCGATACCGAAAACAATTTGAGTTAAAATTAAGATTGGTATGGAGGTATCGACGCCTTTTATAATGGAAATAAAGATGATTGTCATCGTGTATGCAGTTGGGTCATTTGAGCCTGATTCAAGCTCCAGCATGGGCGCAGTGTGGTACTTTAGGTTTAGATTTTTGGAGCGCAAAACAGACGAAACCGATGCATAGTCGGTTGAGGCGATGACAGATGCCAATAGCATGCTTTCAATGAAATTTAGCTTTAAAACAAAATGAAAAAATACACCACAAAATGCAGCAGTTAGGACTACACCAAGCGATGCGAGTAAGGCGCTTTCTCTAAAAGCGGGCTTTGCCATTTTCCAGTTTGTTCCGAATCCACCGTAAAACATTATTATCATGAGGGCGACTGTGGCAAAATTTTCAACTAAATTATAGTTTTCAAATTTTACACCAAGAGAACCCGTTATCATCCCCATAACGATAAATAGTAGAAGTGAGGGCAATCCAATTCGGTCTGAAAACTTTACTGCAACAAGAGCCATAAGCAAGACAATTGAAATAAGCAGTAATATTGTCATAGATGTGTTCCTCCTTGTTAAATTGGTATTAATAATTCTATCATGAATGAGTTTTCAAAACAAATATTTAGAGGTGTTTGCCAATGCCTGTTTTAGACGTAATTTAGGCGACTACTTATATGGGCAGGATTAAATTTGTTTAGAAAAACTATTATCCGTATTCAGAAAGTAATTGATTTAATATCCAGAAAACGATTGACTCAGATAAACTAATGTGTAATAATATAAACAAATGATTACAAAGAATTTAGGCTGGTGATTAAAATGGTAACCGATAGAGAACATGAAATTCTAAAACTTGTAAAACAAAATCCTATGATTTCACAACAGGAGTTAGCAGCTCATCTTGGAATCGCTAGATCTTCAGTTGCTGTGCACATTTCAAATCTCATGAAAAAGGGTGAAATAAGGGGTAAAGGCTATGTCATTGGCGGCGAGCAATACGTGGTTGTGATAGGAGGACTGACAAGAGATGTAGGAGGCAAGCCATTCTCAAAACTTATCATGGAGGATTCAAACCCTGGGATTGTGAATACGACAATGGGTGGTGTCGGGAGAAATATCGCACATAATATGAGCCTGATGGGTATTGAAACCAAGATGCTGACTGCTGTCGGTGACGATGATGTAGGGCAGTCTATCAGGATTCATAGTCCACATGAAAAGCTAGATTTTAATGATGTACTTTCCGTTCAGGGACAGAAAACTGCTACATATTTATATATCGCCGATCAAAATGGAGATATGATATCCGCAATAGCCGATATGAGGGTCTTTGATTTTATCAGTCCAGAATACATTGAAAACAAGAAAATGCTGATATCGAATGCTAAGGCAATCGTGATAGATGCTAATATTCCTAGTGAAACAATGATGAAATTGACAGAGCTTTACGATGGCCCTATTTTCGTTGATCCAGTTTCAACGGAGAAGGGAAGAAAGCTCAAACCATTTCTAAAATACATTCATACCTTAAAACCAAACAAAATGGAAGCCGAAATGCTTTCCGGAGTCAGCATTGTGGACGAAAAAACACTTAAAGAAGCTGCGAATATTTTGTTAATGAAGGGTGTAAAAAGGGTATTTATAAGCTTAGGACGATATGGTGTATACGCTGCCTGCGAGAACAAAATAATCAAAGCGCCAATCATGCCGGTTAAGCTGGCAAATGTCACAGGCGGAGGGGACTGCTTCATGGCGGGACTTGTTTATAGCTATCTTAATGATTTCTCATTTGAGAAAACAGTGAAATTCTCGCTTGCTGCATCCGCAATGGCGGTCGAGGGCGAGCAGACAATAAACGAAGATATAACAATAGAGAGAATTCTTGCACGCGCAGGGATTCGCCGGACATCTTAGAGGACGAGGTGGACGCAAAATAAAAATTCTTGCATGTCCAGGGATTTGCTAATGAAATGGAGGATTGAAATGGAAACTAAATATTTGGAAATTGCGCCTGAAGTTAGCAAGGCGCTCGCAAATGGCGAACCTGTGGTTGCCTTGGAATCGACTATTATTTCGCATGGAATGCCATATCCACAAAATGTTGAAACGGCACTTAAAGTGGAGGAAATTGTTAGAGAAAACGGCGCAATTCCCGCCACAACCGCAATAATTGGGGGTAAACTCAAATGTGGGCTAAAAAAGGAAGAAATTGAATATTTGGGCAAGAAGGGTCTTGAAGTTACGAAGTGTTCCAGAAGAGATATTCCTATGGCTATCGCAAGGGGATTTGATGGAGCTACTACTGTTGCTACGACAATGATTATTGCTCATATGGCTGGAGTTTCGATTTTTGCAACTGGTGGAATAGGTGGAGTGCACAGAGGGGCACAGGAAACTATGGATATTTCTGCCGACCTTGAGGAACTTGCAAATACACCTGTGATGGTAGTTTGTGCAGGCGCTAAGGCTATTTTGGACATTCCTCTTACGCTAGAGTATCTAGAAACGAAGGGTGTTCCTATTTTGGGATATCAGACCGACAAGCTACCTGCATTTTATACCAGAGAAAGCGAATTTAAGGTTGATTATAGAGTTGATTCTCCTGAGGAAGCGGCAAGGGCTTTCGAGGCACAGAGGGGAGCGGGGCTTCACACTGGTATGCTTATGGCAAATCCTATTCCTGAAAAGTTTTCTATGGATGAAGACATTATAAACAAAGCTATAAATGAAGCGGTTAAAGAGGCTGAAGAAAAGGGAATCAAGGGCAAGGAATCAACACCATTCCTACTTTCAAAGGTAAAAGATATTACTGGTGGCTCAAGTCTTGATGCTAATATTGAGCTTGTGTTTAATAATGCCAAGGTTGCAGCACAGATAGCAAAGGCATATTGTGAAGAAGATTAATAGAGGAAAGGGTGAGTAAATGAAATTAGTTTCTTGGAATGTAAATGGTCTTAGGGCAGCTCTTAAAAAGGGATTTGTAGAATCCATGAGGGAGCTTGATCCTGATATAATTGGAATTCAGGAGACGAAGATGCAACCCGGTCAAGCGGAGGTTGATCTGCCTGAGTATGAGGAACACTTTAATAGCGCAATCAGAAAGGGTTACTCGGGAACTGCTGTATTTTCAAAGTATAAGCCGATTAATGTCACCCACAATTTCGGCGAATATGATGACGAAGGAAGGACGATTGTCTGTGAGTTTGAAGACTTTTATTTTGTGACGGTATATACACCAAACTCGAAGTCGGAGCTTGAAAGGCTTGATTACAGAATGGACTGGGAGGATGCCTTTAAGGAGTACATGCTCGAGCTTGATAAAAAGAAGCCTGTTATAATATGCGGAGATTTAAATGTAGCTCACAAGGAGATTGACCTTAAAAATCCAAAAACAAATAGACGAAATGCCGGATTTACAGATGAGGAGCGCGAAAAATTTGGCAAGCTGCTAGATGCAGGCTTTACAGATACATTTAGGCATTTGTACCCTGACAAGGAAGGTATTTACAGCTGGTGGTCCTATAGGTTTAACGCCCGAAAGAACAATGCAGGTTGGAGGATTGACTATTTCCTTGTTTCTAATCGCATTGCGGACAAAATAAAAGAAGCCAAAATTCATACAGACATTATGGGTAGCGACCATTGCCCGGTTAGCTTGGAGCTTGAAATTTGATTTGGCCCGGCAACAAAACACTTGTGATATCAAGATATAGCTTCGTTAAGGGCGTAACACAGGAATTTCAAGATGTGTGGGACGTGCTTCGTGTTGTACATCTTTCAGACTTGCAGGGAGCATGCTTTGGAAATGATAATATGGAGTTACTAGGCCGGGTGTCTGATACAAAGCCGCACTTGATAGTCTTTACAGGTGATCTTGTGGATAGGCGTATGCAGGTCAACAAGGGTTTTGAACTGGGAGCGTCCAATAGCTTTGAAGCGGAAGCGACCAAGGATTTTGAGGCAGCAATCGATTTTATGAAAAATCTTAGAATGATTGCTCCTACATTCTTTTCTTATGGGAATCATGAACTTGCATTTTCGCAAGATATCGTCAGAGCATTGAGGGAGAAGCTTGAAAACACAGGTGTTGTTGTTCTTGACGGTACGAGCCATATTGAAAACGTGAAAATTCGAAAACTGCCTGATGATAAGCTCCGTGATGAGAGCAGGAGAAATGATGATACAGCATCAAGAAATGTTGAGGTTTTGCTGACTGGCTTCCCAGAGAGGCTACTAATGGTAGAAGGAAGGAATCGCACAAAGAAAAACTCAGATGTTGACCAGGATGTATTGAAATCAGCAGTAGAGGAAATCAAACAAAAACGTAGCGAATCGCAATGCGACATAAGTATTTTGCTTGCTCACGAGCCACAGTTCATCGAGGAATACTCATCTGCCAGTTATGATTATATTTTTTCAGGTCACGCACACGGCGGACAGATAAGATTGCCAATCTTAGGTGGACTGTTTTCACCTGGACAGGGCATTTTGCCGAAATACACATCTGGAGTTCACAATGCTGGAAATGGGAAAATGATAATTTCAAGAGGACTTGGGAATAGCTCTTTTCCTATCCGAGTTTTCAATAGACCAGAGATTATAATAGCCGAAATTCACATATAGAATTCGGCTATTTTATGTAGAATTGATTTGAGTCTAGGGCTGCAGGCTTCGAATATCTTGCATTAAATTCTAGGCTTTTTATAAAATCTACCGCCGAGCTGCTCAGTTTTCATTACATTTACGAAGGCCTTAGGGTCAACCTCCTTGATAGCATTTAAAACAGCGTCCACTTCGTCACTTCCGACAACCGAATAAATCATCTGTCTTTGACTGCCCTGGTACATGCCTACGCCCATGAACAAAGTAGCGTCATGGTGCGTTATTGTTTTTATCCGACCGTAAACTGAAGCAGGCTCATTCGTAATTATCAGCAAAGTATGCTTCCTATACTGCTTGAAAAGATTTTGAATAACTTGGGTTGTGCAAAATTGAAATATTATCGAATACATTGCCTTGTCAACACCAAACAAAACACCTGCTACAGTAAGGACGAGGACATTTCCAAGCAAAATGTAATTCCATGCATCCTTGCCTCTTTTTTCGGAAAAATAAATTGAGATGAAGTCAGTCCCACCTGCGCTGGCACCTACAAGAAGACAAATCCAAATTGCAACGCCATTGATAATGCCGCCGAAGATTGCTATGAGAAGGATATCATAAGTCAATACTATATCTGGCAAAATGTCGACGACAATACTGCTTAGGACTATTACATATATTGAATAGAATGTAAAATTTTTGCCAAGCCATTTGATTCCGATGTAAATTGGAATCATGTTAAGTGGAATATAGATCAGCGTATAGGATACTTGGATATTTAAAAATGCGTCTAGACTTCGCTGAATTAGAAGAGTTATACCTGCGAATCCACCTGGAAATAACCCGCCCGTACGCACGAAGCTTTTGATGTTGAAACCGATTATAATGGCTCCTATGGTACAAAATAATATTCTTTTGAATATTTCGAATGTTTTGTTGTTTTTCTCATATAGAGATGACATATAATCTCTCCTTGATATTTGTTTAATAAACTTTAAAAACATTATATCACAAATGTGTTTGAGCATGTTATATAAGATTTTATTGCAAAACTATTATATTAAATCATTATAATGAATATTTTTTCTTTTTAGTCGTTGACTATTGGTTTTGATGGTGATATACTTCTCGTTATAAATTATTTACATTTTGTTTTTTAGGAGGCTAAATTATGGAAGATAAGGGTAAATTCAAATCAAATTTTGGTTTCCTTATGGCTACCATCGGGTCGGCTGTCGGCCTTGGTAACATTTGGGGATTTCCATTTAAAATGGGGAAAAACGGAGGGTTTGCTTTTTTAGTAATCTATATTATTTTAGCTGTTATTATCGGATACTGTATTATGCTGGGTGAGATTTCATTTGGGCGTAAGCAAGAGAAAGCTGCTATCGAAGCATATAGAAAACTCGATAGTAAATTCACATTTAACGGATGGATTAACACACTAACGCCATTAATCCTGATTTGCTTTTATTGTACTCTAGGTGGATATTGCCTAAAGTACACAGTTGCTAATTTTGGAAATATCTTTAACGCAAGCTGGGGAACGCTTGGTGTTGAAAGTGGTGATTTCTTTGGGGGATTCATTTCTGATACGTGGCAAGCTATTATTTATGGACTTATATTCCTTGCCATTACAATTGTTGTTGTGCTTGGTGGTGTTTCAGGAGGTATTGAGAAATTTTCTGTAATTGCAATGCCGGCTCTTTTTGTTATGTTGATTGTTGTAATTATCAGAAGCGTAACCCTGCCAGGCGCAATGGACGGTATCGCGTTTATGTTTAAACCAGACTGGTCTGTATTCCACGGTTCTGGCTGGATTACCGTTCTGGCTGCAGCGGGTGGACAGATGTTTTTCTCGTTATCGATTTCTTCAGGATGTATAATTGCATACGGTTCATATTTAAATAAATCAGAAAACCTTGAAAAAAACTCAGCTATAATAATTATTGCTGATACAGTCGTGGCTATTTTGGCGGGAATCGCAGTTATGCCTGCAGTATTTGCATTTGGACTTGAACCCGATGCTGGACCAAGTCTACTGTTTGTAACCTTACAGACGGTTTTTAATTCTATGGGTGGGTTTGGAGCGTTGTTTGGCTTTATATTCTATTTTCTTGTACTGATTGCAGCGCTTACTTCTTCAGTAGGTATGCTCGAAGGTGCAGTTTCAGCCTTTATGGATGAACAAGTACGAAAAGGGAAAAATCCTTCAAGGAATTTTGTAACGATTCTAATAGGGATATGGGCTTGCCTAGGCTCAACATTAGTTTCTGCCGATGCATTAGGTGGCGGTGGATTGCCGCACATCCTAGGCTTTGATACTTGGCTTGACACATTCGATCTCTTCGCTGAGGGATTTTTGATGCCTCTTGGAGGATTGTTCATGGTTGTAATATTAGGCTGGCTGAAGCCTGGGTTTTTGGACGATGAAATTAAGCTTGGTTCATCGTTTGGGAGCAAAAGCTTTTTCTACTTCTGCATAAAGTTCTTAGCGCCTATTTTCTTAATTTTCATTTTGATAGGACAGCTTAACGGCTTCTTTAATTGGGGATTGTTTTAAATGAAAAGGAGATTCATATAGACGCAACAACTATATTATTCCACACTTAATGTATAATTATCGTAGTATGATACAAAATGTGCCGAGGATTGATTCTTCGGCATTTTTAGTGAAAAGCATTAGATTTAGACATATAATTTTATATGGAAAACTCTTAAGAATTTGTTTTACAAAACAAAAAATAATAAATTTTTATATTTTTGTTGACAAATATAAAACGGCGTGTATAATAGTGATATCACATTTTAGATAAACAGGAGGATATTTCAATGGAACAACAAAAGAAAGGTCAATGGGGCAATCAATTTGGCTTCTTGATGGCTGCGGTAGGCTCTGCCGTAGGACTAGGTAATCTATGGGCATTTCCGTATAAGATGGGTAAGAATGGTGGATTTGCATTTTTATTTATTTATATTATAATTGTTGCTTTCGTTGGAATTATTATTACTATTACAGAGCTCGGTATTGGAAGAAAGACTGGAAAGGGTGTTGTAGGTGCGTATAGAGAGTTAGGCAAGAAGTATGCGCCGATAGGCTGGTTTGGAGTAATATCGCCATTTCTAATTATGTCGTTTTACATGATGCTTGGTGGATATACTCTCAAATATATGATTGCAAATCTTGGAGATATTTTCAATGCAAGCTGGGGATATCAAGGTGCTGGCATGGAAACTGCTGAGTATTTCCAAGCATTCTTTAGTAATCAACTAGAGACAGTTATATATACAGTTATATTTGTTTTGTTGACAGCTGCGGTTGTAAGAGGTGGCGTCTCGGAAGGTATAGAGAAGTTTTCGAAGATAGCAATGCCTGCACTATTTTTCATGCTTGTTGCGGTTATCGTAAGAAGTGTTACCTTGCCAGGAGCATCGGAAGGTCTAAAGTTTGTATTTGAGCCAAACTTTGAAGTTTTCAAAGGAAGTGGTTGGGTAAATGTATTTGCAGCGGCAGGTGGTCAAGCATTCTTCTCATTATCTCTTGGAATGGGCATCATGGTAACATATGGATCATATCTTAAGAAAGAGGAAGACTTGAAATTAAATTCAATAGTTATCCCAGTCGCAGACACAATTATAGCTGTTATGGCGGGAATGGCAATTATGCCAGCGGTATTTGCGGGTGGACTTGAGCCAGCTGCGGGACCTGGACTTCTGTTTGTTACACTACAGACCGTATTTTCATCCATGGGAGCTGGTGGGCCGATATTTGGGTTTGTTATGTATTTTCTAGTATTCATTGCTGCCATCACATCCTCAATCTCTCTCTTAGAAACAGTTGTTGCGGTAGTAGTTGATATGAAAATAGAAAAGTCTAAGAAATTCAATAAGAAGAAAATCACATTTTGGTGTACGGCTGCAATCATGGCAGAGGCTATATTCGTATCTCTTGACGGACTTGGAAGTCACGGATTCCCACAGATATTCGGGCAATCTACATGGCTTGATTCAATGGATTTGGTTTCAGAAGGTGTGCTGATGCCACTAAGTGCTCTCCTAACCGCTATAATTTGTGGCTGGGTACTTCCTGATTTCGTGTCGGACGAAGTAGAACTCAATGGCAAGTTTACTTGGAAAAAATTCTATATGTTTTGCATAAAGTTCGTTGTACCGCCTGTAATGATATTGGTATTACTTGGACAATTGGATTCCTTCTTTAAACTCGGAATATTTGGTTAGAAATTAAAGAAAATAAAATATCAAAATTAAACTTCCTCATTAAACTTTCTCAAAAATAATTTATAATAATACAAAATGAAATTCAGGTTCACTTTCCTGAATGCAGAGATTTCTCCTTTGAAATTGCAATTTTGCTGATTTTGAAGGAGATTTTTACGAAATTAAAACTTTATCGAATTAGAGAGTTGACATAGACCGGACGCTATGTTATAATTCAGATACTTTATTAAATTAAATAGACGAGGTGATGAAATGAAACAAACAATTAGTAAAAGATTTATAGCATTAGCATTTACTCTTTTGATGATTTTTTTCGTTGTTTTTATAACAGGCTGTAATGATGAGCAAAACAAATCTGATGATGTCAAGGGCGGCTTAGATCTCGGAAAAGAAGGTGTATTTACTGTGGGACTTGATGACACGTTTGCACCTATGGGCTTCAGAGATGATAAGGGGAAGCTAGTTGGCTTTGATATTGATCTTGCAACAGCAGTTGCGAAAGAAATGGGCCTTAAAATAGAATTCAAGCCAATTAATTGGGACGCCAAAGATATGGAGCTTAAATCTAAAAATATAGATTGTATATGGAACGGGATGTCTCAGACTCCTGAACGTGAAAAAGCAATGTCGCTTTCTAAGAAGTATCTTAATAACAAGATAATTTTAATGACGCAAAAGGACGATGTTGTAGTTGAAAATGCAGCTGACTTAGCAAAATACAATATAGGGACGCAGGCGGATTCATCAGCTCTTGAGATGCTTGGAAAAAATGAAAAATACAATGAGTTTAAGGACAAAATCACAGAGTATAAGTCGTACGACGATGCTATTTTGGACATGAAGGCTGGAAGAATAGATGTTATTGCAATCGACCAGGTTCTTGGAGAATACAAGAACAAGAATATGGGAGAGTCAATGAAATCTCTTGAATATAATCTAGGAGATGATTTCTATGTAATAGGCTTTAGAAAAGATGGCAAGGAGCTTACAAAGTCCGTTAATGAGGCAATTAAAACATTAATTGACAACGGTGAAGCCGCAAAGATAAGCGAAAAATGGTTTGGTAAAGATATAGTTGTTTTTAAGTAAAATCTGAGGGAGAGGCAAAATGATACTTAAACCACTGATTGAAAATTGGCAGTTGCTGCTTGAGGGGACCATTATGGTCATAAAGCTCTTTCTTACTACTTTAGTATTTTCTCTCCCTCTTGGACTTCCTATCGCCCTTGGCGCAAACAGCCAGATATTCCCTATTCGGCTTTTGTGCCAGGGATATGTATGGATTTTTAGAGGAACACCGCTCCTGATGCAGATGTTCTTCTTTTATTTTTTCATACCGATTAATATAGGGATTGCACCCTCTCTTTTTTCGACGATTGCATTTACATTTATTTTGAACTACGCTGCATATTTTGCTGAAATATACAGAGGTGGCATAAACAGCATCGATAGAGGACAGTTTGAAGCGGCACATTCGCTTGGCCTAACGAAATGGCAGACCACAAGAGATATCGTGCTTCCGCAAACTATGAAAGCCATTTTACCCTCAATCTTTAACGAAGTCATTACACTTGTAAAGGACACGGCACTTGCTCAAACGCTTGGAATGATGGAGCTTATGAAGGTAACGTATGGAATAGTCAACAGGACTTCGATGACTACTATTTTCTTGTACACCGCCATAATCTATCTATTACTAAATTTGATAATAACTCTGGTAGCAGGCAAGCTAGAAACACATTTTAGCAGATATGATGCAAAGGAGGAATTCTGATGTTTTTATCAGTCGTCGATAGTTATTATTCAGGAAAAAATGGCACGGCAGAAGCAGAATGTGGCACAGCAGAAAATGGCACGGCAGAATTGGGATGCAATGACAACAAAATACTCGAGATGCGTGGGATAGTAAAAAAATATGGTGATTTCACTGCGCTTAAGGGGGTTGACTTTTCAGTAAATAAAAGTGAGATAGTGACAATTATCGGACCATCAGGCTCGGGCAAGAGCACATTACTTAGGTGTATAAATGGTCTCACAGAACCTACAGAAGGTGAAATATCTCTCGATGGAAGGACGAGCATGGTTTTTCAGCATTTTAATTTGTTTCCACATATGACCTGTCTAGAGAATATAATTTATGCACCGATTAAGGTGTTGAAATTGCATAGGAATGAGGTAATAGACCATGCATTGAAGCTATTAGAAATGGTGAATCTCTCTGAGAAGGCAGATGTATATCCAGCTCAAATCTCAGGTGGACAAAAACAGCGTGTGGCTATAGCTAGGAGTCTTGCGATGAAACCTGATTTGATGCTTTTTGATGAGCCTACTTCGGCCCTTGACCCTGAAATTATAGGGTCTGTCTTGAATGTAATGAAGGGGGTTGCAAAAGAGCACATGACAATGGTTGTAGTAACTCATGAGATGGGATTTGCAAGAGATGTATCGGATAGAACTGTTTTTATGGCGGATGGAAAAATACTTGAAGAAGGAAAACCAGAGGAGCTTTTTAACAATCCTAAAACAGATAGGCTCAAGACTTTTTTAAATTCTTTTTAAAGATGTGATGAACTATTTTTTTAGACTGAGCTTAAAATATATTAATATTATATTGTATAAAAAATACAAATTTTCTACTTGACAAAAAAAACGCATTAAGTATAATTAAACAAATAGATGTATTAATACATGCGGATAAGGGTGGTGATTTTATGGATATGAAGAAGCTGTTTAAGATTTTGGATGTAGTTGTGGTGTTGCTTCTTTTGATACCAGTTTTAATACCACAGAAGATTGATCCATATATGAGTATTTGGACTGCAATAATAATAGCTTTTGCATTAGTTGCTTACTATGCAATTAGAACGGAAATAGCCAAGACCCCATATTGGAATACGTCTTGGAAGAGGGTAATAGTTAGCTTGATTTGTCTTTTAGTTATGTTTTTGATAGATGTTTTGCTCAATAGATTTGGAGATTATCCTTCGCTAATGTTATTTGAAGGTTTGACAGCAATTAGTGTGGGAGAAATATACGAAACGTATTTTGTTAAGAAAAGAACATGATTGTCTATTGGGACCTTTTCGAAGGTCCTTTTTTTGTTTATTAATGCTACTAATTTGAAGGATAAAATAATATATATAGTATGACGAAATAAAAATGCTATTTCTTGAAAACAACGACATTTTATTATATAATATTGTGGAATAATTGTAAGCGAGGAATAGCCATGAATATATTTGGTAAATTAGGTCAGTTTATAGTAAATAACCAGGAAATTGTACAGAATGTTGTAATATGCATTTTGGTGATATTATGTATAATATTCTTGGTATTTTTGTGCAAAAAAATTAATATTGCTTCGAAAAAGAAGGCCGAATCTTATAATAAGATAGAGGGCATACTAGAAGATATAAATGGCAACATATCTCAGCTTCGAAAGCAGGGGGATTTTATTTATATTGATAATTCTTCAAAGAAAGATCATGAGCAGGAGGCTCTTGATGAGGCTATGATTTTGGCTAAGTCAAGCAGGGAGATGCCTCGAGAACCCAAGGATTTAGCAGATATTCAGGCAAGAGATAAAGCCGTTTCTGATACAGATGTTTTGTGCGACTCGATTAGAGAGTCGGCGATTGAGAAAATTATAAATGCTTCTGGTGTTGGGGTTGACCTTGATTCTAAGACTAGTCCGAAGCGTAAGTTTGAAAGCAGATCGGACAGTGTTGATAAATTCGGTAGAGTGTATAACGTCGAAGAGCTTGAGAAGCAAATAAGAGATTAGAAAGGTGAGAATATGTTTTGTAAAGAATGTGGTAAATCTATAAATGATGATTCTAAATTTTGTAGCTATTGTGGTAGCAAGGTTGAGCCGATAGATAAAATGCAGAGTTTTGAAAATTTCAGTAATGAAGCGAATAATCCGCATGAGGTTCAACAAAAGACAGCTGGCAGAACGGATTCTCAAACTCCTGAAAAAAGTATTAAGGATATTAATCTCAAAAGAACAGCAAATTTCAACTGGGATCTCGATGGATTTCCATCTGATGACCAAAGAAAAGAGAAAAAAGTAAGTATTGACTGGAATGATGTTTTGATGTCAGGAAATCAAGATAATGATTCTACTAAAATAAGGAGAGATACAAAAGGGAGAAAAACCGACAGTTTCTTTTTCGCTACCCAAATACATGACGGCGACAAATCAGTTCAAAATAATGATGATGTTGATCTCCAGAGTTTTTTGTTTGAAGATAAGACGAATAATCAGGACTTTTCTGGCAAATCAGATGCTGATTTTGTTGAAAACGGAGATTCGGTTGCTGTAAACAAGTTCTACACCTTTAATAAAAAAAATGAAGAATTTCAACGATTATTAGACAAGGAATATGAAAAACTTAAAAATGATGACGGATTTCAGGAGATAGAGGATGACGAAAAGGAATTCTGCACTAGTGACGATTCTTCTTCAGAGGCTAAGAAAGGAGGGCAAGAGAGCGAATTAGATTCGCCCCTATTTCTTAAGCCAAGGTCAAATGGCGACATATCGGGAGAAATCGAAAACTCAGGCGTGGGAGTTTTGGAAGACGGCGATCGACCCAAGGAAGCAGGAAATGGAGAACATATCCCTAGCGAAAGAAAGGGCAGTGAGGGAGATATCGAAGTCAAAAACGATGGAGATGAAAATGACTCAATCATATCCGAGCCTGAAGGAGTCGAGTTACAAGAAGGACAAGCTGATTCACAATCAGAACCATCAGAAGATGAACTCAAATCAAGAAGAAATAGAAGAGGTCGCGCAGATAATCGAAGTAAAACGAAATTCGACTTTCATGCGATCTTTGACGACGAAGATGTTATTGATAGCAGTAATATTATCAAGCAAAAGAAAACTCATAAAAAAGATGATGAGCTAATCGAAAATGTGAAGCTAAACGATTCAAAGGATGAAGACCAAGTCAAGGATGAGGAAGATAAACCTAAATCAAAGGGGAAGAAAATTTTAAGTATTCTTTTCTATATTATTTTAATCATTGTTATATTAATCCTAGGAATCAAACTAGTAGCTCCAGACAGTTCATTGGCCATAAATATTGATAGAGCATATGAAACTGTAATTGACAAGATAACTGGTAAAACTCCAAAGGGAGCACAGGTTGAAGAAAGTAAAACTATTGAGGACTGGATTGCTGATGCGTCGTCTGCGAATCAAAACATTTCAAAAATTGAATCAGATCCTGAAATCAAGGTGGATATTACAAACAAGGATTTCAAGGGCATGGATGCAAGCAAGCCTTTCAGTGATAGCATATGGTATACAACTGATGACGGGCAAGATGTGTATTATGGCGGTGATATTGTAAAAGCTGTTGTTGCGTATTATTCTGATTTGAATACATCTTCAGGCGGTATCAATGACACCAAGATTGACCACCTTAAGATAGGCGAGATTAGAACTGGAGAATTTGGATTTTTTGTTGCAACGTCATTTAATGATGATAAAGAACGAAAAAATATATACAATTTATACATTGAACCAGAAGGCACTGTAATGAAAGTCAAGGACAGTGTCGAGATTAAGAAAGCTGAAGAAGCAGAAGAATAGAAGGGATTTTTACCATATGTTAAGAATAGGCAGAGGACGTAACCCTATTAGCCAAAACAAAAGACGAATTATTGCTGCTTTGATAATTATTATACCAGTGATATTCACAGGGCTTGTAGCCTTCATTGTTGACTGGTTGTGGTTTGATGAAATCGGATACGTCGCTGTATTTTTCACTAAGCTTTTTACACAACTCAAGATTGGACTACCAGTATTTGTAGTAGTTACACTCCTTGTGGCATTTTACTTGCACAATGTCAGAAAAGGCTATTTTTCAAAGGTAGTGTCATCAGAAGAAACGAATTTAAAGAGGCTGAGGATTTACACTGGCCTCTTATCTGTGATTTTTGGAGCCTTTGCTGCTATATTTGCAATGAAGGTTTTGTGGTTCCCATTTTTGCAATATATATCAGCGACAGATTTCAACATCAAGGATCCGATTTTTAGTAAAGATGTGTCTTTTTATGTCTTTAAACTTGAATTTTTACAGATGATTAATCAACTTGTAATTGCATTGACAGTCATTATAATAGCAATTACGGTTATTTATTATCTAATTCTTTTATCTATGAGAACCCCTGATCCTTCGCATAATGAGGACGATGCGAATGAATATTCTTATGTGAATGAATCTGATTTTAGCGACTTTAAGGATGTTAATGGCGTTGCGGGTGAAATATTAAAGAAAATTTTTGTGAACCGCAGAAATCCTGGTGTGAATAGGCGTGCAGCAGCACCAGGTAGAGCATATTTCAACAAAATACTTGATATTGCCAAGCATCAATACATGGCTCTCGGCGTATTTTTGTTCCTGATGCTGTCAGTGAATTTTTATCTTAAGCAGTTTGAACTTTTGCATGCACATAGGGGTGCAGTTTATGGTGCAGGCTATACAGATCTCAATGTTACTCTTTGGATTTACAGGATCTTGATGGCTATTTCCATCATTGGTGCAGTTCTTGTAGTGCCAATGATTCGCAAGAGAATATATAAAAAGATTTTGTATATTCCTGCTGCAATGATTATTATCGGAATTCTCGGCTTTGGTGTTTCGACAGCAGTACAGAATTTTGTTGTTTCTCCAGATGAAATAAACAAAGAGAGCAAATACCTTAAGAGGAATATTGAGTTTACACAGTATGCTTATGATCTTGATGATGTGAATGTCAAACCTTTTGCTGCAGAAAATGCTCTAACGGCGGATGATATCAAAAACAACAATCAAACGATAAGTAATATTAGGATAAACGATTATAAACCTGTAAAAACCTTCTATAATCAAACTCAAAGTATCAGGCAGTATTACACATTTAACGACGTGGATGTTGATAGATATAATATTGACGGTGAGATAACTCAATCGTATATGTCTGTTAGAGAAATTGATGAGTCGAAGATAAATGATACGTGGCTTAATAGACATTTAAAATATACGCATGGATATGGTGCTACTCTGTCTAGGGTGGACACAGTTACACCTAGCGGTCAACCATCAGTAATGATCAAAAACATACCACCTGAAACAGACAAAAAAGAATTAAAAATAACGAGGCCTGAGGTATATTTTGGAGAGCTTTCAAATGACTATATTTTAGTGGATACAAATGAAGATGAATTTGATTACCCAGATGGAAATGACAACAAATATACTAGATATAAAGGTAGTGCGGGCATCAAACTCAATCCTTTTAATAGACTGGTATTTTCAATTAAGGAAAGCAGCCTAAAAATTCTGGTTTCTTCAAACATTAAGAGTGATTCTCGTATAATTATAAATAGAAACGTAGTTGAAAGAATCAGAAAAATTATGCCTTATCTTACATATGAGGATGACCCTTATGCAGTTAATGTTAATGGCAAGCTGTATTGGATGATGGATGCCTATACAACTAGCGATATGTATCCTTATTCAGAGCCATTTGTTGGGGATGAAGTAAAAGGTAATTACATAAGAAATTCTATTAAAGTTGTAGTCGATGCGTACAATGGAGATACGAAGTTCTATGTTGTTGACAAGAAGGATCCCCTTGCTAAAACATACCAAAAGATATTTCCATCTCTATTCAAAGATATTGAGAAAATGCCTCAAGATTTGCGTTCACACATGAGATATCCTCATGCATTATTCAAGATACAAAGTGAAATTTACACAAGGTATCACATGAATGATGTTAAAGTATTCTATCAAAAAGAGGACCTCTGGGATGTTGCGAAACAAATATATGGAACCGAAGAAGTTACTATGGATCCAAATTATTTTGTTGCGAAATTGCCAGGTGAGAAAGATGCTGAATTTATTAGCACAATTCCGTTTACGCCTAAGGGGAAAAACAATATGACGGCACTTATGGTTGCAAGAAATGATGGAAAAGACTACGGCAATATTGTTGTGTATCAGTTCCCGAAAAGCAAAACTGTTTATGGACCAATGCAGATTGAAGCTCAAATTGACCAAAATACTGAGATTTCACAAGATTTTTCGCTATGGAGTTCAGCAGGTTCACAGTACAGTAGAGGTAATTTGTTTGTCGTACCTATTGAATCTTCTCTTCTTTACGTTGAGCCTGTATACCTTGAAGCGAGCAATTCTGCAATACCTGAAGTTAAGCGTGTGATAATAGCTTATGGCGATAAGATTGCCTATGAGTCAACCCTTAAAGAAGCCTTGCAGTCCCTCTTCGGAGAAGAGGCGGGCGATTCATATACACAAGGGATGGATGCAAAAGGAAATGGCAAAACAGGCGGAGATGGTAAAAACTCTTCTAACGCAGCTATCGAGGATGAAAGTGTAGCATCTCTGATTGATAAGGCAAATAAAGCCTTTGAAGATGGTGAAAAAGCACTTAAGGATGGCAATTGGAAGGATTATGGAGATAAAATGGACGAGCTTTCCGACTTGCTTAAAAAGCTCAAGGATAAATAAATGATAAATATAACTCATGTTTAGGGGGATTTATGGAGAGAATACATAGATTAAATTACGATTTAGACAAGATGTTGTTTACTATTCCAGCTAAAATGCATGGCGAGCATGATATAAGACGAATTTTGGAAGAGCATCCAGAGGTTAAGTTTGTATCTTTTGTTGGAATTGATATGGGCGGGCACGATACAGATGAAAAAATACCTACAAAGGTTTTTTTGGATGATTTAACAAAGCTTCTTGCGCATGGGGTTCAGACTGACGGCTCAAGTGTAGCGCTTCCAGGCATTGCTGACCTAAACAATGCGAAGATTGATATAATACCAGATCTTGATGTGAACTGGTATGTTGATCACAATTTTAGGCACATAGATTATTATACAGGTCTACCTGTTGGAACCTTGAGGATACCATCTTTTTTGGTGCATAATGAAGACTTTGAATGCGGATCTAGAGTTGTGCTTAGGGATGCGCTTAAGTATTTTCGCCAAAGGATGCTTGAGGAACTGAAAGAAAATAACTATGTATATCCATACATGGATGGAGTTAGCTGTGCGGAAGATATAGAAGAATTGCTTCTGACTAGCGCTACGGAGCTTGAATTTTGGGTTAGAACTCCTGATGATAAGGGAGATAGGGAGCAATTATTTACATCTCAGGTTTTAAAGGAACAGTACTGGAAAAGAACCTACGGTCAAGTTAGGACGGCTCTTGAAGAGGTGATGACTATTCTTGACTGCTATGGATTTGAGATGGAGATGGGGCATAAAGAAGTTGGAGGCGTCCAAGCAAACCTGGCTAATGAAGGTCATTATAATCACATAATGGAGCAGCTTGAGATTGACTGGAAGTATGCGGATGCTATGCAGGCAGCTGATAATGAAAATCACATCAAGTATGTCGTTAGAGATATATTTACTATGCACGGACTTGATGTTACCTTTATGGCAAAGCCTGTAAGGGGAGTTGCAGGGTCAGGTGAACATACACATTTAGGTCTTGGAGCTAGACTGAAAAATGGCAAGATTGTTAGCCTATTTGCACCTGAAAAATGGGACGAAGAATTTCTAAGTCCAATAGGCTTTGGTGCTCTTATGGGATTGCTCAGAAATTATGAACTAATCAATCCGTTTGTAAGTACTAACAATGATGCTTTTAACCGTCTTAAGCCAGGTTACGAGGCCCCTGTTTGTACGGTTACTTCTCTTGGTAGATCTGTTCAGGAGCCATCTAGAAACAGAACGGTACTGGCTGGTCTTATAAGAGATGTTCACAATCCTGCGGGGACAAGATTTGAACTCCGCTCACCTAATCCAAAAAGCAATACTTATCTTGTATTGGCTTCATCATATCTGTCTATGCTTGACGGAATTGAAGCGGCACTTTCAGCTAACAAAACACCTAAGGAGCTTGAGAAGTCAATTTCTAAGAAATATGGAGAGGATGATTTCTATCTTGAAAGAGATAGGGAATATAGAAGTGAAAAAAACGTATTTACTGATTATTCCGAGCAAGAGAGGCAGCAGCTTTTCGGTAAAGCCCCTGCAACCGTATGGGAAAATTTAATGAGCTTTGAGAACAACAAGGATAGACTTGAAATTTTCTACAAAGGCAGTGTTATGAGCCCGCTTGTAATTAATTCTTATGTTGAACAGACACTTTCACATTGGAAAACAGAACTGCATGACAGAATTATACCGGCAACTATGAATTTTGTTAGAGAGTGTAAAAAGGTTCATGATGACAGGGAATTTACGGACATGGACATAAAACTCTGGCTGTCGATTGACAAGATGAGACATGAAATTGCAAAAGACGAATTGAATGAGTTTTGTCTTTTAACTCAGGTGAAAAATGCACTTGATACTGGGGATTACGCGTTGGCCTCAGATCTTCAACTTAAGCTTCAGTCAAAGGTTAATGCTTTAAGTGAAATATACAGTGTATATGTGCATAATGTTTTGTAACGGATGTTATAATATGTTGTTTATGTTTTTTAAAAATAGTAATTTGTTTAGGTGTATTGACAGTGAATAGCAACATTAAGTAAATAAGATTGGAGAATAAAATGTTAGATGTTAAACGAATTAGGAAAAACTACGAGGAAGTAAAGGAACGAGTTGAATTTAGGGGCAAGGGAGATTTTGGGCTATCTGAGCTTAAAGACATTGATGAAAAACGTCGCGAAATACTTGCTGAAGTAGAAAAAATGAAAAATAAGCAAAATACTGTTTCAAGGCAGATTCCTAAGCTCAAAAAAGAAGGCAAGGACACGAGCATAATAATGTCAGAGATGAAGAAGCTGTCATCTAATATTAAAACTCTTGATGCTAAGCTTGACGAAATAGATGAGCAATATAGAATTATGCTTCTTTCGGTTCCTAATACTCCAAATCAAAAAGTGCCATACGGGGTCGATGATAGCGATAACGAAGTTATGAGAATTGTAGGAGAGCCAACTAAATTTGAATTCGAAGCCAAGGCGCACTGGGATATTGGAGAGGAACTTGATATTTTGGACTTCGAAAGAGCGGCTAAGATTTCGGGGACCAGATTCACAGTGTATAAGGGACTCGGAGCAAGGCTTGAGAGGGCTATCACCAACTTTATGCTCGACTTGCATACTATTGAGCAAAGCTATGTGGAAATCTTGCCACCTTTTATGGTCAACAGAAAGGCTATGACGGGAACAGGACAGCTTCCTAAGTTTGAGGAGGATATGTTCTATGTTCCGCAGAAGGACTTTTTCCTTATTCCGACCGCAGAGGTTCCTGTTACAAACCTTAGAGGCGATGAAATTCTTAAAGAAGAAGAACTTCCGATATATTATACAGCTTATACACCTTGCTTCAGAGCTGAGGCAGGCTCTGCGGGAAGAGACACGAGAGGTCTAATTAGACAGCACCAATTCAACAAAGTAGAACTAGTGAAGTTTGTAAAGCCAGAAAATTCATATGATGAACTTGAAAAATTAACAGCAGATGCTGAAGCCGTACTGAAAATTTTAGGAATTCCGTATAGAGTTGTCAGACTTTGCTCAGGCGACCTTGGATTTTCATCTGCAATGACTTATGATATAGAGGTGTGGATGCCTAGCTATGGCAGATACGTAGAGATATCTTCTTGCTCTAATTTTGAAGATTTTCAGGCTAGGAGGGCAGGCATAAGATATAGAGATAGTGAAACGGGCAAAGTAGAATATGTTCATACATTGAACGGCTCGGGACTTGCTGTCGGAAGAACCACGGCTGCAATACTGGAGAATTTTCAGAAGGAAGATGGGTCTGTTGAAATACCTGAAGCACTCAGAAAATACATGGGCGTACACGAGATAAATAAGGCTGAATAATCAATCTGTACTATTGATTGATAAGATAAATTGATAATATAGTTTGAACAAATTAGGTAATGATAATAATTGATAATAAATATGATTTGTATATTTTCGAATCAAAGGAGGTAGGATGCTAAAACTAAAGAACCTTTCAAAATTCTATTATAGTAAGGGGATAATTGCCAGTGGCCTTAATAGAGTGAACCTAGAACTTCATCCTGGAGAATTCGTTGTAATCACAGGAGAATCAGGATCGGGAAAATCTACGTTAATAAATGTAATTTCAGGGCTCGACTCATATGAGGAAGGTGAGATGTATATTGACGGCAACGAAACCAGCCATTTCACCGTAAACGATTTTGAAACCTATAGACGAAAGTATATCGCCAATATCTTTCAAAGCTTTAATCTAGTTTCCAGTTATACTGTATTTCAGAATATTGAATTGGTTCTTTTGGTTGAAGGAAGAAAAAAGAGTGATGTCAAAGACAAAATTCATGCAATCATTGAAAAGGTTGGACTGACTGAATTTACTAATACCAAGGTTTCAAAGCTTTCGGGTGGTCAGAAGCAGAGGGTTGCTATCGCAAGGGCTCTTGCGAAGGAAACTCCGATAATAGTTGCAGATGAACCAACAGGAAACCTTGATAGTAAATCTGCACTTGGCATAGTTGAGCTGTTAAAGGAGGTTGCCGAGGACCACCTTGTTATAGTTGTAACACATAACTATGACCAATTTGAGGACTGTGCTAGCAGGAGAATAAAGCTCTCTGATGGTAGAATAATCGAAGATGAGGTCATTACTCCAAGGCGAGAGGAGCACAAAATAGCTCCCGTTGAAACTAGGCCGATGACATGGGCTAATAAATTGATTTTGGGGATTAGAAACACCTTCAATATATTCCCTAAATTTTTGTTGCTGCTACTTGTATTTTTATTCCTGAGTGCATCCGTTATAATGCAATATGCAGGCATCAAGGCTAATAATGACGCATTTGAGGGCTTTGGTAACAATATGTTTTTCAGAAACAGCAGCGACAGGAGAGTGGTTGTAAAACACAGTGACAACTCACCTATGACAGAGGACGATTATAATAAGCTACAGAACACGCCACATTACAAAACTCTTTTCAAGGACGATATAATCCTCGATGTTTCGTTTTATTCCTTTGATGACAGCTCCGATGCAGCTGCTATTTCGGAGTCTGAGGCTAAGTATAACGTGTATATGGAGGCACATCCTGCCCCAATATCTGAGATGCCTAAGAAGCTAATCGCAGGAGAAAAACCGAAGGCTGATAATGAAGCTGTCATAGGCCTTTACAGCATGACCATGGATGAAGATGCGCTTAAAGCACAGGTGGGCAAAGATGTCAAGCTAAATGATGACGCAGGAGAAGAGTATACCGTTAGAATTACAGGCGTATACTTTGTTGATAAAGAGAAGACGAAGACATCCAGTGTTGATGTAAATTTTGAGGGTGTCGGCAAAATTTTCTTGAGTGACTCTATTTTGTCTAAGGCGAGGGCATCTAAAATTGGTAGTATTTCAAAAACGGAAATACTTATAAATGGTAAAAAATATCCACTTGGAGCAGATGGCGGGCAGTTTAATGTGTATCCAAATTCAAATGTTGTAAAGGGATATGCAGTTGTGCCCGAGGAAGTTGACGCACTTTATGAGAGCGGTTCTTCAAGGTGGAAGCAACTTGTGTATAATGTAAAGAACATATATTTCAAGGACACGACTACAGTTGTAAGTGCGGCTACATATACAAAGAATAATTATAAAAGTTTGCTCGGCATAGATAAACCTTTTGAGGATATTTCGGGGAATATATACATAAATGATGAAGAGTATAATTCTCTATTTATGAAAGGAAATTATCAGTCGACAGTTTATATAGATGAAAGAAAGAATGCCGACGAAGCTGTTTCTTGGCTTAAGAAAAATGGATATACTGTCATTTCTCTTGCAAAAGCTAAGACGCAGTTCATTGACACTGATATTTTGAATATCGTAACGGTACCGTTCAATGTTGCTATCGTAGTCGGAATCTTCTTCATCTGCTATTTTGTTATAAGGCTAATATTAAGGTCGAGAAGCACGTATTTTTCAACATTAAGACTAATTTGCCTTGACATTAAGAGCATCAAACAGATATTAGATATAGAGCTAATTTTTATAATCAATATAGCTTATTTTATGCTAGTTGCCTTTATCAGACTGGTTCAGACAAAGGTATTAGATATTCCGTTCTTAGTGGAAATATTTGACTTCATTAAAATTCAGGATTACATCATTCTCTATGTGATTGTTGTGTGCTTGGCGTATATAATTTCGAGAAAATTCTCAAAGAAATTGTTTAAGAAATCCGCAATGAGCACATTTAGAGAGGAGGTGTAGACATGATAAAATTAGAAAATGTAAATAAATATTTTAATAGACTAAAGAAAAATGAAATACACGTTATCGATAACACTTCGCTTGAGATAGACGGACCGGGACTTATTGCGATACTAGGACCTTCAGGCTGTGGTAAGACAACACTGCTCAATGCAATTGGTGGTCTTGATAGTGTAAGCACGGGAAAAATATTTGTAAATAATCAGAAGCTGACTGGTAGGACCGCATGGACTAGGGACAAGATTAGAAATTTAAACATAGGATATATATTCCAAAACTATAACCTTGTTGATGAGATGTCTGTATTTGACAACGTAGCGCTTGTACTAAAGATGCAGGGCGTTAAGAACAAAGATGAAATCAAGGAGAAGGTCTACTATGCTCTTGAAATGGTAGGCATGTATCGATATAGAAATAGATATGCCGACATGCTTTCTGGTGGTGAACGCCAAAGAGTGGGCATTGCAAGGGCTATAGTTAAGAATCCAGCGATAGTAATCGCCGATGAGCCTACAGGGAACCTAGATAGCAGAAATACTCTTGAGGTAATGAACATAATCAAGACAATTTCTAAGACTAAGCTGGTCATAATGGTAACCCACGAGGAGAAGCTTGCTAATTTCTATGCGTCACGGATAATTAGGCTTACAGACGGAGCCGTAGTTTCAGATGAGGTGAATACGAACGAGAGCAACCTCGACTACAGGATAGACGACAAAATATATCTCGGAGAAATACAAAACCACAGCTCATTTGATATGCAAGGGTCGAAGATAAACGTTTATCAGGACGATGAGCAGGCAGCAGAGATGGATATTGTGATTAAAAATGGCAATATATACATCAAGGTTAATGACAACAACTTAAGAACAGAAATTGTCGATGAACATTCTAGTGTAGAATTTATTGACGGTACTTATAAAGAAATTTCAAAGGATGACTACAAAGATAAAGGTTATGATATGAGCGTACTTGAGGCTAAGAAGCCTCCGAGGAATGCATCGATTATAAACCTGTGGTCAATGATAATTAAAGGGTTTAAACAGGTTTCTAATTATCCTGTCATGAAGAAGGTTCTGCTTGTAGGATTCTTCATTTCCTCAATGTTCATAATGTATGCTATATCAAATACAGCAGCTATAATGAATACGCCGGATGAAAGGTTCGTCGACACGAATAAACATTATATAATTATAAATAACAAAAAAATGTCGCCTGAGCAATATTCAAATCTCGAAACTATAGCTAGCGGTTTAGTTGCAAACCAAAAGGACGGAGAACTAAAAGGATATGTAATACCGGGCAAGTCGATAATCAATGTGCCGATAAGATATGACAATTTTCTACAGACTGGAGTCGAAATGGGAGAAAGCATCAAAACCTCTATTACGGATGTTAATACCCTCAAAAAGAAAGATTTAATTTCAGGTAAATTGCCAGAAAATCCTTCTGAAGTAGTAGTTGACAAGCTCGCCTTCAAGACTCTAATTGAAGAGGGCTTAGCAAAACAAGCTGGCTACTTTAAAGCATCTGATTTTGTTGGAATGAATTTGAAGCTCGGAGAAAGCGTCAACCTTAAAATTACAGGCATAGTTGACAAATCGTCGCCTTCGATGTATGTAAATTCGAGCGAAATATATAATATTCTATATGCCAAGGGAAGTATCCCACAGAAAAGTGAGAATCCTGAAGCGGAAGCTAAAGATGTTGACAGCAACCTTATAACAAAAGAGTTGGCTGACAGGATAGCCGATGATGCACTAACTCTCAAACGTGGAACTTGGCCTGAGGCTGAGTACGAAACCGCAATACCATATGACAAAATATATGATGTGAAAATAGGCTCGCTCGTAACACCGAAGGTCAACGGGCAAAAACTTAAAGTTGTCGGCTTCTATACGGATGAATATAGCAGACCTATGTCCATAGTTTCTAACGAGACACTTAAAAAGAAAATTATATCTGAAGCAAATGGAGCAGCTTTATATGTTCCTAAAAAGTCAGAGAAGGCTGCAACTATACAGACACTAAGAGATTCTGGCTTCGACTGCTATGATGCCTATAAGAGCTCAAAAGAAAAATATACGAATGAAGTCAAGAAAACTATGAAAACCGTACGTATAACGGGTCTAATTATACTTGCTATTTCGCTCATAGAAATATATCTGATGATGAGGGCGTCATTCCTTTCAAGAATAAAGGAAGTTGGAATTTTCAGAGCCATTGGAGTCAAGAAAACCGATATATACAAGATGTTCCTCGGTGAAGTCCTTGCAATTACAACTGTAGCGGGTATACCTGGATTTGTTTTAATGGGCTACATTGTTCACAGGCTGAGCCTCATTAAGACATTCCAGTACACATTCCTCATGAACCCAACGGTTGCAATAGTTGCTGTGGCAATTATCTACGTTGCAAATATTTTGTTCGGGCTCCTGCCTGTCGCTAAGGTACTGATGAAGACGCCTGCTGCCATTCTCGCAAGGACAGATGTAGACTAGATTTTGGAGGTATTATGGAATTTAATGAAGTGCAAGCAGTTAATCGTGCATATGAGCTTCTTTCTGCCGAAGAAGCGTGCAAGGGGCAGGCACATCATCTACGTATAATTAAAGATAAGCTTGAAAAAGAAACGTTGACCCTGTCAATAATAGGTCAATTTAAAAGGGGCAAGAGTACTCTCGCAAATTATATTTTGGACGACGAGATACTTCCAGTTGGGATAGTTCCAATTACTTCGGCCGTTACGCGGGTATACTATGGGGAAAAGTCGGCAGAGGTTCACTTTTTCAACGGCGATGTTAAGCCGATTGACTTTAAGAATCTGTCAGAATACATAAGCGAGCAACAAAATAACAATAATAAACTTGGTGTGTCGTCTGTAGTAATTAGAACGCCGTCAAAATTTCTCAAAAATGGCATAGAGTTTGTCGATACGCCTGGCGTTGGCTCTTTTCACAAGAACAATACGGAGGTTGCGTATCAGTACATGAAGGAAAGTGACGGAGTAATATTCCTGCTTTCGGTTGATAGTCCCATAAACGAGATAGAGATTGAATTTCTTAAGGCGACAAAAGAGTTTGCTTCGAAGTTCTATTTTGCGGTGAACAAGGCAGATTTGGTATCTGAGGTTGAGCTTGCCCAATACATAGGATATTGTCAGGGTGTGCTTCAGCAAATAATGGGATATAACATGGAGCCTGTTAAGATTTTTCCTGTTTCTGCAAAGACAGGTGAGGGAATCAAAGAACTTACAAGCTCAGTGAGCAGGGATTTAAAGCAGAATGCTAGAGCAATTTTGGAGCGTTCGTCAATACTAAAACTCAGAGATATTATAGATGAAGCCATAAGTCAGCTTAGATTCTATTGGAAAGCCATGAATATGGAATACAAAGATCTAGATACAGCTTTTTCTTCCATCGATGAATATATAGAAAAGATAAAAAAAGAAGCTAGTGAGCAGGATGCGAATTTTGAAATAAAATTTAATGAAATAAAGATAGACTTATCTGAAAAAGTTCAAGAATTTTTTGGTATACACTACGTCTATGAAATTGAGGAAGCTTCACCATTTAAGAGGACTATGACAAAGAGCGAATTTCTCGAAAAGGTAAATGCTTTGCTAGGGGATTTGAGAAATACGCTCGACAGTATTTTGTTATATAGAGAAGATAATGCGTACATCGTAATTAGAAGAATAGCAAATATAAATCTGCTTTCCAACAGACTTAGGGAGATTAAAAGGCAAATAAATGAACAACTTGAAAAAGGCGAATGATATGTATAGTTTTTTAAGGAGCAGCTGCATAAATATAGAGAGTGCAAAAAAAACGATAGTAAAAATAGCAGTAATATTGATTTCGTGCTTGATTGTTTTTTCGGGACTTAAATTTTTCAATCCAGATGCAAATGCATATGCGAAATCAAAAGACGAGTCGCAGGATTCAAAGCTGGAAGCTCAAAGAAAAGAGCTTAAGGATTATTTTGGTGACTTGCACGGCTTTGCTGTGGGAAACCCTGAAACTGGAGAAATATATTTCGCAGATAAAACCGATAAAAAAGTCCCTATTGCGAGCATAACTAAGCTGATGACATATCTACTTGTTATGGAAGCGATGGATCGCGGTGAAATAGATAAAAATGGGGATGTAGTTATATCGAAAGAAGCTGAAGATATTACATATCCTTACGGGATCATCTGGCTCAAGGAAGGGATGAAGGTTCCGATAGACGACCTGATAAAAGCCATGCTCATACCATCCAGCAATGAATCAGCGGTTGCTCTTGCGTGCCATGTTGCAGGCTCAGAGGGTGAGTTTGTAAAGCTTATGAATAAGAGAGCAGAAGAGCTTGGGTTAAATAAGACACACTTTTATACTGCTAGTGGGCTACCAACAAACCTTGATGAAGAAACACCTGAAGATGCACTTCCTTCGGAATACCTAAAGACAGAAAATCACTCAACTGTAGAGGATTTATTTAAACTTGCGAGCTTCATAATGAAAAAATATCCTCATATCACGAAAATAACTTCAAAAAAGGATATAAGCCTTCAACAATTTAGTTTTTATTCGGAGAACACTAACACGCTTCTGAAAAAAGACAGTAGAATAAATGGACTAAAAACTGGATACACAGGAGGTGCTGGGCGTTGCATTATCTGCACTCGAATTGAAAAAACAGACTTCAAACAAGCTCGAAAAAATGGAAAAACGATGGTAGTTTTTATGGGTGGAAAAAGTGTTGAGGAAAGGGATAAAAAAGTAACCACACTTCTTGATATAGGAGAATCTTTCTTCAAAGCAAAGGAGAGAATCGGATTTTTTCCGACTATGAGTGTAAAAATTCCTGAAAATAAAGCAGAGCTATCACCCGAAGAGAAGAAGCAAGAGAATAAAAAATCTCTTATTATTAAAATTGTTGAGTTTGCAGCTTGTATTTTAGTGGCGATTATTTTGTTGATATTATTACTTAGATTCATCATTAGAAGACGAAGAAAAAACAGCAGGCTTATAATGAGCAAAAAACGATATCGAAAGCGTAGCAATATTAAATTTTAAAGGCATAAAGTAGAGCTCTAAATAAAATATATTTAAAGAATGTGTGATAAAATAAACAATTTCTTCTAGAATGCTAGATTTTTATCAAGAAGATTGATATAATAGATGAGGATTTACTTAAATTAACCGTTAATAATATGATAGAAAGGTGATTTGGAAAATGATTAACAAAATGATGACTGCGGATGAAGCAGTTGCAGGTGTTAAAGACGGTATGACCATAATGGTTGGCGGCTTCCTAGCAACTGGATCTCCGGAAATCCTGATGGATGCACTAGTGAGAAAGGGTGTAAAGCACCTTACTGTAATTGCAAATGATGGCGGACTTGATATAGGTCAGTATGGTGCAAGAACAGCTAGAGGTGTTGGAAAGTTGCTTGAAAATCACATGGTTGACCACATCATAGCTTCTCACCTAGGAGTTAACCCTAAGCTAAATGAGCAGTTTGCTGACGGTTCTCTTAAATATACACTTGTTCCTCAAGGAACTCTTGCTGAGAAAATTAGAGCTGCCAATTATGGTCTTGGCGGAGTAATAACTCCAACAGGTATTGGTACTCCTATGGAATTTGAAAAAGATGAACTTGGTAGAGATAAGATTACCATGGAGATAGATGGTGTTAAGTACCTAGTAGAGAGACCTCTAAAGGCTGACTATGCGTTCATTAGAGCATCTGTATGCGACAAGTTTGGTAACTTCGTTTGCTCAAAGGCTACCAAGAACTTCAACTACGTTATGGCTGGAGCTGCTGATAAGGTGATAGTTGCAACTGAAGAATTAGTTGAGATTGGTTCAGGTGATCCTGATAGGTTTACAGTTGCAGGCGTTCTTGTAGATGGTATTGTGGAAGGAGAAAAGAAATGGCAGATATAAAGGAAAGAATTGCCAGAAGAACAGCTAAAGAGCTGAGAGATGGCGAGTTGGTAAACCTTGGAATTGGGCTTCCAACAATGGTTGGGTCTTTTGTTCCTGAAGATATCATTATTACACTTCACTCTGAAAACGGTTTTGCAGGTCTTGACTCTGTTCCAGAAGAGGGAAAAGAAGACGTTGATATCATTAACTCAGGTGGACAGTATGTAACAGTTCTTCCAAGAGTTAACTATTTTGATACAGCAACAAGCTTCGGTATCGTAAGAGGTGGACACGTTGACGTTACAGTACTTGGTGCTATGCAAGTTGCTGAGAACGGAGACCTTGCAAACTGGATTATCCCTGGTAAGAAGGTTGCCGGCATGGGCGGAGCAATGGACCTTGTAGTAGGTGCGAGGGAAGTTATCATTGCAATGACTCATACTCAGAAGGGTAACCACAAAATTCTTAAAGAGTGTACACTTCCTCTTACAGCTGAAAAAGTTGTTGACATGATCATCACAGAGATGGCTGTTATGAAGGTAACTGATAAGGGTATAGAGGTTATCGAGCTTCACCCAGACTTTACTAAGGAGCAGGTTCAGGAAGCAACTGGATGTGAGCTAATCTGGAGCCCTGACCTTAAGCCATATCAGGAAGACTAATTTAGATAAGTCATGAACATTTCGCATATATCTTGCGTATATTGCGAAATTTATATGAGAACAAAATAATGCCCCGAGCCGCATATTTCGATTCTAAACGGCGATGCTTTTCATCGCACTTGGATTTAGTGATATTGATATGCAGGCTATCGGGGTGTTTTGATTTTTGATAAAGGTTGACAGGGGGCTTTTCCCACAGGTATGCTGGCTTATAGAGCAGTATTATCATTTTCAGCAAATACTTTAATGAATTCATTTAAATCATTTGTATTTGCAAAGGTTACCTGAGCTGATATCTTGCTACCACCACCTTTGCCATCTAGAGGCAGTGCTTTGTTTTTTATTATCTCACCGCAGTTGAAAGAGGAATCTTTAGAGGTTACTATTAGAACGAATTTTGCATCATGATTGACTAAGATAATTAGTTTTGAGTCTGCAATTTTTATTAAATCTTTGCTCATGCCTTGCAAAAGCTTAGAATTTAAGCCATCTAGCGTTTCAATGTGTATTTGAGAAGACGATTTTTCTATGCGTTCTTTAATATTTTCAGTTTTGCTTGCGATAACTGATTTTTCGAGCAAAATGAGCCTATTTCTTATTTCTTGATTTTTTGCTTCCATAGATTCAAACTTTTCAAGCAGATCTTCTTGCCCAGCCGATAGCTTGTTAGATATCTGTGTCATGGAATTATATTGTGACTGATATTTTTTCAATGCACGCTCGCCAGCCTCAAAGTAAATGCGAGTCATGCCTTTGTTTTGTTCTAATTTGTAAATTTTAAGCATGCCGACTTGACCTGAAAACGCGGGGTGAGTTCCGCAACATGCCACAGCATCTGAAGGATTCTCGAAACTGCCTATCCGTACTATTGTGATGTCTTCTTCGAGCTTAAGTTCCTTTCTGAGAGGCTCCTTAGAAGCTTCTTCCTTGCTATCATAGTGCGTGCTTATCACGGGCAGGTTTTGCCATATAACACTATTCGTTTCAAGCTCCGCAGCCTCTGCCATAGACCAATCAATACGATCATATTGGCTATTCTCAAGACTGATGTCTATAGTCATATAGTCATCGCCCATATGAAAACCGCGGTTAATTCCCTTATACAATTTATACATTATTCCGCTCAGAATGTGTTCTCCACAGTGTCTTTGCATATTGTCGAATCTATGAGCCCAGTTAATCTCCTGTAGAACAGCATCTCCGACTTTAAATTCAAATTTATCCATAGGTGAATCATCTCTGTCCATAGGTGGATCATCTTTGCCGATAGGTGAATTATCTTTGTCCACAGGTAAATCATCTGAATCCGTCGTGGAATTGTTTTTTATATTCACAACTTGATGGTAAATTTCGTCATCGTGTTCACTGACATCGATGATTTTATATTTCTTATCATTAATAGATATAATTCCAATGTCACAGCTTTGCCCACCACCAGTTGGAAAGAAAATAGTTTCTTTGAATGTCAGAAAAATTTTACCCTCATCACAAAACACTCCTGAAATGTGAGAAACAAGCTCTTTTTTGTAAACATCTTCTTTATAAACTCTTATTGTTTTCATAATCTCTCCTATTATTCGCAACAGATTTTTCAGTATAAAAGTGCATAGATAATTTTTCGAAAAACATGTGGATAACTCTGGGCGAAATCTCATGCACAAGGAGTAAAATCATTGCAATATCACAGTTATGGCGGCAGGACTTATCCACATGACACTGTTAATAAGTTTATGCACAACTCCGTTGAGATATAAAAAATATCGAATTTTCAATGAGTTTAGAGTAGCAACATTACAGTTATCTATACCAAAGTTTACATAATTTTCAAACTAATAAATATCGATGAATAAAATAAAACAAATCGATAGAATAATTCGAACGAATAAAATAAATAAAAGTATCTAAATCAGCAATACCCAATTAAGGACTGCTGTATCACTCTCTTAAGCTCTCGGCATAATCCATAAAGTTATTTTTTTCACTTAGAATATAATCATATAGAAGAGGATTTGCATAAATTTCTTTATGTATCAGCTGAGCATGCTTGCCAAACTTCGAATTAAAAATATCGTGCTCAAGTAGACCTAGGTATTCGTCGGAAGGCGCCATCAGCACAAGCTCATCCTTGCCGTTGTAATAGTATACCCCATAAAAATCATTGAGCATGGAATAATTCTCAGAATTTACATGAGAGTTGTCAGGCTTATACAAAATAAATAAGGTGCCTTTCTCCTCTTTTCTCGCCGTGCTCCAATTCAGCATAAAGGTTGAGTTTTGGCTGAATTTTTCAAACTCTTCATCTACCGTCATAACAGATATGTGCTCTGTCCTCCTCAGCATTACCGCAGCTTCGACCGTTGAGATTGGAAATGCTGAAATCCTTTTGATTTTCTTAATACGAAGCTGATCCATCTGTATATGGCAGACGGTGAGATAGTATACATCTTTTGCTTCTATAAGAGATTCACATGAGAAAGTATCCGCCTCTTCAAGGGCAACTATTTTGTTGTTATACAGCACGGAGCGCGGTATGCGTGGGAATGCATCTGAAATGTCCGGTTTGGTCGAAAGCACAGCGGCGGCTTCAATGTCTTTTGCAAACATTCTCATAACAAAATAGTTGATTGCCTCATAAGGTGTCGATACAGGTGCACACTGCTTGCTGTCGAGTATGTACATTTCGGGGTCTGTAAAAATAACGGTAGGTCTAAGGAGGTCAATATATTCATCCACAGGGGTCGGGATTTTGTAGCCATTCTTAAGGGCTCGATTTGAGTACTTTTGAAGGAGCCACATTGCTTCTCTGAGTGAAATTTCAACAAGTCTTGCTCCGAGACCACCCACATAGGTACGTTGAATGTCATAGTATTTATCGTCCTCTTCACCTAGGATGCTGTCGTATCGTTCAAGGCCGTAGTCCTCAACATCTATATAAAAGAATTGATGAAAGTGTTTTTTGAATTTATTATCGGGCAAATCCCATGTTATTCCAATTGAAAGAACACCCATAAGGCGAGTATCTGTCACATATGCCGAGCGAAATACTTTGTTGCCGGTTTTGTATGATTCGATGGCTCCACCGTCAAGAGTATCAATTTGAATCATAGATTTGGATATGCTTTTTTTGTTAGTGGAAACTGGAAGTTTCTTATCTTTATTATTACTCATGGTAAATCACAACACCTCATATATTTTAGAACAATGAAATATTTATAATTTTTCTTAATTATCGCATATATCTGCACTAGTTGCAATCAGTATGTTTAGTTCAAGAGCTATTCTATTATAACTACTGATTACGGTAAGAAATTGGATTTCAGCGAAATAACCCGTAAATTCTTTCGACTATTACGGTAAGATTTCCATTTTTTGCCAAATGACCCGTAAGTTTAATCAAAAAATTACGGTAGGATTTCCAAAATTTAATATTTGACCCGTAAACAACTTTTAAAATTACGGTACAAATTTTACTTTCCGTAAAATGGCCCGTAACCGTTGCTAAAAATTACGGTACAAATTTTGATTTTGCAATTATGACCCGTAAACCATCATGAAGACTATTCTAGGAGTTTCAAATCTGAATCTAGTAACAATATATATTATCATAAAAATATGTTGACAAAAGTATTTGAAAGAAGTATCATATAGGTATAAATAAACGATAGAGATAATTATTATGAAGTTTACCAAATATCTGAACTCTTGGCTTCAATTACTGGGGTTTATATATCTCATTGATTTAGTATGGAACTCTGCCTCTTTTAGTCCTATTGCTAACATTGTTATAGCAACAGTCCTTGTATTTATAACTTTCATCGTAGATGCGTGGAGGATATATAGTAAAAAGAAATCTGCGGCTTTTGATGCTTCTAAAAATTGAATTTTTGAATCTAGGAGTGAATGGTACATAAATAGATTTGCCATTGATTTCAAATTGTCATAATTATAGTTATAAATTTTGTCGTCGGTGTAAGCTTGAACATGTTTGAGCATTTTACTCTGGCGATTTTCTTATATTCCAACTAATTTCTTTTTCTCCAGCTATTTTTTATTCTCCAGCTATTTTTTATTCTCCAGCGATTTTCTTATTACTCTGGTTCTGGTGATTTTCTTATAACAATATTGACTTTTAAACCTGTCAGTGTATAATTGAAGCATACCTTATCAAGAGTGGCGGAGGGAATAGGCCCTGTGATGCCCGGCAACCTTAAGGCCTATGTTTAGAAAGATATTTTAATCTAATCTAAAGAACACAACCTTAAAGGTGCTAATTCCTACAGAGCATTGCTTTGAAAGATGAGGATTGATAGAAAAATCAACCTCTCTTAGCTATGCAAGGAGAGTTTTTTATTTTTAGTTTTCAGCGAAGTCAGCAAAGCCACCAAATTCAGCGAAACTAGCAAAGCCTGATAAGCTAGTCCGCAAAAACGACAAATTTGGGATATTGCTCCTATTTTGCACTTGCTTAGTGCTTTAGCATCTATTTTGTTTGTACTTGCTTGGTGCTTGTTTAGTATGTATTTTGCACTTGCTTAGTGCTTGTTTAGCACCTGCTTTACAATTGTTTTGTACCTGAGAGGCTTAGACCTGCTGAGATGTTTGAAAGAGATGTTTTAAGGAAAGGAAGAAAAATGAAAAGATTATTTACTTCAGAATCGGTTACAGAAGGGCATCCTGACAAGGTATGCGACCAGATTTCCGATGCGGTAGTTGATGCTATAATGGAACAGGACCCGACTGGAAGGGTTGCATGCGAAACGACGGTAAATACCGGATATGCAATGCTTATGGGAGAAATTACGACAAATTGTTACATTGATATTCCTAAGATTGCAAGAGAAGTTATCTGTGACATAGGATATGACAATGCAGAATACGGGTTTGACGGCAATACATGTGCTGTGATGACATCAATTGATGAGCAGTCATCCGATATTGCGATGGGAGTTGACAAGGCTCTTGAATACAAGGACGGAGAGCTTAAGAGCGAAGATGAAACTAAGGCAGGTCATGAGAGCCTCGATACAGGTGCCGGAGATCAGGGTATGATGTTCGGATATGCCTGCAATGACACAAAGGAGCTGATGCCGATGCCAATAGCGCTTGCGAACAAGCTTGCAAGACAGCTCACCAAGGTTAGAAAAGACGGAACTCTTGCATATCTAAGGCCCGACGGCAAAACTCAGGTAACAATTGAATACGATGACGACAAAGTAGTTAGAGTTGACGCAATTGTAGTTAGCGCTCAGCACAATCCAGATGTAACGCAGGAGCAAATCCGAAAGGATATAATTGAGCATGTAATAAGGCCGATAATTCCAGCGGAGCTACTTGATGATGCAACAAAATATTTTGTTAATCCAACGGGACGCTTCGTAATAGGTGGACCGCATGGCGATTCGGGTTTGACTGGTAGAAAGATAATAGTTGATACATACGGCGGATGTGCAAGGCATGGAGGCGGTGCATTTTCGGGCAAGGACCCAACAAAGGTTGATAGGTCAGCAAGCTATGCAGCAAGATATGTAGCGAAAAACATCGTAGCAGCTGGTCTTGCAGATAAGTGCGAAATTCAGCTTGCTTATGCGATAGGGGTAGCAAGACCTGTAAGCGTTTCAGTTGAATGCTTTGGGACTGAGAAGGTTGCTGAGGATAAGATAGTTGAAATAATAAATGAGGTGTTTGACTTAAGGCCTGCTTCGATAATAAGAGATTTAGATTTAAGAAAGCCTATTTACAGGCAGGTTGCAGGCAGTGGACATTTTGGTAGAACGGATATAGATTTAAGCTGGGAGAGAACTGATAAAGTAGACACTATCAGGGAAAAAGCAGGCTTATAGTGGAGGTAGATATTTGGAAACAAATCAGATTTTGACAATTATTGTATTTTTTCTTGTAATGATAGCTATCATGTCGGAGAAAATTCACAGAACCGCGGCGGCACTTGCAGGGGCTATGGCGTTGTTTTTCTTGCATATTCTTGACGTAGAAAAAGCAATTGAATATGTTGACTTTAACACAATCGGGGTGCTTATCGGAATGATGATATTTGTATCTGGTGTAAAAAGATCTGGATTGTTTGAATATATTGCAATCAAAGCAGCGAAGCTTGCAAAGGGCGATCCTTGGAAAATCATGGTCAGCTTCATGGTTTTAACAGCTGTTTTGTCCGCATTCTTAGATAACGTTACAACTGTTTTGCTTGTTGGTCCTATGACAATTGCCATTTGTCAGGTGCTTGAGCTTGACCCAGTTCCATTTTTGCTGACACAGATAATGAGTTCAAATATCGGTGGTACGGGTACGCTAATAGGTGACCCTCCAAATATTATGATAGGTAGCGCAGCGCATTTGAATTTTATAGATTTTCTGACAAATACAGGCGTAGTTGCAGTGGCAATAATGGCTGTTATCATCCTATTGTTCAGATTTTTTTACGGTCGAAATCTCGGGGCAAGCGATGAGGCTATTCAAAAAGTCATGAATATGGATGAAGAAAAAGCAATTGAGGACATGGGTCTTCTAAGGAAAAGCCTTATTATCATTGCTCTTGTCCTATTTGGATTTATGTTTCACGGGCTCCTTGGTATAGAATCATCTGTAGTTGCTCTTACCGCTGCTACTGCTATGATGATTTTCGGGAAAGTCAATGTTGAGCATATAATAGTTGACGCTGAGTGGGGAACAATTCTTTTCTTTGTAGGGCTTTTCATCGTTGTCGGCGGCTTGGTTGAAACAGGCGTAATAGACAGCTTAGCGAAAGAACTAATTGCCTTTACAGACGGTAATATTATGCTCACAATGATCGTACTGCTTTGGGGTTCGGCTATTTTGTCGTCATTCCTTGATAATATCCCCTTTGTTGCAACGATGATACCTATGATTATCGCTATGGGAAACGATGGGATCGATACTGTGCCGCTGTGGTGGGCAATTTCTCTTGGCGCTTGTCTTGGTGGCAATGGAACGCTGGTTGGAGCATCGGCTAATGTGGTGCTCGTAGGAATCAGCAATAAACAAGGTTATCCCATTACATTTAAGAGTTTTATTAAGATTGGAATGCCTGTAATGATACTTTCTATTGTCGTTGCTTCGGCATTTATGTTACTGAGATATTAATGCTTAGAATACATTATAATTATTTAAAGCATTGGTATATGATTTAAGATTTAGAAGCTTAAAAAAATTGTCTTAAAAGAGATTTACAGAGGTTTAAAGAGGTTTAAAAATGTTCAACGATACTTTTAACGATGATATGATAAATATCGTCCTAAGACAAGCAGGGGCAGATTCAATCAAGACGCACCTAGCACACATCAATATTGTTACCTTTCAAATAGCACCTGATGTTAAGGTTACCTATGTTTACGAAATCAAGGAAAATGGCGAAATTTATGTTGAGAGAATGAGCCCATATCCAATGCTTCTTGGCAGAATGTTCGATGAATCGGCACTTATTGATATAGTAAAAGACGATGTGGCTAGCTTCCGCAATGCTTATCATAGTAAAAATTATGATACATATCTACAGCTTGTAAAAAGTCATATTAGATTCCAGCTTGCCGCTGAGGATTTGTTCCTTAAGCATAATGTTGATGCAGATGACCTTGACGAGCTTCACAGCGCGTATGAGAGGCTTCACCAGCAGCTTGAGGAAGTGAAGTCGAGATCGAAGAAGATAGAGCTTTAAATAGGGCTACCGCAAACCCATTGGTAATCCCATTGGTTTTAGCTTATGGATAGTTCACAAGCAGTGTATATAAAGTTGGTTTAAGGAGAATCAGTATAAATGGATATTAAGGTCGCAAAATTCGGCGGTTCATCGGTTGCAGACAGCATACAGATAATCAAAACGAGGGATATAATTCTACAGGATGAGGGACGAAATTACATAATTGTGTCAGCACCCGGCAAGAGATACGAGGGAGATAACAAAATAACGGACCTTCTTTACCTTTGCAAGACGCATATAGATCACAATCTGCCATGGGAACAACTCTTTGAAGTAATTGTCGACCGCTACGTTGCAGTCGCTCATAAGCTTGGCGTTGACGGCGTGCTTGACAAACACTTCGATATAATCAGGCAAAAGATAAACGAGGGTTCATCGACTGAATACATCGTGAGCCGTGGAGAATACCTAAATGCCGTTATGATTGCAGCCTACCTTGGATACGATTTTGTTGACTCTGCTGGACTTATTTTGTTTGACGAGAAAGGCAAATTACTGCACGATGCGACGGATGCCGCATTATCGGAAGAATTATCCAAGCACAAAACAGCTGTCATACCTGGATTTTACGGCTCCGAGAAGGGGAGCACGAGAATTAGAACATTTTCGCGTGGAGGGTCTGATATCACAGGAGCGCTCGTTGCCAAGGCAATAGAGGCATCGGTTTACGAGAACTGGACAGATGTATCAGGATTCTTGATGGCTGATCCTAGAATTGTGGATAATCCAAAACCGATAGATTCAATATCTTATAAGGAGCTTAGGGAGCTGTCATATATGGGAGCATCTGTTTTGCACGAGGATGCTATTTATCCTGCTCGTATTGCCAATATTCCTATAAACATCAGAAATACAAATGTTCCTAAGGATAAGGGAACGTTTATTACAGCGCACCACGATCCAAGCTCAAACAGAATAATCACGGGAATAGCAGGATCTAAGGATTTCACAGTTATAGCTCTATATAAGAATATGATGAGCACTGGCCGTGGATTTGTTCGTAGGCTGCTTAGCATACTCGAGGACCTTGATGTCAATTTTGAGCACCTTCCTAGTGGAATCGACACTATGTCAGTCGTGCTTTCAAATGATTCGCTTGGGGATAAGCTTGATGAGGTGATTAGTCAAATCAAGATTCAGCTTGAGCCTGATAATATAGAGGTATTCCAAAATATTGCCTTGATTGCGACGGTTGGACAGGGCATGACATCGAACATAGGTGTTTCTGCAAGGCTTTTCACTGCACTTGCAGAGGCGGATATAAACGTCAGGATGATAGACCAAGGCTCATCGGAGATGAATATTATAATAGGTGTTGAAAACAACCAGATGGGAGATGCCATTAGAGCCATTTACGGGGCGTTTGAGGACGAGGAAATCTGAGTATTTAGGGTAGTTTTGCATGAAAATACTTATAATTGAGGATGATAGAACAATTAGAGAGTACCTTGGCAAGGAGCTTGTAAATTGGGGTTATGACGTTTTTTTGCAAGAAAACTTTCAAAATCCAATAAAAGATTTTGATAATATTAAGCCAGACTTGGTTTTGATTGATGTGATACTTCCAAGCAGGAATGGATATTTTTGGTGTCAAGAAATAAGGAAGCTATCGAATGTGCCTATAGTTTTTATTTCATCAAAGAATGAAGCTCTGGATATTGTAACCGGCATGCAGGCTGGTGGAGATAATTATATTACCAAGCCGTTTGATTTATATGTCGTTAGAGCAAAAATTGAAGCAATTTTGCGGAGAGCTTATGATTTTTCTGATACAAAAAAATATGAGTTCGTATCACAGGATTATGGTCGTATAGAACTAGATTCTAGCAGGGGTCTGCTTGTATGCTCACAAGAAGCTTCAGATAGAGATTCATTAGGAGAACTAGCAAGAGCTTCAGCGGAAGCTTCGGCAGGAGATCCAGCAGGACATGCAGCAAGAGATTTAGCAGGAGATTCAGCAGGACAGATAGATCTCACCAAAACCGAAATGATGATTTTACAAGAGCTTATAAATGCACAAGGTGGATTCGTTTCGCGCCAAGCGATTATTGAAGTGTGCTGGCAGGGCGAAGATTTTATCGATGATAACACACTTGCGGTCAATGTTGCAAGGCTGAGAAAGAAGCTTAAAAATATGGGTCTTGAAAATCTTATTATTACCAAAAAAGGTGTTGGGTATGGACTCAGGAAGTAAAAATATAAGAGATTACATATATATTTTTATTAAATCTGTATTGCCTTTCGGCATGGGTGGAGGCATATTTTTAATGATTCTCCTATTCCTAATGAAGTTCACATCAAATAAATCAGATTTAATAATTTTAGCTTCTGAGATTTTCTTGATAACATTTCTCTTCTATTGCATATACATGCTAATAAAGCTTAAACGTAGGAAGAAGCTTGAGAAGCAATATGCTGAGCTTAGCCAGAAATATAAGCAAAAGGTAAATGATATGGCAGAACTGAAAACTGATATTCTTGACTTCTTTCTGGTATGGGTACATCAAATTAAAACGCCGATTGCAGCTTCGAAGCTTCTTTTGTCATCATCAAAACTGGTAGACGGGCATAATAGTGTATCAAATTTGAACACAGCTGAAAGACAGCAGCTGAGAGCAGAAGTGCTACAAATTGAAAAGTATTCAGATATGGCTCTTGGGTATCTTAAGCTTTCAAATGATGATACGGAGATTTTTGTTGATTATGTAGATTTAAATAAAATTATTAAGAGCTTACTTAAAAAATACGCTGTTTTGTTTATAAACGAAGATATTAATGTGCAATATACAGAAATAGAAAGAAATGTAATAAGTGATTCTAATTGGCTCACGCTTGCAATTGAGCAGTTGATATCGAATGAAGCGAAGTATGCGACAGGGGAATCGGTAAAAATCTATTTTTCTAATGAGGAGAATTCTCTTGTTATTAAGGATACAGGCATCGGCATTCCAGAATCTGATTTGCCTAAAATCTTTGACAGGGGATATTCGGGCTTCAATGGCAAGGGGTATAGAAATTCTACTGGAGTAGGCCTATATCTTGCCAAGAAAATATTTGATAGACTTGGATGTTGTATTTACGTAGAATCAAGGCAGGGTGTTGGAAGCGAATTTCGTATATTCTTCCCCCGTGACTTAATATAAATCAAATGAGGATGGATTGACCCCATACTTACAAAAATGTAAGATATGGGGTGTTTTTGTAAGATTAAATAAATGCAAGGCTTTTAAGGAGATATTATAATTTAGATATAGTTTGATTGAGGAGGAAAATTTATAATGGCAATGTTAGAAGTAAAGAATCTTACAAAGATATATTCAAAGGGAACAGGGAGCCAGACTGTAGCTCTGAATGGAATAAATTTCTCGCTTGAAGAGGGAGAGTTTGTTGCAATAATGGGAGAGTCAGGTTCAGGAAAAACTACACTTTTAAACATGGTTTCAACCCTTGATAATCCTAGTGAAGGGGAAGTATACATAGGAGGGAAAAATATACTGCAATTCAAAAATGATGAGCTTGCGTCATTTAGGAGAAATGAACTTGGATTTGTATTTCAAGATTTTAATTTACTAGATACATTTAACACGAAGGATAATATTTTGTTGCCTCTTGTTTTGTCGGGGTATTCGTATGACAAAATGGAGAAAAAACTGATGCCACTATCGGAAGCACTTGGAATTGAAGCCTTACTAAATAAATTTCCTTACGAAATGTCGGGCGGACAAAAGCAAAGGGTCGCTATAGGTAGAGCAATGATTACAAATCCAAAGCTTATACTTGCAGACGAGCCAACGGGTGCACTGGACTCAGGGTCGGCAGATATGATTATGAAAACCTTTGAAAAAATCAATAATTCAGGACAGACCATAATGGTGGTAACACATTCAGTTCGAGCAGCATCCTTTGCAAATAGAGTTTTGTTTATCAAGGATGGCAAAGTATATAACGAAATTTATAAGGGTGAGAAAAGCAATAATGAGTTTATGGAAACAATAGGCAAGACTCAGTTCATGATGCGAGGTGCAGAGGATGAAAAATAAATTAAAGAGAAGGATAGCATGGAGGAATATAGTATCCTATAAACAGTTTATGCTCCCATATATACTCTGTTCGTCCATTATGGGGATGTTGTTCTTCATAGGAGCATCACTACTTGATAATAAATTTGTCCAAGAGAGAAATGCAAACATGATTGATATAATGAGGCTTTCGGTTGCACTTGTCGGGATTTTCACTGTAATTTTCACCATATATTGTAATAGCCTAATAAGCAAGGTAAGAAGTAAAGAAATCGCTTTGTATGAAATTCTAGGCATGGAGAAGAAACACATAAAATCTATAATATTCATAGAACAAAATATATGCTTCCTCGCAATATCAGTGCTCTCAATTGCTGGTGGCAGGGTGTTTGGAAAGGCACTATTTCTAATATTCAACAAAATAACAGGCAGCCAAGGTGTCCCTCTTATGGAGTATCCTTTAACAATGCAGCCGGTGATTTTGACCATAGCAGCAATCGCAATATCATATCTGATTATTGCCGTAAAAGGAATAGGGAAAATTTATCGTTCATCGCCTATTGAGCTTATGTCAAGCCAGCACAAAAAAGAGGGCGAACCAAAGAATAGATATATTTTACTTATCTTAGGCACATTATTTTTGGCAGGCGGATATTTTGTTGCACTGACTACGAAGGGCACACTTGATGCTATATTAATGTTTTTCTTTGCAGTCATCGCTGTGGTAATTGGAACATACTTGCTATTTATAAGCCTTGGGTCTATTGTTTTGAAGGCCTTAAGAAGAAATAAAAAATTCTATTATAAGGCTGAAAACTTTCTTTCTATATCCGGAATGCTACACAGAATAAATAGCAATGGCTTGAGCCTTGGCAGTATAGCACTTCTAAGCACCATGATAATACTGACATTAACAATTACTGCTTCAGCCTATGTTCAAACAGACAAGATAATAGATAAGCTTGTTGACGATGACTACAATATAGATTATCCCCAATATGAGTTTGATAAAGACTATAATAATTATGCGTTGGCTGAAAATGAACTGAAAAATAAAATTGAATCGACCACCGTGGGCAATGAAGAGATACAGGGTTTAAAGGTGTACAAATACTATATGAATGGTTTTACTTTAGAAAAGGGCTCACTTCAGCATGATTATAAAAAGAATCCTGCTATGGGTGATATCTATATTGTATCATTTATGACTGTAAGAGATTACAATAATCGAGTCGGGACAAATTACAAATTAAACAAAAATGAAATCATCATAGATGGTGCAAAGAGGGATTTAGCCCGTGCAAAGGATTTGAATATTGCCACCAAGAAGTATAAAGTTATAGATCATGCAAAACAAGGCACGAAGGAAATGTTAGTTCTTCAGGGGCAGGCCATTGTAGTTTCTGATGAGGACGATTTATTTAGAATAATGAAATATTATAACAAAGGTTATAAGACGAAAAGTGGAGAAAAAACATCAGAGCCATATAGAGTGTCTGTGGCATGGCATGTTGATAATATGAAAAGGAATTACAGCCAAAGGGTGTTAAGTGCCTTAAGTGACTTAGAATCAGAAGATATTGAATTTAGTTATGAAACAAGAGCGGAAAAACGCGACTTTCTTATGCAGATTAATGGAGGATTCTTCTTTATAGGAATGCTGATGGGAACAATTTTCTTGATCGGAGCCATTATGATAATTTACTATAAACAAATTTCAGAAGCATTTGAGGATAGAAATAGGTATCAGATAATGACTAAGGTAGGTCTCCCGGAGAAAATTGTCAAACGTACCACTAGAAAGCAAATTCTGTGGTTGTTCTTCTTGCCGCTGGCTGTTGCAGTTATTCACTGTGCTGTAGCAAGTAAAATTGTATTCCAGCTTATGGCACTTTTTGCGGTGACGGACGTTTGGTTCTTTATACGGAATCTTTTGTGCGTGATTGCAGTATTTGCTGTAATATATTTAATCATATTTATTATGACATCCAAGGTTTATCAAAGGATTATTTCGTGATAGAATTTCTTAGTATTCACAAAATATTGTTTGTTGATAATGTCGAAAAATACGCTAAAGTGATTGACAATTCGTCATTATAGCGTATTTTTATATTGTTTAGGTTTAGATGTGATTGCTAAAGTTTAACAGAAATATTGTGATTGCTGAATTATCCTAGCGATAAGGAAACTTCCCATGATGTTTGATCAAAACAAAATATAGGCATAATCAGGAATACTCGGGGAGCATGCAAGGCTTAACGTGGCGAGTATAAGAAGTAGTTTACGGGTCATTTGGCGAAAATCGAAAATCCTACCGTAATTTTCGGAGTGTTTTACGGGTCAAATGTTAAATTTTGGAAATCATACCGTAAATTCATAGATGTTATAGCATGGGTTTACGGGTCATTTTCCAAAAAGTATAAACCTTACCGTAAATTTAGAGATAAACTACTACCTATGTCAAGGACACTCAAGTGAATTTTT
>UMIY01023274.1_pt1 | contig 75982 bp, 67 predicted proteins | sample 1965921 | NCBI WGS metagenome assembly UMIY01 (sample SAMEA4836134, study PRJEB28245) | human gut metagenome | biome: gut microbiome; material: fecal sample | place: Denmark | collected 2008
GGTCTGACTTTATGAGAATATAGTTAGCCTGAGATTCAAATACTCTGATGCCTATATCTGATAGAGAATTAGTCAAGAAATCTCTTTGTTCTTTGACATACTGCTTGGTCTTATTAATAAAATCCCTACTTAAAGCGGCACACCCTGCCTCGGAAGCCACGGTTGATACTGCCCACGGTTGTAATGTATTTTCGATTTTCGCAGCAATATCTTTTGACCCAAACAATGCATATCCAAGCCTCAGTCCTGCCATAGCAAAAATCTTTGTGAAGGCTCCTAAAATAATTAAATTATCATATTTTTTTAATAAATTAATTGCAAAATATTCGTCTTCGTCTAGCAAAAAATTTACAAAACATTGATCAAGAACAAGAATGCCTTTATTCTCTTGCAGCTTAATCAAAATGGCTTCGATGATTCTCAAATCGACAGCTCGACCTGTTGGATTATTAGGACTGCATAAGAATACCATATCTGTATCTTTATCAATCGATTCGATAATTTTTAATGTTACATCGAAATTTTCTTGTTCTATCAAAATATGGTTGTGAACTACACCACCAGAGATTTTAGCTGCTTCTTCGTATTCAGAAAATGTCGGAGATGGTATCAAAACCTTTTTCGGTCTTAGTGCAAGACAAATTCTAAAAATCAAATCAGCAGCACCGTTGCCACAGACAATCCTATCTGCATCAAAATTATAAAAAATTGATAGTGCATTTCTAAGCTGCCTAGATGAATAATCTGGATAAGCCTCGTATTTATCTATACCATTTATTATCGCATTTTTTGCGGTATCAGGCATGCCTAGAGGATTGATATTAGCCGAGAAATCCAATATTTTGTTGTCATACTTATATATATCTCCACCGTGTATATATTTAACCATAGTCCTCCGTTATAAATAGCATAACATTCTTATAATCACTAGAAGAATCAGAACAATAATAGAACTTATCCACATTAGCTTAGTTGCTCTTGCAATATCACATGATTCTATAGTTCTTTTCGGATCACCTAAAGAAGCTTTCTTGTACAAAACACCGAAATATGTCGCATCTCCTCCGAGCCTCACTCCCAGAGCACCAGCCGTCGCTCCCTCAGTCCAGCCCCCGTTCGGAGATGCGTGCTTCGCATGGTCCCTCATCATAACACGCCATGCATCCTTCGCAGAAAGCCCCGAAATCAAAGCCGATGCGAAGCACATTGAAATTCCGGTAAGTCTTGCCGGCAAGTAATTTACAACATCGTCTAAGATTGCGGAAGCCTTACCGAAGTAAAAGTATTGTTCACTCCTATATCCAATCATTGAATCCAAGGTATTGACAGCCTTATAGGCAAAACCTAAAGGAGCTCCACCAATAGCAATTGCAATCAGTGGTGAAACAATACCATCCGTAGTATTCTCACTAACTGTTTCAACTACAGCTTTTGTGATATCCTCCTCAGTAAGCTGTGAGGTATCCCGTCCGACAATCATAGAAAGGGCTCGTCTTGCCTCTTTGAGATTGCCGTCATCAAGATATTTTTTAACTTTATATGCCTCTATGCTAAGAGTCCTTGCTGCAAGAATCTGAAATGACCAGAATATCTCAAGAATCAGTCCCAGCCAAAAATTAACTCGGTATAGAATTAAAAGAACTGCAAAAGGAATTAAAAAGCTTATAATAACCGTTAAAATGAATATTAACACTCCCTTTGGCACATCTGTCTTCGTGGAATCAGGTGATAACAGTTTTTCCAGACCTGAAATCAATTTTCCAATATAAACAATTGGATGAGGAATCTTTAAAGGATCCCCAAATATGAAATCCAGCACTGAAGACAATAATAAAATTATGACAACCCTATATATTATTACAAAATTCAATATCATAAAAGCAAATTTATTTTATTTTAATATAGTATTAAAAATCAGCATTTATATAATTTAGCCGTTAAAAGATTTTGCATCTTCACAAGCCTTTATGAAGTTCTCTGCAAATGAGATATTGCTAAGCCAGTGAATACAAGGAAATCCGGCGACTATATTCTTGGTAGCATGTATTGCATCAAATGTTAAGCCACTTTCCTTCTTCGCTTCAAAGGCAGACCCGAAATTATCTGTTGTCATATAATGATGCTCGTGACACTTTGTCTGTTCTCCAGCCTTACAGAGTATATTATCGACCTTAGCTGTCAGTGTTTTGTATCCAAATCTTACAAGAGTATCTGACATAGTGATATTCCCAGGTACTATTCCTACACCGTCATATGTTTGCCCGAAGAATGTAATTGATTCTGCAAGATATGTATAACCGCCACTTTCAGCATATATTGGAATACCTGCGAGATTAGCATTTCTAATAGATTCCTTCATCCTCTCATTATTCATGATGCGGTCAAGATAATTTTCTGGATATCCACCGCCTATTATGATTCCATTTATACCCTCAGGCAGTTTTTCATCATTCATCGGAGAGAAAAATTCAATTTCAGCACCGAGCTTTTCGAGAACATCTAAATTATCCTTGTAAGCGAAGCAAAATGCCTTATCCTTTGCAATTGCAAGCTTAACTGGTTTTTCAGCAATCTTATTAATATGTACTTCCTCATATGCTAGGTTTCCAGCATCAGAAGCAATCTCTAAAATTGCATCCATATCAACAGTCTTTGCAAATGTTTCACCTAGAACCTCTATTTTGTCCTGGAGATTCTCTATTTCCTCTGCGGTGATTAATCCAAGCTGTCTGCTACCAATAGATGCTTCCTTAATCTTAGGTAAATAACCTAAGCATGGAGTTGAGAGTTCGCTTTCAATCAGAGGTTTAAATACCTTAAACATTGCTTCTGAACAATTATTAAGAATTACTCCTCTGAGAAGATTTTCATGAAAATCCAGATAACCCTTAAGACTTGCAAGAAGCGACCTGCCCTTGCCTGCTACGTCAGCAACAAGTATCTCTGGAGTTTCCGTAAGCCTAGAAATGTGATTTGCTGAATAACTGTCATCCTTGAAGGATAGTCCATCATACATACCCATAACGCCCTCGATGACAGCTATATCGCTATCCTCTGAATGTCCCAAAATAGTTTCAAGTGCGTCATAGCCTTGCAAATACAAATCTATATTCCTTGATGAAACACCCATTACCTCTGTATGGAACATAGGATCTATGTAATCCGGTCCGCACTTAAAAGAGCTAACCTTCTTACCCATAAGTCCAAGTGCCTTAATCAAAGCAATTGTAGCCGTTGTTTTTCCGCTTCCGCTGCCAGTACCTACCAGCATCACTCTAGGAATTTTAATTCTCTTCATCTCTTTCTCCTTTTACAATGTATATTGGATTTTCACCCATCATCATATTATAATTACCAATTTTTTTGGATTTTGCAATAGTTGCCGAACTAATTTCTGTTTTCAATTTTTTCTTTTTAAAAACATCAATAATCGTTCCTATGGTTTCAAGTGTGATAGCGTTAGCTACTATCGTAGCATTTGGATTCTTCGATAAGACAACATCTAGAATCTGCTCCAGTCTTCCTGTTGTACCTCCAAGGAAAACCTTAGTAGGAGCAGGAAGATTAAGAAGTGCATCCGGTGCACTGCCTGATATAATCTCAACATTATACGTTTTCAAGGCTTTTACATTAGCATTGAGAACTTCTATAGCCTCTTCCTTCATTTCAACTGCATATACCGTCGACTCATGAGCTTTAAGTGCTAGTGCACATGTAACACCACCTGAGCCTGCGCCGACATCCCATACCACATCAGTCGGACACACAGAGAGAGCAGCTACGCTCAAATTTCTAATATGCTCCTTGGTGATTGGAGCCCTTCCTCTGATATAATCCTCATCCTTAAAAAGCTTGTAAGGACAGATATAATGCTCATTTTCTATGAGAATCACAGATAATTTGTCGAACTTCATTCCGACAAGAGCCTTTGGAGTGCCTACAGTAATTCTCTCGCCCTGCATTCCTAGTCTTTCACCAATGTACATTTTTAGATTACCAAGACCTACCCTTGCCAAATCACTTATAATCGCAGGAACATCCCACTTACCCCCTGTAAGGGCAAATGTTTTGTTGTAATAAGAAGCAAATGGTACTATTGACTTATCTAAGCCATGTAGCGATGTCAACCTCCAATCCTCGTAGCCCGTTTTTAGCTTTGCTGCAAAATATTGAAAGCTTGAAATTCCAGGGATTAATTCTATTTCAAAGCCATCATCAAGATGTTTTCTAAGTGTCGTTGCAATACTGTAAAAGCCAACATCACCTGAGGCTAGCACTGCAACATTTAAGTCGGGATTATTAGAATTTTCCTTTAAATAGTCAATTGTATCCATAATACCCATTATCTTAATATTTGAGTTTAAATCAGAAAACTCATCGTTAAGACGCAGGCAGGTAAGCACCACATCGGCAGATTTTATTTCAGAAATCCCAGCACCTGTCAAAAGCTCAATAGAACCTGGGCCACCTCCGACTACATTAATTTTCATAAATTCTCCAAACTATTAATCAATTATTTCGTATAAATTAATCGTTAATTCTATCTGCTAGAATCTCAGCAAGTCTAGGATCTGCGCCGAGAGTATCTCCCATAGTAAGCTTAACATTATCATATCCCTCAAGTGCGGCTTCAAGTTCATTAGGAATATCCTTTTTAATATGCATTCCTCTAAACAAGAAATATGGTACTACCTTTATCTCATCTACACCCATATCTATGAGTTTTTTAAATACGGTTTTAATATCTGGCTGAGAAAGCTCCATATATGCAATTTCTATAGGCATATGCTTGTCATTGATATTATCCTTGGCAAGCTTAACAATCTTTTCAATTGTATCGGTTGTTTCTTTAACACGGCTTCCATGAGCCAATACCATAATTCCCTTCATACCAAAATCCTCCTTATCAATTCACAACATTATTTAAAAATTCATTTGCTGAATTATTTCTCGAATATTTTTCTAAATACAGAAATCGTTTTATCAATATCTTCATCCGTAATCTCTGTTGAAAAGAAAATACTTTCAAACTGAGAAGGTCCCATGTAAATTCCATTATCAAGCAAAATCTTAAAGGCTTTAGCAAAGCTTTCCGTATCTGATTTTAAGGCATCATCGTAGTTTTTGACTCTTCCATTTTGATGAAATACACATGCAAGTGAGCCGATTCCCACTACTTCAAAGTCAGTCAGTTCTCTTAAACTATTCACAAAATATTTGCACTTCGCTGCAAGTTCATCATAAATAGATGGCTCATTCAAAAGCTGTGTAAGCATTGCTATTCCAGCTGCCATAGCAATTGGATTTCCGGAAAGAGTTCCTGCCTGATAAACTGGACCGAGCGGAGAAACAAGACTCATAACATCTTTTCTGCCTCCATATGCGCCAACAGGCATACCCCCTCCTATTATTTTACCATATGTTACAAGGTCAGGGATAACACCAAAATATTCAGCAGCACCGCCAAAGCACAGCCTGAAGCCTGTAATTACCTCATCAAATATCAAAAGAGCTCCATTTTCGTTGCAGATTGTCCGCAGTGATTCTAGGAATCCTTTCTCAGGAAGTACAAGCCCCATGTTGGCAGCTACAGGTTCTACAATTACGCACGCAATCTCACCACGGTTCTCTTTAAATAGCTTATTAACACTTTCAATATCATTATATCTTGCAAGAAGCGTATCCTGAGTAGCCCCCTTGGTTACGCCTCCACTATTAGGCTCACCGAAGGTCATGGCACCTGAACCCGCCTTAACTAGAAGCGCATCACTATGCCCATGATAACAGCCTTCGAACTTGACTATTTTGTTCCGTCCCGTAAAGCCTCTCGCTGCCCTTATGCAGCTCATTACAGCTTCTGTTCCGCTATTTACCATTCTTACCATTTCAACATGTTTAACGTTATCGCAGATAAGCTTGGCAAGCTCAACTTCTAAGTGGTTGCTTGCTCCAAAGCTGAGACCCTTTTCAGCAGTATCAAAAACAGCTTTTTTTACTACTGGATTATTATGTCCTAGAATCATTGGACCCCACGAGCCCACATAATCGATATACTCCCTGCCCTCTATGTCGTAGACTTTGCTACCTTCAGCGCTCTCAACGAAAACCGGTGATAATCCAACGGATTTAAATGCTCGTACAGGGCTATTAACACCACCCGGCATGTATTTTTTCGCTTCTTCAAAAATACTTTCAGATGTTACATTTTCAGGGATTTTCAAAAAATCCATCATCCTATATCTCCCCTCTTTATTGCATCAGCAATTTCCATTGCATAATATGTCAACAAAATGTCTGCTCCGGCTCGATATATCGAAACTGTACTCTCGCACATTGTTTTGTATTCATCCAAAAGTCCAGCTTTGCCTGCATTTTTAATCATTGAATATTCACCGCTCACACTGTATGCAGCAACAGGCAGATTTGTGCGCTCCTTAACGTCTCTGATAATATCCAGATAGGAAAGCGCTGGCTTAACCATAAGTATGTCTGCACCCTCATTCGCATCGAAAAGGGATTCCTTGATTGCTTCTCTCCTATTGTGATAATCCATCTGATAAGCCCTTCTATCTCCAAAAGAAGGCGCTGAGTCGGCAGCATCTCTGAATGGTCCGTAAAATGCTGATGCATATTTTGCTGCATAACTCATGATAGGAATATTATTATATCCGGCTTCATCTAGCGATTTTCTAATCTTGTCGATTCTTCCATCCATCATGTCTGAAGGTGCAACCATATCAGCACCTGCTTCAACGTGAGATAATGCAATTTTTGCAAGGTAAGGCAGCGTCAGGTCATTGTCGACTTCCTTATCATTAAGTATTCCACAGTGGCCGTGGTCTGTATACTCACACATGCAGACATCGGTTACCACGTAAATATCATCACCGTATTCTTCTTTTATTTTTCTGATGCCAGACTGTACTATAGCATCCTCGTCATACGCCTGTGTTCCAACAGAGTCCTTGCTTGCAGGTATACCGAATAGAATAACCTTGTTTATGCCATGCTCAAGACATTCATCTATTATCTCATTTACCCTGTCAGGGCTATATCTATATTGTCCAGGCATCGCATCAATATGTGCTTTGATGTCACTACCTTCTTCCAAAAACAATGGATATATCAAACTGTCTTTCGAAAGTCTTGTTTCTCTAACCATTCTTCTAACATTTTCATTTCTTCGGGTTCTTCTACCTCTATTCATCATGACCTCCTGATAAATCAATAAGCTTATCTAGCATCGAAGCTATAGTTGCTTCATCCGAAACATACGTCTTAAATCCATTTTCTGAAGCTAATTCTTGAGTTTGCCTTCCTATGCAAACAGCCTTTTTATTATTAAGTATATATTTATCTTGTGTTGACAAAAGTCCAGAAACACAGCTTTTGCTTGTAAATGTTATAAAGTCAATATCGTCAATTTTAATAGGATCGTGTTCTACATAATTTGTTCTATAAACTGGATAGTCTATGTAGCGGGCACCCAATTTTTCAAGCTCCTCAATCGTTTCCTCGCTGCCTTTTTCGGCACGAAGAAGCAAAACTCCGTCATCTGGTCTAGCCTTTCCAGATTCTGAAAATTCCTTAATCATGGTCTTCCCGTCAAACTTAGAAGGGACAAAATCTGCAATTACACCATATTTTTTCAGCGCTTCGGCAGTCTGTGAACCTACAGCGATTATTATTTTGTCACATAGACTTCTAGCATCCTTACCTTTATCAAGAAGATCGTCAAAGAAGGATTCAACGCCTACGCTACTTGTGAATGCTAAAACCTTGAAATCGTCAATTGGCGGATTGATTGGCCTTATGTATTTTGTTTCAATCACAGGATATAGAATCGGATTACCACCTGCATCTCTGATTAAAGCTGCTAGCCTTGAAGCCTTTGACTTAGGTTGAGTAACGAGGATGCTTTTGCCAATCAAGGGCAGTTTTGAAAACCAGTCAAAGTCTTTGCTCAGACTGCAAACCCTGCCGACAATAATAAGCGCTGGCGATTTTATGCTATTTTGTTTGACGTCTGAAGCCAAATTTTTAAGAGTAGAAATAACCTTTCTCTGATAGCTTCTAGTGCCATTTTCAACTACGCCACACGGTATTTTCGGATCCATTCCTGCATCAAGAAGCCCATTTGAAATATAATCAATGCTTCCAACTGACATCATGAATATAAGTGTCCCATTGAGGTCGACAAGTGCTGGAAAGTTGATATTAGGATCAGCTCCCCTCTTACCTATTCCTGTTATCATGTGAACCGATGAACAGTAATCTCTATGTGTAACTGGTATTCCCCCATAGGTTGCAGCACCAATAGATGATGTAATCCCTGGAATAACACGAAAATCTATCCCATTGTCTACAAGAAGCTGTAGCTCTTCACCACCACGCCCGAATAAAAATGGATCCCCACCCTTTAGTCTAACAACGTTTTGAAATCTCTTAGCCTCTTCAACTAATATCTCACTGATTCTCTCCTGAGGTACTGGATGATTTCCTACATTTTTACCAACGTTAATGAGCTTAGTACCAGAGGGGATAAGTTCCATTATTTCATCACTAACCAGCCTGTCATAAACCACAACATCAGCAGATTTTATCGCTTTCTCTGCCGCTACTGTTAGCAAATCCCTATCTCCTGGTCCAGCTCCCACCAAATATACTATGCCATTTACTTTTTTACTCATTTCTCATCTCTTTCAATTTTCTCTTCATATTCTGAGCAAGTTGTCTTCCGAGTGCCACGCCGTCCTTCATCGGACCTGTTACTGTCTTCGTCAACTGATTCTCATATTCATCGACATAAAAACCCGTCAACGTAATATTATCATCTTCTACTTCCGCATAAGCGGCAACGGGTGAGCTGCATCCTCCGTCAAGCTCTGTCACAAAAGATCTTTCAGCCATTGCAATTGACTTTGTTTCTTCATCGTTATAATCGCTCAGCAGGCTTACATCAAAATCCTTCCTCGACTGAACAGCAAGTATACCCTGACACGCTGCAGGCACCATTTCTGAGGTTGAAAAAACCTTCGAAACCCTATCTTCAAGTCCGAGTCTTTTAAGTCCTGCATATGCCAAAACTATTGCTGAGAACTCTCCATCATCTAATTTTCTCAGTCTTGTTTGAAGATTTCCTCTGATAGGCTTTACTTCCATATCTGGATAGAGTTTATTAAGGTGAAGCTGTCTTCTCTTTGATGAGCTTCCTATTGGCTTTGATCTATCAAGCTTATCTATGCCCTTTGGGAGTACGAGTACATCTCTTGGATCCTCACGCTTTGAAAAAGCTATAAGTGGTAGCTCTTCTGAAAGCTGCATCGGCATATCCTTTAACGAATGCACTGTCAAATCAGCTCTGCCATCTATTAATGCCTTATCAAGCTCCTTGACAAAAAGTCCCTTCCCACCGATCTTGTCGAGTGTTTTATCGAGAATTTTATCGCCAGTAGTCTTCATAGTTAGCAATTCGACATCGATTTCAGGATGAGATTTTTTCAAAGCGTCTATTACAATATTTGATTGAATAACTGCTAGCTTGCTCTCCCTGCTTCCTACGGTTATTTTCATTTTAGATTACCTCTCAAATTCAGCTGAGCTGTTAATTTCAAGTAAAGCTTGTCAGATTTGCAATTCTAATTATTTTCCAGTAAAGCTCCTATATCATCAGCAATTTTGCGTGTTTTCTTGTGATTGCTTCCATCTCCCGCGATACCGATAACAACCTCATCTTTAGTTCTTACAGCAGGGAAGAAAACATCACATTCATCTTTTGAATCAGCGATAGAGTGAAAAACATTACATTCTTTTGCTCTTTCAGCTATTTTGTTATTTATCTCTCTGCTACTTGTGGCAGCAACGACCAAGAAAGTTTCCTTATTTATCTTTGATATATCAGAAGCATCGATTGGTTTTCTGCAAAATTTTATTTGCTCGGAATTTTCAGGTTCATAAAGCAGCTTTTCAAATTCCATTGTAGGTGTTCTTCCGATAACATCTATTTGAAATTTGAACTTCAAAAGTGTTTTTATACGCCTTGTTGCAATCAGACCGCAGCCATAAACAATTACTTTTTTATCAGTGCTGTCAATAAATAGCGGGAAATTAGTGTGTTTCATAAGTCTTCAATATAATCTCCTTAATTTCAGCCATGGAATATCCTCTCTCATCTGTCGGCCTTTTGATGATAATTACCCTATATCCAAGCTCAGATAATGCTGCCTTGTCCTGGAAGCCTCCTACGGTTCCCGTATCCTTTGTCACTAGAGTTTTGAGGTCGTATTGCCTCATAGTGGCAATATTCATCTCTTTGCTAAAAGGGCCCTGCATCGCTATGATATTTCGCTTTTCTATTCCAGCATCGAGGCATAGATTAATCGATTCAACCGTCGGCAAAACACGGACAATAAGTCTATTTTCTTTATCTATAACATCTCTAAATTTCGCGATTTCTTTTGAGCCAGTTGTCAATAATATTTTTTCGGTAGATAAGTTTAAAATATTCACTGCGTCTTCTATGTTATCTGCAAAGATTAGACCATCCATGTTAGATTCTATTCTCTCTCTATATAATCTCAGATATTCAAACTTATCATTACAAGCTGTTTTGATATTCTCTGTAACCTTAGTCGCATAAGGGTGTGTTGCATCGATTACACATTCGATATGTTCATACCCTAGAATATGATTCATTTCATCAGGGGTGAGCCTTCCCTGCCTCACATCTATATTCACGTGTTCCTTCATCATCTCACCGCCGTAATCTGTAGCAACAAAGAAGATAAAATCATTTTCAATGCCCTTATCTTCAGCCCAATCCGCAAGCTGCCTTCCCTCGCTCGTACCAGAAAAAACAGCAAACCTTTTAGACATCTTTGTATCCCCTTGGAGTTACAATTTTACCATTAATTATTTCTGTCGTGCTATTTCCGATGAAGACTGTCGTAAACATATCAATATCATCATTGTTTTTGAGATCAGTCAATTTGCAAATTTTTGTTATCTCTCCCTCACGACCTATCATCTTAACATAGCCAGAAGGAGTATCTGGTGATCTAAATTCCAAAATTGCATCGACAGCCTTATCTATATAATCCCTTCTTTTTTTACTCTTAGGATTGTACAAAACAATTGACATATCAGCCTCTGCAGCTAATTTTACTCTTTTCATTATCAAATCCCAAGGAGTTAAAAGGTCGCTGAGTGAAATAATACTAAAGTCATGAATAAGAGGTGCACCGAGGAGAGCCGCTCCGCTGCATGCTGCCGTAATCCCAGGTACAATTTCAATATCAACCTCAGGATGCTCTTTTGCAACCTGAATCATAATACCAGCCATACCGTAAACTCCTGCATCTCCGCTACACACGAAAGCAACTGTTTTGTTCTCTAAAGCAGCATCGAGAGCTATTTTGCATCTATCCACTTCTTTTTTCATGGGTGTAGACAGAACTTCCTTGCCTCTTGTCAGCTCTTTTACTAGCTCCACATATACTGTATATCCAACGACTACATCACTTTTCTCAATTGCTGCTTTGGCATAAGGCGTCATATGGTCAAGGCTTCCCGGACCAATACCTACAACGTATATTTTCATTTAATTCCTCCCATAGTCATTTTGTAGTCATACCACCTGTAAAATTCCTGTTCAAATTCGTTAATAATTTCGTTAACCTCAAACATGTGGTCTTCCTTGGATTCCATTACCTCATCTCTGCTTATCATATCGAGGTCATAATACTCAGGTAATTCTCTTAGTTTTCCCGCACCAGCTGATTCTACTATTCGAGGGTCTATATCTCTTGGCATAGCTAAGTCTATGAATACTCTAGGCCATCTTTCGATATTCTTCATATCCTCATAGTGAAGCGTATAGTGTGGGCTCATTGTAGCGCTAATTACAGCATCGAATTTTGATATAACACTGTATCTTTCCGCATAATTAACCGTATCAATTTTTCTTGGCACACTGATAGCACCTGATTTAAACTGTCTTAAAGTCATTGTTGATTCAAACTTATTCGCAACAAGGCTTTCACCCACAAGTCTTCCTATTACACCATTGCCTATTATTAGCACCTTATTAATATTGTCATGTTCCTTTAAAATAGAAACCGCTTTAAGTGCCGTCGAGTTATCGCTGATATTAAAATCTATATTTGTTTTAACCTTCTTTCCTGCGCTTATCGCATTTCTGAACAAAACATTCAATATAGAGTCAGTCGTTTTTTCTTCTCTAGATGTTCTGGCAGCATCCCTTACCTGAGAAATAATTTGAGCATCTCCCCATATCTGAGATTCTGTCCCCGATGCTACGAGCATTAGATGTCTAATCGCATCATGTCCAGATAGTGTCTTCTTAACTCTTGACATCTCATTTGCATCTTGATTTTTTATATCGCATATCAAATCAAATGGATCGTAGAATTCTCCGTCTATCATGGATAGATACAATTCGGTTCGGTTGCATGTAGCTATAAGCACGCCACCGAGTATGTCCTCATATTCCTTAATTCTATTATATAATTGACAGACCTCAGATGACGTAAATGTGAATAATTCTCTTTCAGAAATATTAGCCGCCTTATGGTCTATATAACTCATTATAATGTTCAAAATTTACACTTCCAATCTCTTACGGCAATCGCACATGTCATGCCGTTATGACTTGTCTTTCCTAATATTATTTTGCTATTAGCTGAAAAGTATGCTGCCGACCTTTCGCATACATTATCAACCCCTGTAATGCTTTTAACAAATGAGGATGCGGTGAATTTGCCTTTAATATTCATAAGCTCATCCGCTGTGGCTGTCTTAAATGGTATGCCGTATTTTTTAGAAAAATCCAAAATACATTTTTCATCTTGCTTGATGTCTATCGATGCAAGCATGTCTACCGCATGTATCGATATATTTTGTTCTCTTAGAATATTGAGAATATAATTCTCAAAGCTATCAGAATCGGTATTCTTTCTGCATCCCACTCCAATCACAGCAAGCTTAGGCACTGCATTCAATGTTATATTGAACGGTTTTATATTCTCATCTATGCTTACTGCAATACCGACATTTGGGTTATAATCCGCATAGCTGTCGCATAGCTTAATCTGTTTTGGCAAAATCCCTTCAATTTCAAAATCTGAATAAAGTCCTACATGCTCATCTTTTAACACTGCAGAAGAAACATCTTTGATTTTTGAAATATCAACTATATATTGATTGGTTTTCTTTGTCCAAAGGTCTACTGCAAATTTTGCATTAATATCTGTTGCGGTGGTTATAACAGGCGTAGAACTTAACTTCTCAGCTATCAGACTTGCAAGTTCATTTGCACCCCCAAGATGTCCGGAAAGTAATGGTATAACAAAATCTCCATGTTCATCTAGCACAATTACTGCAGGATCTACATCCTTAGATTTAATATGTGGCGCTATATACCTCACTGCAATACCTGTCGCGCCGACAAAGATAAATGCATCATAGTTGTTGAAATTATCAGCCACATAGGCTTTTTTGTTGCAGTTCTTCTCAAGTAGATTAACAAAATAGTGCTCATTGCCAGAATATGATTTCTCGAAATTTGATTTTTCGAGGGAGTTAGCTGACTCATCAATTAAATACCCTTCAAGGATATTTTTAATTTGCCCCGCAGCCTTTATGCCATTATCAGTGAATGCAATAATGCAGATTTTTTTCATGTTATTCTGACTCCTGCTTGCCTTCTCTAAAGAGATGTGTAAATTCAGGATGATAGAGCTTAGATCTGTCGTAATTATCTCCAAGGAAGTTGCCAACACAAATAAGAGCCATCTTGTTAATGCCCTCTTTTTCAGCATCGACAGCAATGTTTTCAACCGTTGTCCTTATAACCTTTTGATCCGGCCAAGTGGCCTTATATACTATTGCAGCTGGAGTGTCAGGTGAATATCCTCCTTCGATCAAGCGGTTAGAGAGTTCTTTTAACATAGTCGAGGTCAAAAATATTATCATCGTTGCCTGATGTGCTGCCAAAGACTCAATCTCTTCTTTTTCTGGCACTGGTGTTCTTCCTGCCATCCTTGTCAAAATAACGGTCTGGCTTACATTAGGCAATGTGTACTCTGCCTTAAGTGCAGATGCTGCTCCGATAAATGAGCTAACTCCAGGTACATACTCATATTCCATACCCTTACTATCTAGAACATCCATTTGCTCTCTTATTGCCCCATATATACATGGATCGCCTGTGTGAAGTCTAACTATTATTTTGTTTGGGGCATCGTCATTTTCCATTACGGAGATTACTTCTTCCAGAGTCATCTTGGCACTATCGTGAATTGAGCAATCATCTTTTGCATATTTTAACAGCCCAGGGTTTACAAGAGAGCCCGCATAAATTATCGTATCGGCCTTTTTTAGGAGTTCTACACCTCTAACGGTTATTAGATCTTCTGCTCCGGGCCCCGCTCCTACTATATATATCATTTTTTCACCTGTCTTTCTTTTGAATGCAAAACAACTAACGAGAAATATGAACTTGGCTTTTTTAAACCATTTAGATTCTTATAAATTTTTTCATCTGGCATGGTTGCCCTTTCAACCATCATCGCACCTTCCTCTGATAGTTTTTCCTTAACATTCATGATTGTTTTACCGGATTTCATGAGCACCTTAGTACCCTCATATTCCTCAATTTTGTCTAAATCTGCAAATGTAGCTGGTATAATGTGCAGCATTTCATCCTTCTCACAAAGGCTAACATTAAGGCTTGCAGCGGCAGCACAAAATGAGGTAATACCCGGTACAATTTCTGTGGGGTAACCTCTTTTGTCTAATATCCTATGAACATACATTACAGTGCTATAAACGGTAGGATCACCCAAGGTTAAAAAAGCGACATCCTTACCTTCGTCAAGAAGCTTTCCGATTATGTCAGCAGATTCATTGTGATAGTTTTCTATCTCCTCCCAATTATGTGTAGCTAATTCTTTTGACATGGGCATGTGACACGAAACTATAGACTTATCTTTAACATAATCTTTTGCTATATTCATTGCTGTATTATTACCAGTTTCAGTAGTTGGAACTACAATAACATCAGCATTCTCAATAGTTTTAATTGACTTTACCGTCATCAGTTCTGGATCTCCTGGCCCTACTCCGACGGCAAAAAACCTTCCTCTTTCCAATATCTATCTCCCTTCATTATCGTCCTTTTCTATAGTCTTAAAACTTTTCAAAAAAGTTCTAAAATTTGAGCTTTCCATTGTATGCCTTTTATCAGTTGTAAACATGATAAATTCAATTTCGGCCTTGCCTTTGAGACGGAAGTTTAGATGATATTTCACTCTCTCTGCTAATTTCTTCTTTAATGAAGAATAGTATTCTTTTTCTTTGATAATATCCATTGCCTGATCTGTCGTCACACAGTTCAAAATATTATCAACAGTTTCGCTATCTGCACCCAGCAAAGCCGAGTATGCACTTATAATTTCCATTCTGCAATCACCATATGATGAATGCGTATTCATTATGCCTCCCGCAACCTTTACAAGCTTACCTGTGTGCCCTACAAGAAGCACCCTCTTAAAGCCCTTATATGCTATGTAGTCGAGGGAATCTCCTAGGAAATTACTAATCTTAACTGCTTCGTTTATATCTATACCCAGATTATTCTGACAATAATCCTGTCCATAATTCCCTGGAGAGATAATTACATATTCGGGATTATCAGCATACTTTCTGTCAAGCTCCACCTTTATGGTATCAATTAAGGCTTTCTCACTCATAGGCCATACAATACCCGTTGTTCCAAGAATGGAAATTCCGCCCACAATTCCTAGCCTCGGATTGTATGTCTGTTTTGCTAAAGCCTCTCCATCAGGAACACTTATAGTTACAGAAAATCCACCTCTATATTCCAATTCCTTAGCTAAATTATTAAGGTTTTCTATAATCATCTTGCGTGGAACTGGATTAATGGCAGCTTCACCCTTTGGACAACGCATTCCTTCGGTCGTAACAGTACCAACTCCCTTTCCGCCTCTTATCTCAATGCCCTCAGATATTAGCTTTACCGTAGCATGTATCTCAGTACCATGAGTAATATCAGGATCATCTCCACCATCTTTTAAAACGATAGCTGTGCAGCAAGTTTCATGTATACAGCAGTTTTTGACCTCAAGCAGAGCCTCTTCGCCTTGAGGCAGACTCACTCTTGCCTCATATATTGCCTCACCGGTGAGAAGCATCTTCGCCGCAGCAACGGTAGCAACAGTCGCAGTAGTTCCTGTAGTATATCCCGTCCTCAGCCTCTCTCCATTTTTCACAACATATCTATCCAAGAAATAATTCTCCTTCAAGACTGAATGTTTTGGCATTAGTTATCTTCACATCGACAATCTTTCCAATCAAATCACTTGCATCAGAATCCACTCTAAAGTTTACCAGCTTAAAGCCATCCGTTCTACCTGACAAAACAGATGCATCCGTTTTGCTGTATCCATCCACAAGAACCTTATATACATTCCCGACATATTTTTCGTTTTTTTCCGCACTAATATTATTGACAAGCTCAACAAGCCTATTGAACCTCTCGTGCTTTACAGCTTCATCGACCTGCTCAGTATATTTCTCCGCAGGCGTATCTTTTCTCACTGAATAAAGAAATGTAAATGCGGAATCATATCTTACAGCTTCAACGAGTTTTAGAGTTTCCAAAAAGTCATCCTCTGTTTCTCCTGGAAATCCAACGATAATATCCGTTGATATCGTAATATCAGGGACTTCCACTCTGAGTTTATTTATCAACGTAATATAATCCTCAGACTTATATCTTCGATTCATCCTTCTAAGCACATTATTGCTACCAGATTGAACAGGCAGGTGCACATATTTTGATAATTTATCTAGCCTTCCATATGCTTTGATAAGCTCATCCGACATGTCCTTAGGATGAGATGTCATGAACCTTATCCTCTGCAAGCCCTCTATTTTGTTTATTTCTTCAAGAAGCCTTGGGAACTTCCAAGCTTCGCCATCGCACTCTCCTTTGTATGAGTTTACATTTTGTCCGAGGAGCATGATTTCAACGACACCATCAGACACGAGATTTTCAATTTCCTTCAAAATGTGCTTAGGATTTCTGCTTCTTTCTCTTCCCCTTGTATATGGTACTATGCAGTATGTACAGAAATTATTGCAACCGAACATTATATTGACTAGTGCTTTATGCTTAAACAATCTCTCTGATGGCAAATCCTCTATAATCTCCTTTGCTTCAGGTAAGATTTCAATCTGCCTTTTCTTTTCATCTATCAAATTGTCTAGCAGCTTAGGAAGCTTGTCTATATTGTGTGTTCCAACAATGACATCAACCCATGGATAGCTTGATTTTAATTTATCTATTATGTGCTGCTGCTGCATCATGCATCCACATACGCATGTAACAAAGGATGGGTTATTTTCCTTGATTTTTTTTAGCTGACCAAGGGTTCCAAAAAATCTCTTATCTGCATTTTCACGCACACTACATGTGTTTAAAATTGCAACATCAGCGGCTTGTCTTTCATCAATCTGTCTATATCCTCTTTCGGATAGTAGCCCCATCAGTATTTCTGAGTCGTGCTCATTCATCTGGCATCCGAAGGTTGTTATAGAAACCCTAGGTTCTCTGCCATTATCATTTTTAAATTCTTCTACAAAAATATTCTTCATTCTACCTTTCCATCTCTACCCATAAGGATATCGACAGCTTCAAGAGCATTGATTTTACCTTCTATAACCTTATATATCGCTTCCGTAATTGGCATCTCAATATTGAGCTTGCTTGCAAGCCCATAGGTTGCTTCAGTTGTTGTAATTCCTTCTACAACCATTCCAACCTCTTCAATAGCTTCAGAAACCTTCATGCCCTCACCAATGAGTATTCCACATTTTCTATTTCTCGAATGGTTGCTGTCACAGGTTACAATCAAATCACCAAGTCCAGTAAGCCCAGAAAAAGTCTCACTCTTAGCTCCCATTGCAGTTCCAATTCTCGTCATTTCAACAAGTCCTCTTGTCATAAGAGCTGCCCTTGCATTATCTCCAAAGCCGATGCCGTCAGAAATTCCTGCCCCGAGAGCAATTATATTTTTAAGCGCACCACCAAGCTCCACACCCTTCAAATCATCATTTGCATATATTCTGAATCTACTCGTCATCAGTTCATTTTGAAGCTCTTTCGATAACTCTATATCATCTGATGCTATAGCAACAGTAGTTGGTTTAAACCTCCCAACCTCTTCGGCATGTGAAGGACCAGAAAGTACTGCATATCTACTGTCAGCTCTGACATCTTTTGCTACGCTTGAAAGAAGTAAGTGAGTCTTTTTTTCTATTCCCTTAGCTACATTCAAAATAACAGGATTTTGATTTTTATTAACCAAAATATCTGAAACTTCCTCATAAACGCTCCTGAAGGTCTGAGTAGGTACAGCCATAAGTACTATATCTTTATCAGCGACAGTATCATTTAGAGATTTTGAAATAATAATATTTTCTACTAAATTGACACCCTTGAGATACTTTTTGTTTTCTCTTGTAATCTTAAGTTCCTCACGGTGCTTGCTTCTTCTTGCGTATAAATGTACTTGGTGCCCGTTACAGGCAAATGTTTGTGCCAGTGCGGTTCCCCAGCTTCCAGCGCCTACTATACCTATTACCATAATTTATTCTCCTGTCTTTTAATAATACGCATTATATTGCTCCTGTGCATATAAATTATTAGAATGGCAGGAAAAATTACATATGGCAGAAATTCAGGTTCAAATAAAAATGCAAATATTGGTGCAGAAGCCGCAGCCATTATCGAGCCAAGAGATACCATTCTAAATAATAAAACAAAAACTATGACTACAAGCAATGCACTAACTGCAATAAGCGGATTTACAGCAAGAAGGGCACCAAAAGAAACTGCCACACCCTTACCGCCTTTAAAATTATACCATATGGGGAATATGTGCCCTAAGATAACAAAAATACAGGCTATATATGAATGTAAATCTCCAAATAAACATCCTGCTAAATATACGGCAATCACGCCCTTTGATATATCAATCAAAAGCGTGATTATTGCAGCTTTTTTTCCAAGAACTCGCAGTGTGTTTGTCGCACCTGCATTACCGCTGCCTTCTTTTTTTATGTCAATACCCGCGAGCTTACCCATAATTATAGATGGAGAAATGCTACCGAGTGCATATGCAATAATTATAGTTAAAGCAAAGCTCATACTTCCTTATCTCCTTTGTCCCTAAACACAAATTTAATCGAAGTTCCCTCAAAGCCATAGTTTTCTCTGATTCGATTTTCTATGTATCTTGAATATGAGAAATGCATTAACTCTCTATTGTTGACCTGAAAAGAGAAAAGCGGAGGTTTTACTCCAACCTGAGTAACATAGTATATTTTCAGACGCTTGCCCTTATCAGACGGTGGTTGCTTCATCATTGTAGCTTCAACCACTAAACTATTAAGCTGACCTGTAGGTATCCTCATAGAACGCTTTTGGGCAACCATTTCTACAGCTTGCATCACATAATTTATTCTCTGTCTTTCAAGAACCGAAATAAACAAAATAGGTGCATAATTCATAAATGTCAATTCGCTTTGAATTTTTCGTTTGAATAGACTCATAGTATTGGTTTCTTTTTGAACAAGATCCCATTTATTCACAACTATTATAACACCTTTTCCTGCCTCATGAGCTATACCAGCAATTTTCTTATCCTGCTCTGTAACACCCTCAGTTGCATCTATCATTAATAGACACACATCTGATCTTTCAATAGCAGCAATAGCTCTGATAACACTGTATTTTTCAACATATTCGTTAATGCGGCTCTGCCTCCTTATGCCAGCGGTATCTATAAGCGTATAGTCGCTGTCATGCCATCTAAAGGGTGTATCAATAGAATCTCTAGTTGTTCCAGCAATGTCTGAAACAATTACTCTATCTTCATTTAATAATGTGTTAATGAGTGAGGATTTCCCGACATTTGGTTTCCCAATAACTGCAACAGCTGTTGCTTCTTCATCCTCGGCTTCCGAGGATTTAGGGAATTTCTCAACTATAAGATCAAGCACATCTCCTAGGTTAAGCATATTTGCAGATGAAATAGGAATAGGTTCTCCAATGCCAAGCTCATAAAAATCGTAGAAATGGTCGGGTAGCTTTTTCGGTGCATCTATTTTGTTAACAAGCAGTATGACCTCTTTTCCAGTTCGTCTTAGCATATCAGCAACCTCAATATCGGCAGCCGTGGCACCTGCTTTTCCATCAACCATAAATACAATTACATTAGCTGTATCCATAGCAGTCTGTGCTTGTTCTCTCATTTGAGACAAAATAACATCCTCAGAATCTGGTTCAATGCCACCTGTATCAATCATAGCAAAATCAACACCATTCCATGATGTTTCTCCATATATCCTATCTCTTGTAATACCAGGAGTGTCTTCGACTATCGCGATTCTTTTGCCCATGAGAGCGTTAAAAAATGTTGACTTGCCGACATTTGGTCTGCCAACAATTGCAACCACAGGTTTACTCATCAAATACCTCCTCTGCAAAAGTTTTTGCATTAAACGGTTCTAAATCTTCCTTCTTTTCACCGATGCCAAGAAATTTAATAGGCATGTCGTACTCATCAGCAATAGTTACGGCAATACCACCCTTTGCTGTGCCGTCCATTTTTGTTAAAATAATGCCTGTGATGTCTGTAACCTCTTTAAATTCTTCAACCTGTGAAATCGCATTTTTACCAGTTGTAGCATCTAATATCAGTATCGTTTCTTTTGTTGCTTCAGGGTATTGCTTGTCTATTGTTTTGTTCATTTTCTCAAGCTCAGCCATGAGGTTTTTCTTATTTTGCAGTCTACCTGCGGTATCGCAGATGAGAACATCAACATTTCGAGATTTCGCTGCCTGTATGCTATCATATATGACAGCCGAAGGGTCTGCGCCCTCTCCGTGAGTTATCGTTTTGATTCCGAGAGTATCTCCCCAGTGCTCAAGCTGAGCTGATGCGGCAGCTCTGAACGTATCTGCGGCTGCAAGTAAAACCATTTTACCCTCTTTCTGGAGCATGTATGCAAGCTTAGCAATCGTTGTTGTTTTGCCACCACCATTTATTCCAATTAGCAAAATAATCTGAGGATATGAATTGGGAAGCTTATGCCTATCTCCCTTGTCGACTAGTTTTGCTATTATATTTGACAGTGAATTTTTAACTTCTTCAGGCTGCGACAATCTTCCGACACGAATGTCCTTTCTGAGTTCCTCCATTATCCTCATTGTCGTATTCATCCCCATATCGCTAGTGATAAGGATTTCCTCAAGTTCATCGAGAAGCTCTTCATCGATCTCAGGTCTCATCAATATTGTATCAGCAATTTTCTGGCTCATCTTGCTGAAAAAGCCTTTTTTCTCCCCAAATAATGCCATTCGGACTCCTTTCAGTCTAACCACATTTAGTACGTGAATTAAATACTGTATTGTGTCGTAATTAACTCACAGGTTAATACAAATATTTTGTTAATATCTAAATTTCAAAATGATCCCCAAGCTTAAGGGACAAAAGATTAGAAACACCCTGCTCTGCCATTGTAACTCCATATAGTACATCGGCATGTTCCATAGTTGCCTTTTGATGTGTTACAAGAACAAATTGTATGTTCTCAAATTTCTTTAAATACTGCGAGAATCTGTCGATATTGCTATCGTCGAGCGCTGCCTCAACCTCATCGAGTATACAAAATGGCGTAGGTTTTGCTTTTAGTACAGCAAACATGAGTGCAATTGCAGTCATAGTTTTTTCACCGCCCGACATCAAATTAATGTTCTGAAGCTTCTTGCCTGGAGGCTGTGCGACTATTTCTATTCCCGAATTTAAAGGGTCATCTTCATTTTCAAGTGTTAATTCTGCATATCCGCCCCCAAATAATTCAACAAAGATATCCTCAAAATTGGTGACAATTTGATTAAAGCTGTCCTTGAACTTTCTCTTTATCGTAGTGCTCATATCAGAAATAATAGATTTAAGCTCATTCATTGCATCCAAGATGTCTTCTCTCTGTTCCTTTAAGAACTCATATCGCTTGCTAACCTCCTCATATTCTTTGATAGCGCCGATATTCACATCTCCAAGCTCTCTAAGTCGTTTCCTTGTTTCGCGACCTATTTTGATACCAGTAGCCATAACAAAGTTCGGGTCTTTCATATCTGTGGCCTGTGCTATCGACATTTCAAATTCATCCCAGAGCCTCTGTGTAAGATTTTCAACCTGAGTCTGATTCTTTGCGAGCTTAATTTCTTCAAGAACTTTCTGACTTTGTAGTTTTTCAATGCTTTCTCTTATCGAAGTTATCTCTTTTGTTGCTTTAGATAACTTAGATGCTACCTCCTCTTTATTTCTTGAAATTAAGATAAGCGCATCATCAAGAGCATTCCTATCCTCTTGTAGCTTTGTAATATCTGGCAGAACATGCCCCTCATTTATATCATGTTTTTCTGCTATAACATTGCTAAGCCTGTCGTTACGACTTTTAATCCCAGATTTGAGATTCTCAATTTCAGCTTCCATTCGCTCTGTCATAGTCTCAAGATTTTCTATTTTAGATTTGATGCTATTGTACTCAATTGTTTTTGACAGCTTTATTTCGTTTAATTCTTTTAGATTCGACTCAACCGCATTATTTGTATCAATTAGCTTCTCGAGTTCTTTCTCTAATTTTATGAGCTCATTTTTCAAGTCTTTTCCACTTGCATTTAGTTTTTCAAAAATATCAGAGGAGCTGCTTCTATCTTCACTAATGTTGTTTAGTTGTTGTTCAAGCTTTTCTTTTTTTATAGACACGCTGTCCAGTGAGTCCCTATACATTGACAGCTTTGACTGTAGTGATGATGACAAAATTTTATTCTTATTTAACCTTGATGACATTTCCTCGATTGTATCTTTGGTATCAGATAGAAAAACCTTTAGATTTTGCAGTGACTGCTCATTTAATTTAGTGTCTTCAGAAAGGAGTCTTATTTCATTTTCAAGCTTTGCAATTTCCGCTCTTCTTGAAAGTAAATTTGCACTCTTGTTCTTATATCTTCCTCCTGTTATCGCACCACTGCTATTTATAATCTCTCCGCCACGGGTTACAATTCTCAATCCGCCCTTGATTCCCTTAGATAGTCTAATCGCAGAATCCATTGTTTCGACAATAACTATTCTCCCCAAAAGGTAGCGAAAAATTTCATCATATTCGTGGTCATATGAAATCATATCTGAGGCAATGCCAACAAATTCTTTATCTGATTTTATTGATGAGGGCACATCAGCTTTACCAGCACGTATGCTAGAAATTGGTAGAAATGTAAGTCGTCCCGCATTATTTTGTTTTAAAATATTAATGGACTTCTTAGCTTCACTATCGGAATCACAGATTATATTCTGTAAATTTCCTCCAAGTGCAGTTTCAATTGCAGTTTCAAGACCTTCAGGTACAAGCATGAGTTCTCCAACAACGCCTCGGATACCATTAATTCGTGACTTCATTATGTATTTGACGCCGTAGTTATAGCCCTCATAATTTGCTTCCATTTCTTCTATCGTTTTTTTACGTGATAAAAGCTGCTCCGACTTCAATTTGTCAGCACCGATTTGGTCTTCTTGAATTCTTATTTTTTCAATTTGTGATTCCGCACTCTTTTGCTTAGCGACAAGGTCCGATTGAATTAATTGAGATTCCTTTTGAATTTCTTGTTCTCGCGATTCTTCATCTAAAAAGCTCTGGTTTATTTTGTCATAACTTTCTTTTGTTTGGCTTAGTTCTTCAAGAACTTCGTTATAACGCGTTTCTAAAAGTGAATTCATGCTGGATATTTCTGACTTTTCATTTTCGCTCTTTGAAATATCTCTTGAGATTCTAAGAATCTGCTCTTTTAGATTGTCAATTTCCTCTGAATTGTGAATTTTATCGTCTTCAGCCTTATTGTATTCAGATAAGCTCTTATCCAGTTCAAGCTGTGATGCTTGTGCCGTCTGAATCAATTGATTTAGTTCATTATTGTTATCTTCAAATTGCTTTTCATGCACACCCAGTTTTTCGGAAAATGATTCAAGCTCTTGTTTTAATCTAAGTTCTTCTGAGGATAAAAAATCGTATTTTTGCGATTGAATTTTCTTTTTGTTTTCGTGGTCGTTAATATCTTGAATTACTTGCAATAGCTGCCTGTTAGTATAATCTGATTTTTCGTTTAACTCCTTAATGTCATTTTCCGCAGATTCTAATATTTTCTCGACCTCTTCACGCTCCGTGCTCTTAACAGATATTTCGTTACCCAATCGAAAAATGTCATCATCCATCTTCTCAGATTTGTCCTGTATGCTTTCTATATTTCTTAAAATTACATTGACTTCAGAGGACTCATACTGTGATTTTAACGACAGATATTCCTTCGCTTTCTCACTATCGTCTCTTAGTTCATCAATTCTTGATTCAATTTCATTTATAATGTCATTTGCTCTCAATAAGTTTGTGTTAGTAGTTTCAAGGCGCCTCTCGGCATCCTGCTTTCTAGTTTTGTAGGAAACAACACCAGCAGCTTCTTCAAAAATTTCCCGTCTGCTTTCAGGCTTATTGCTAACAATATCTGCAATTCTACCTTGACCGATTATTGAGTAGCCATCAACGCCAATACCAGTATCCATAATAAGTTCTCTGATATCCCTGAGCCTGCAAGGAGCATTATTAATCAAATATTCACTTTCACCAGATCTATACATTCGTCTTGTTATAGAGACTTCAGAATAGTCGATATCAAGAGTCCCATTCGTATTATCAATAACAAGGGTTACTTCTGCCATTCCCCTCAGTTTTCGCGATGCTGAACCAGCAAAAATAACCTCTTCCATCTTTCCGCCACGCAAAGTCTTTGGACTTTGTTCACCAAGCACCCATCTAATTGCATCGCTTATATTGCTTTTCCCGCTTCCATTTGGACCAACAACACATGTAATTCCCTCATGAAACTCTATTACCACTGGATCTGCAAAGGATTTAAATCCGTGCATCTCAAGTCTTTTAAAATACATATTTTATATTCCTTTCAACATAGCGTCTTTAGCAGCTTCCTGCTGAGCAATTTTCTTAGACTTACCACAACCCATTCCGAGCTCTTTAGAGCCACAAAACACTTTAACGAAAAAAATTTTTTGGTGGGCAGGTCCCTCTTCCTTATAAGTTACATACTTGATATCAACTGAGCCATCTCTCTGTAATTTTTCTTGTAATATCGATTTATAATCATGGTTTAGCATTCCATTTTCAGCCTGTACAATCATAGCTTCAAAGAGATTCATCACAAAGTCATAGCATGTATAATAATCGCTATCTAAATAAACAGCTCCAATTATCGCCTCAACTGCATCAGCAAGTATTGAGGATTTTTCGCGTCCACCCGATTTTATCTCACCTCGTCCAAGAATTATTGACTGACCTAGGTTTAAATTCTCAGCAAGCTTAGCAAGAGACTCTTCGCATACTATGCCTGCCCTAATTTTGGAAAGATTACCTTCCTTTTCATCGGGCATATTTTTAAACAAAATATCTCCGATAACAAGGTCCAGTATTGCATCTCCTAAAAACTCAAGACGCTCGTTATCGTTAGACAAATCGCCATCATCATACACCTCGTTCTCTCTTTTGAAAGAACTATGCGTAAGTGCCTGCCTTAAAAGAGCTGGATTTTTAAACTTATAAAGTCTAGCAAGCCTACAATTTGAAATTTTCGAATTATGTGAACAGGGAGAATTATTCATCAGCAGCATCCTCAAATTTTATTCTATTTATAGATGAGGATATCAAGCTTACAACGTCCTCTTCAACATATGGAATCGATTTCATTATTGTTTTCATCACAGCATATGCATCCGATGAACCGTGCATTTTTAACAAAGCCTTTTTTAGTCCCAAAATAGGAGCTCCCCCATACTCTGTATAATCAACATCCTGCTTGAGACTGTATAGCTTGCTCTTAAGCATTGCTGCACCAAGTTTAGCAACGCCTGAGGATGTAAATCTGTATTTTAACTCTCTCATAAGGGTCATAGCAAGACCTTCAGATAATTTTAGAACTACGTTTCCTGTGAATCCATCCGTAACAATAACATCTGCAATTCCTAGCGGAATATCCCTAGCTTCAATGTTACCCATAAAGTTTACAGATGTTTTGTCGATTAACTTATACGCATCCTTAGTCAGTTGATTGCCTTTTCCAGCTTCCACGCCGTTGCTTACAAGCCCAACTACAGGATTGCTTCGTCCTATTACTTCTTCCATATATAGACTTCCCATAATGGCAAATTGCATAAGAAAATGAGGCTTGCATTCGGTGTTTGCTCCCGCATCAAGTAAGAGTGCAGGCTCTTTGCCCAAAATAGGATAGACAGTTGCAAGTGCAGGTCTTTCGATGCCATCAATACAGCCTATGATTAAATGACCGCCAGCTAGCAATGCCCCCGTGCTTCCAGCAGATATAAAAACATCTCCATCGCCGTCATTGAGCATATTAAGACCTATCACTATTGATGAATCTTTTTTTCGTCTAATTGCTTTGACAGGAGATTCATCATTTTCAATATTTTGTGTAGCATTCACTATAGAAATCTGATTTCCCATATATCCATATTTTTTAATCAGCTCTCTAATTTCGCTTTCTATTCCTATAATGCATAATTCTTCTTGGGTATATTCAGTTGCCATTATCGCTCCCTTTACAATTACATCAGGAGCATTGTCACCACCCATACCGTCAATAATGATTCTCATAGCTTTTCTCCAACTAAATTCATTAAACAATATGTTTATATAAGCTTCAATTCTTTTTGAAATAATTATACAAAATAATTTTATCCTGCATTTGACATTTCTTTGATTTTAGCATCAATTCTTCTTGCAACAGATACAAAGTCGTCTTCCAAATATCCTCTTGTGGTCATCGGTGCTGTACCAATCCTAACACCGCTAGTTTCCTTTGGGCTCTTTTTGTCGTTAGGAATCATATTTTTATTTAGAGTTATGCCAATCTTATCAAGTTCATTTTGTAAGTCGCGTCCCGAAAAATCATAATCAGATAGGTCTAACATGAATAGATGATTATCCGTACCTCCAGTGACTATTTTGTATCCTAACTTGATGAACTCATCACAGAAGGCCTTTGAATTATTGACAACCTGCTTGATATAATTCTTGTATTCGTCTGTCAATGCTTCTTCAGCACAAACAGCTTTTCCAGCAATAATGTGTTCCAATGGACCTCCCTGAGCATATGGAAAAACCGCACTATCGACCTTCTTTGCAAGCTCAGGTTTTGAAAATATAAGACCACCTCTAGGGCCTCTCAAGGTTTTGTGTGTTGTAGTAGTTATTATATCAGCATGTCCAAATGGACTAGGATGACAACCAGCAGCCACTAGTCCCGCAATGTGAGCCATATCTACCATAAATATTGCTCCTACATCCCTAGCGATTTTTCCAAACAGTTCAAAATTAATAATCCTAGAGTAGGCACTGGCTCCTGCAACTATGAGCTTTGGTCTAAGCTCTTCAGCCTTTCTTCTGACATCGTTCATGTCGATATATCCATTATTGTCAACTCCATAAAATACCATATTATAAAGCTTTCCACTAAAATTTACTGAAGAGCCGTGTGTCAAGTGCCCTCCATTGCCAAGACTAAATGAGAGGACTGTATCGCCAGGCATGACAGCTACCTTATATGCAGAAAAATTGGCCTGCGAACCGCTGTGAGGCTGAACATTTACATGATAATCCGTATTAAAAACTTCCTTCCATTTATCGCAGCAATACTCCTCAATTTCATCGACAAATTCAGTTCCGCCGTAATATCTGCCTCGATTTCCTGTTTTTCTATCAAATTCAGGATATCCTTCTGCATACTTCCATGATAGACATGAGCCACATGCAGCTAGAACAGCCTCGCTGGAGTAATTTTCAGATGCAATGAGCTCAATATTATTTTTCTGTCTAAGGTATTCCTTTTCAATTAATCCGCCTACAGTTTTTGATTTTTGTCTAATGAACTCTATATTTTTAATATTGTACTCACTATCATCTTTTCCATTTTTATTAAACATAATTTTCCCTCTCTTTATTTTAATGACTCAATGTGCACGTTTGACTGATGACCCTTTGCCATTTTTCTTTGCCTGAAGCGCCTCTTTTGGGGCTGTAAAAATCTACCTAGTAGCTTCATTATCACTGTTACTACCATAAATCCCGACGCGATTGCTAGAGCAATTAATAGGGCAATTTCTCCATTCTCTAAAAATGCAGCCTCATCATCATTTATTATAGCGTACATTGCATAATATAGTCTGCCTCCTGGAATAAGACATATTGCACCTGATGTAAGAAAAATCGTAGTAGGTGTCTTATGAAGCCTCGCCATAATTTCTGCAAAAAGCGAAACAAATACTGCTGCAAGGAAGTTTGAAAGAAAGTGATTATCAAACGCTTGAAATGCTACAAGATATATATAATATGTCACTCCACCAGCAAGTGCTGCATATATTACATGGGGCATCTTTATCTTCATATTTATACCGAAGCCTAAGGAACCGGCAATTGCAGCTAAAATTAAGAAAAACATTTTAGACATTTAATATTAAAATTCCTTTCATAATGTAAATTTAATATTAGTTTTTGAATATTAAAAGTGCTGTAGCAAAGCCTGCTGCAATGATACCAGCAATGATTACCGCATTAATAAATCTAAGCATTCCAGAACCAGTATCGCCCATAAGTAAATCCCTTATTGCATTTGTCATAGCTACACCAGGAATAACGAGCATTATCTCTCCTATCATTATTTTGTCGATATTATGTCCTATGCCGAACTTTACAAGGATAGATGTTGCAAGTGCAGTTATCAGCGATACAATATAATAATAAACAAATTCATTATCTTCTCTGGTATTAAGATATCGCTCAGTAAATACGATAATACATGCACCAATGGATGCTGTTATTGCATCTATGAAGTCACCACCAAAAAACATGCAAAAACCACCACAAACCAAGATGCTTCCTATGTATCTTAAAAATCTAGGCTGATACGACGTGGTTACAATTTTGTCAAACGCCTTTGAAAGTTTAAAATAGCTGGGACTTGTTGATGCAGTTCGCCTAGATAAGTCATTTAACTTATCTAACATTGCGAAATTCGGGTTATACCTTAGCACAGTTCTGATTTGCGTTATTATCTTGCCGTCAGGGGATTCAAATGTTACCTGCATATTATTAGTAATGATAAAAACGTTGATTCTCTCACATCCATACCCCTTGCACATGCGAAAAATGCTGTCCTCAACCCTACTCACCTCAGCGCCGCAGACAAGCATTTCTTCGCCAATATCAAGGATACACTGTAGTATTCTCTCGTAATCCATTTCTAGCCTTTCTTCATATTAAGGCGCATAACTTCAGGAAAACACGTCTTATTATATTGAGGACACTGTTTACACTCAAAAAAGTTGGGTGCAGTATCTGGATTCACTTTTTTAAAATCATTCTTGCGAAAAAACTCTGGAGCTCTTGCAACAAGAGCAATAGAATCACCGCCCATTTTTTCGACCTCTGATTCAATTTTCTTCAATAGAACCTTGCCGAGCCCAAATTTTCTAAAAGCAGGGTCAACTGCTATTCCATCAATTATAAACTCGCCTTCTCTCTTAGCAAGCACTGCTCCCGCAATGAGGTTATCCTTTGGATCTACCATCTTAAAACATTCAATTATATCTGTGTCTACTTCTTCATCGCCATCAAATTCAAGACCATTTTCGACAAAGAATTTTACTAGTCTTTCATATTCATCCGTTCTCTTCAAAATGATAGTCGGTTTACAGTTCAAGCTTTGTTACCTCCTCTATAACCTGATTGCGCACCTCGCCTATTAGATAGAGCGAGCCTGCAACCAAAAGTCCACTATTATTACCCAGTCTTATTTCCTTAAATGCTCGAGATATTGCTTCAGAAGTCGATTTGATAACTTCTATCTGCCCAGCTTCCGCACCTAGAGAAATCAAAATCTCCTTTAACGACTCAGCTTTTGATGTGCGTGCATTAGTAACTTCCGTCACAAAATATCTGCATCCAAGTGGGATAAAATTTTGCAATATTTTGTCGACTTCTTTGTCGTGCATAATGGATGTCACAACAATATTTTGTTTTATATCCTGAGGTTTAAATTCTGAAATAAGCGATTCTCTTAGCGCATATGAACTATCTGCATTATGGGCGCCATCTAGAATTACAACGGGATCTTTTGATATTACTTCAAGTCTTCCAGGATTAAAGGCTTTCTTTATTCCTTTAAGAATATTTGCTTTGTTCAGCCTTAGAATTGATCTTCCCCTTATAAATTCAAGTGCCGCGAGAGCTGTTACTGAATTGAGAAGTTGAAAATCTCCAGTCATAGAGGTTTCTACATCATATTCTTCTCCTAAAATTTTCACATTATACCTTAAGCCGTCAATAGAAGAATCTATGAGTTGTGCCCTTTCCGCTGTTGCGTTTGCATCCACAAATGGAGCTTTTTTAAATTCAGCAACCTTTGCAACAACTTCAAATGCATCTTTATTCTTAATTGCTGTTATCAACGGACAGTATGGTTTGATTATACCCGCTTTTTCCATAGCAATTTTTTGAATTGTATCTCCCAGCCTGTCCATGTGGTCCATAGATATAGAGCCAATTACTGTCATTATAGGCTTAGAAATAACATTGGTAGAATCTCCACTTCCACCAAGACCGACTTCCAAAATAATAACATCGGCATTCTTTGCCTGAAAATAAGCGAAAGCTATTGCAGTAATAATCTCAAATTCTGTTGGTGAAGCATAGCCCTCAGCTACCATCTTTCTCGCCGCATTGATAACTTCATCTGAAATTTCATCTAACTCATCATCAGTTATATAACGGCCGTCGAATTGAATTCTTTCATTAAAAGATTCAATATATGGAGAGATGAACATACCTGTTTTGTAGCCATTTTCAAGTAAAGCACTGTATATGTAATGACAGATAGAACCCTTGCCATTGGTGCCTGCTACGTGTATAACCTTCATATTGTCTTGAGGGTTTCCAAGTATATCGAGTAGCTTAATCATCCTATCAAGGCCCAAAACACTTCCAAAACGTTCAAACTCTTTTAATTTTTCGCTAATATTAATCAATTCAACACCATAATTTATTGTATTTCTCTCACATAACCGCAGCGATTATTCTCACATCATCGCAGCGATTAGTTGTTTTTAAGTTTTTTTGTTACATCCTGCAACTGTTTATCAACTTTTTTCAAAAGCTCTTCATATTTTTTACCTTTAGCTTTTTCTTCTTCAACAATGGCTTTGGGAGCCTTTGACAAAAATCCTTGATTCGAAAGTTTACCTTTCACTCTAGCAACTTCCTTTTCCAATCTCTGCTTCTCCTTAGATAATCTTTCAGCTTCTTCTTTGTAATCTACCAAATTATCAAGAGGTATAAATAATTCGCCACCCATTATTGCACTGGAAATTGAATCACTAGGAACATCTGATTTGGAGCTCACAATATGTATATCATTGATATTACTAATTTCCTTAATATATCTTGAGTAAAGCTCAATATTTTCAGTTATAGGACCTGTTATATATAGGCTCAAAGATTTTGAAGGTGCAGCATCAACCTCTGCCCTAATATTCCTGATTGCTCGAATAATTTCCATGCTTTTCTCAATTATTTCAACATCTTCAGGGAAATCCCATTCATTTCTTGCAAATGGCCATCTGGAAGCAATCAGCATGCTGCCACCATCCTCACAATTTGACTCTTCTTCAGAATGCGGTAGAAAACTCCAAATCTCCTCTGTTATAAATGGCATAAACGGATGTAATAATTTTAACAAATTCTTTAAAGCCATTATCAGTGTGAATCTAACAACCTTCTTGTCTTCTTCATCATCACTCCAGAGTCTTTTCTTTACCATCTCAATATACCAGTCACAGTACTGGTTCCAAATCAAGTCATAAACCTTTTGACCTGCAAGTGCCAAATCATAGTTTTCAAGATTAGTTGTAATTTCTTCGGATGCAGAATTAATCTTTGATATTATCCATTTATCCTCTGATTTTAAATGAATATTTGAGAAGTCATTAGTATCTGCACATGAGCATCCACAGCAATCAGAGCAGCACTTAGCCATAGGTAAAAATCCGCCTTCTTCATCCGTAATATTCATTATTACAAATCTCGAAGCGTTCCAAAGTTTATTAGCAAAATTTCTGGCTGATTCAATTTTCTCATTCTGAAATCTCATGTCATTTCCAGGAGTAATGCCTGTTGAAAGCATGAATCTTAAGGCATCAGCTCCATAGTTTTCTATCATTTCTAACGGATCGATACCATTTCCGAGTGATTTACTCATTTTTCTACCTTGGCTATCCCTTACAAGTCCATGTACATAAACATCCTTAAAAGGAACCTCATGCATTATTTCTAGTGCGGAGAATACCATTCTCACAACCCAGAAAAAGATTATATCATAACCTGTTACAAGTACATCCGTAGGATAAAAGTAATTCAAATCATCATTTTCCTCAGGCCAGCCTAGAGTTGAAAACGGCCAAAGAGCTGAAGAAAACCATGTGTCAAGAACATCTGGATCCTGTCTTAAATTCTTTGATTGACATTTCGGACAACATAGAGGAGCCTCCATATCAACAATTATTTCACCACAGTCATCACAATACCAAGCTGGGATTCTATGACCCCACCAAAGCTGTCTAGAAATACACCAATCTCTAATATCATCAAGCCAGTGTAAATATATCTTTTCAAATCTGTCAGGTACATGTCTAAGCTTGCCTGAATTGGCAGCCTCTATAGCAGGCTTAGCAAGCTCCTCCATCCTAACAAACCACTGGTCTGATAGCATAGGCTCAATTATCGTATGGCATCTATAGCATGTGCCCACTGGGATATCAAGCTTTTCAGTTTTAACCAGATAACCTGCATCATCAAGAGCCTTAATCCATGCCTTTCTGCATTCAAATCTATCCATACCCTGATATTTTCCAGCATGTTCGTTCATCCTACCCTCTAGATCAATGCAAGAAATAATATCAAGGTCATGTCTTAGTCCAACTTCAAAATCATTAGCATCATGAGCAGGCGTAATTTTTACGGCACCCGTTCCTTTTTCTGGATCAGGATACGGATCAGCGATTATAGGTATCTCTCTTCCCACTAAAGGCAGCAAAACAGATTCTCCTATAAAATCACTATATCTTTCATCTTTGGGATTTACAGCGATTGCTATATCCCCAAACATAGTTTCTGGCCTTGATGTGGCAATCACGATATCCTTACCGCCTTTTTTCACAGCTGGATATTTGAAATACCAGTAAAAGCCATTTTTATCCTCATGTTCAACTTCAGCATCAGAAAGAGATGTTCCACAGTCAGGACACCAATTAATTAAACGATTCCCTCTGTATATATATCCCTTCTTATACAACTCGACAAAATATTTTCGGACGGCTTTGCTACAGCCTTCGTCCATAGTGAATCTTTCTCTGCTCCAATCACATGAATCACCAAGTCTACGACATTGTTTTGTTATTCTACCGCCGTATTCATCCTTCCAGCTCCATGCACGTTTAAGAAACTCTTCTCTACCTATGTCCTCTTTGCAAAGTCCCTCTTCTTTTTTTATTTTTTCTACTACCTTTACTTCAGTAGCAATGCTGGCGTGATCGCTTCCTGGTATCCACAATGCAGAATATCCCTCTAATCTTTTCCATCTAATGAGAACATCTTGGAGTGTATGATCAAGTGCGTGCCCCATATGTAACTGTCCAGTAATATTCGGAGGTGGCATCACAATAGTATAGGGCTTTTTTTCAGGGTCCATTTCTGCACGAAACATCCCCTTTTCTTCCCACGTTTTATATATTCTCTCCTCAAATTCCTTTGGATCATAATTTTTAGCTAAATTTCTTGAACTAGATTTAGCAACTTTTGAATTTTCAGATTGTTTTTGACTATTCTTAGAGCAACATTCACTTTGTATTTTCATTTATAAAAAGCCCTTCCTTTTCTATCTTTCCTTACCTAAAAATTCTATATGATTTTTACTAATACGTCAAGATATAGCCTTGTTAGAGTGTCAAATTTATAGTATTATTTACTGTATGGTTAAGAATAAAAAATTGTTTGTAACATTTATTTTTTTTGTTACACTTTTGCTCATTACTTTCATACTAAATTTAGTCGATTGGAATGGCAGTGCAAATGTCAAAAAGTCAAAAATAGATAAAGAGCTTAAAGTAGCACTTGAGTACTCTCCAAAGGATATTGCTGACTTACAACAAGAAATTGAAGCAGTTGAAAAATTATACCCCTCAACCAATGGCTCCAATGATGCTGAAGACCCTATGTCAAGAATAAGACAAGCTATGGATAACTCGATAATTATCGGCGATTCTATTACTGAGGGATTTAAGGCTTACGGATTTTTAGATGATAATGTAGTTTACAGCAAAATAGGTGCATCTTTAACTACGGTAGACGATCTTTTTGACTCTGCTTCCGAAGCAAAGCCTGAATGCCTATTTTTAGCATTTGGTATGAATGATATTGGAAATTTGGGAGGCAAAACAAAGGACTTTAAAAAAATATATACAGAGAAGATTGATACCTTTATGAAGTCAAATCCAAAAACTAAAGTCGTATTGCTAACAATAGTTCCTCCTTCAGAAAATGCAATTTCTGAAAAACCAATTTTGAAAAATTATGACAAATACAATAAAGTTATATTAGAAATTGCTAGTAAGAAAAAGCTTCAAGTTGTAGATACTGTGAAAATCCTAAAAGAACATCCTGATCTTCATGAACCTGACGGTATACACGTTCGTAGTTCATTTTATCCTATTGTTTTAAATCAAATGATTGTGAAAGCAGGACTAAATAAATGATTTCTTATAAGAATAGATCGCTATTGATTAAAGTAGTATTTTTAATTGTTCTTGCATTTTTTCTCATATTTGTATATTGGACAGAAAGTGCTAAGGATGTCCCCATGTCAAATATAGAAAAAAAGCTTTTAAAAAATAAATATGTTGAAGAAATGAAAGTCCAAACGCCTAGAGAGTTAGAAAGATATATGCAAATCTCTGGCTCTAATTATGACGGATTTTTTTATGCTAGATCTGTTAATAACCTTGCTGTAGATGAAGTTCTTATAGTTAAGGTAAAATCTAGAGAACAGCTAAATAATCTCCAGGATGCTATTGACGCTAGACTCAAACAACAGATTGCGAATTATCAAGGATATGCACCCGAGCAAGTTTCTATGCTAAAAAATGCAAAAACCTTTACAAAAGGAAATTATATCTTTTACTGCGTTTCAAAAAAACCTGACTCAATTTCGGAGGACTTTACAAATGTTATTTAGTAGCATTAATTTTATATATTATTTTTTGCCTGCCCTACTACTTTGCTATTACATCTCGCCGAAGCAATTCAAAAATTATATTCTGCTTATTTTCAGCTTGATATTTTATAGCTGGGGTGAGCCTATTTACGTATTCCTAATGATATTTAGTGCAGCCTTTAACTACACTATGGGTAAAGAAATTCTAACAAACCAGCAGTCACATAAAAATTCAAAACCAACTCTTATATTCACAATAATAGTTAACGTTTTAATATTATCATTCTTTAAATACTATGGTTTTGCGACAGATATAGTCAATGCACTTTTAGGGACAGACTTTCACACTACACCGCTTCCTCTTCCTATTGGCATATCGTTTTATACATTTCAAGCACTTTCATATATTTTTGACATATATAATCACAAAGTAACAAAACGCAATAGATTCATAGAATTTATACTTTATTTAAGTTTATTTCCACAACTCATTGCTGGTCCAATTGTTCAATACAAAGACGTTGAAAATCAACTACGTGAGAGAACTGTTAGCATGCAGGACTTTGGATATGGAGCTGAAAGATTCATAATAGGACTTTCAAAGAAGGTACTTCTAGCCAACACGCTCGGGAGTTTTCACAATATGGTAGTAGAAATGCCCGAGTCTTCTCAAACCGTCGTAGCTGTATGGATTGGCATAATATGCTTTACTTTTCAGATATACTTTGACTTCAGCGGATATTCAGATATGGCAATAGGACTTGGTAGAATGTTTGGATTTCATTTCAAAGAAAATTTCAATTATCCTTACATTTCAAAAAGTGTCACCGAATTTTGGAGAAGATGGCACATTTCACTTGGAAGCTGGTTCCGCGAATACTTATACATACCAATGGGTGGAAATCGCGTGCCTCCGCTTAGACATATATTTAATTTATTAGTAGTTTGGTCTCTTACGGGATTATGGCACGGAGCAAATTATAATTTTATTATATGGGGATTATATTTTGGGATATTGCTAATCCTAGAAAAATATTTTCTTTTCAAAATTCAGGCCAAAATGTCTGGCAAAATACGTGTCTGCTTAACATACATCGCAGTTGTCATAAGCTGGGTGTTCTTTAGTTCTGAAACAGCTAGCGAAGCATTTTCTTATTTAGGTAAAATGTTCTTCACAAATGACATTCCATTTTTTAACGCAGATGCTCGCTATATATTTGCTTCTTCTGTCTTGATTATAATTATTAGCGCATTTTGTAGTACGCCTCTAGTTTCCCAAGCGTTTGAGATGCTCAGAACTAAAAAAGCTGGTTTAGCAAACCTTATTCTTGTTATTTTAATGATACTATCAACAGCATCTCTTATATATACATCGTACAATCCATTTTTGTACTTTAGATTTTAACATTGAAAATCAAACTTATACTTATTATTTATAGTTAACTAAGATTTATTGATTCTGGTGAAATAATGAAAAAACACATTTATAAATTAAATAGTTCAAAAGCTTTACCGATTTTATTTCTTACCATAGTTTTCGGTTTTTCTATTTTGTCTTTTGTTATTCCTGATAAAGCAAAATCTGCTGAAGAAAATAGAGTTTTAGCACAGACCCCTTCCTTATCGTATCAGACATACTTTGAAGGCAGATTCCAGACAAAGCTTGAGCAGTATTTTAACGACCAATTCCCATTTAGAAACTCTCTCATTAAATGGAAGACGGCCAGCGATTTAACACTTGATATTATCGAATCTAACGGTGTAATAAAGTCAAAAGATGGATACCTTATTGAGCGAATAAAAAACCCAAGTGAAAATAACATCCGTCACGATATAAAATCACTAGATAATTTCAAAAGAAGTAATCCAAATTGCAATTTCTATTTCCTGCTTGCTCCAAATGCTGGCAACATCATGAGTGAAAAGCTTCCAAGAACAGTGCACATGTCTAATCAAAATAAATATATGACCTCATTTTTCAATGATCTTAAAAAAATTGGGATTACACCAATTGATTCAAGGAAGACTCTAGAGAAAAACATTGACAAACAGCAGCTCTATTACAGGACTGACCACCACTGGACAACGGGAGCAGCCTATCTTGCATATAAAGAAGCCCACAAAGAAATGGGATTAGACAGTGATATCAAATATAAAAAGTTATCAATACACAGAAATTTCAGGGGAACTCTTGCATCCAAAAGCGGATTCACTAATGGTCGTAATGATGAGTTGCAAATATATTGGCCTAAAAAGAATCAAAACTATCATGATTCAATATACAATTTTGTAGATGTAAAGAAAACTACGAATACATTTTACGCTTTTGATAACCTAAAGAAAAAAGATGCATATACGATATTTGGAGGCTGGAATCATCCATTTTACACAATTTCGACACCTACCCAATCTACAAGAAAGCTCTTGCTCGTAAAGGACTCTTATGCGAATTGCATGATCCCGTTTTTAACGCAGGACTTTCGCAAAATCGTCGTGGTTGACCCTCGCTACTATTTTGGTGACATCAACAAAATAATGGCTGAAGAAGGCATCACGGATGTTTTGTTCTTGTATAATGGGCTCACTTTTGCATCTGATGAAGCAATGAATTTGATGCTGGATGAATAAAGATTATATTGTCGAATGACATGGAGAATGACATTCAATTCGTTTTTTTGAACTTATTGAGCAAGATATATACAGTTATCAACAAAACAACCGTTATCCCAAGGATTAGATACATAGTTGTTATCTCAACTTTTTTGTCGAAGAAATATAGATTGCAATCAAGAATATCCTTAAAGCTTGTCATAATCATGTTTGGCATACCCTCTTTACTTAGCTCGTCAAGGGCTCCATTCATTGAGTGATTACGAACAAGCGATGTGCCATATGTCCCTGGTAGAAGCATAATAGCCTTTTGGATTCCCTCACTAAAAGATGAAATTGGCATGTACGCGCCACATATGAATCCATATCCTGCTCCAACCATTGTGCCTACCGCAGCAATCTGTCCCTGCGTGGTCAGGAAAAAGTTAATTACAGAAGATAATGCAGTTCCAAACAAAATCAGCAATATCACATCAAGAAACAACATAATTACATCAGATGATGACATGTACCAGCCTTTAATATACACATATCCCAAGCATGCACACATTGCAATTATACATATGATAAATGTGGAAATTAAAGTTGCTATATAATAACTTAGCGATAGAATTGAGCTTTTTACAGGCGAAGTTTTGAAATCTTTAATTGTACCGTTGGCCTTATCCTGCACCATTAAGAAGTTTGAGGAAAATGCAACTGTTACACAGGATACAGCAAGCAGTGATGACATGAGCTGTCCTGCGACAATACCGTCAATTATAGATTTTGATACGTGGATTGAATTTGGTATATCCTCTGTAAAGCTGCTCTGGTATACGTTTGCAAGGAATGTTGCGTAGAGAACGAGCAAAATAATTGGTGTGAGCAGTGATGTCAAAAGCATTCCTTTATCTTTGAAAAATAATTTAACATTTCTTTTTATTAGTTTAATGCAAGTATTCATTTTCTCTCACCCCCTTCAAGATTTTTCCCAGTAGCTGCCAAGAATACGTCATCCATTCTCCCCTTTGTTATTTCGTAATCAACAAAGAGCTCGGGATGTTTTGTAATCATATCAGTAGCCTCTTTTGTGTTTGAAATAGATATCCTATAGCCGTTTTTGACAACTTCATAATTAGGCGAGAGTTTTCTGATCTCATCTTCATTTACGCCATATATTGTAATGTAATCCTGTGTATAAGTATTTTTTAAATCATGCGGAGTACCCTCTGATATTATCCTACCATTGTCAATTATCACTATGTAGTCAGATTCAACAGATTCTTCCATATAATGAGTTGTCAAAAATATTGTCATATTTTCGTTTTTTCGAAAATTCGAAATGACATTCCATAGAAGCTTACGTGTTTTCGGGTCAAGTCCCGTAGTAGGTTCGTCAAGTATCAGGATTTTAGGCTTGTGAATCAAAGCTCTAGCAATATCTATCCTTCTCCTTTGACCTCCCGACAAATTTCGTACGGTTTTATTTAAAATATCCTTAAATTCTAGAATATCTGCAAGTTCATCTAACCTTTTATTATAATCCGTGCCAGTAATTCCATACAAAGCAGCACGACTCTCTAAATTGTCATAGACAGAAAGACTGGCATCTAAAACAGATGATTGGAACACTATTCCGATTTCATTTTTGACTAAATCAAGACTTTCGTCTAAATTGTAACCGTCAATGATAATTTCTCCGCTATCCTTTGAGTGCTGTCCGCACATAATATTTATCGTTGTTGATTTGCCAGCACCGTTTATACCAAGAAAAGCAAATAATTCACCCTCTCTTACAGATAGAGTCAAATCTTGAACAGCTTTTAACTCTCCAAAGGTTTTGCAAAGATTATTAATTTCAATAATGTTTTTCATAAATCTAATCCTTAAAACGAGTTCTTATCAAATTATAATTAGCACCCTATTTATTATCCTATATTTTGTTGAGCCTATCTATACTGAATATTAAAAGTAAATGTAAATGATATGTAAGATTAACAAAATATCCTATTTCTCTAAATATTTCTCATCCACATTCAAAAGGTTCATAACCTCAGCGTAAGCACTTTCTATTCTATTTTGAGTATCTCCTGAGAATGTACCAGCCTTTGAGCCACCCTTAATATAATCTTCGCATAAGAGAGTCTGATAGTTATACAATGGTGTTATTGCACTAGACCTTCCATTAGGCTCTCTTAAAACCCAGGTCGGATGTGGCTTGATTGACTTGAGAACGGTCCCCTCCTTATCCTTTTTAATATTAACCTCGATAATCACTCCTCGTTCAGTCCATATATTATCTAATGTTTCAAGTCTTTGGTTAGACAAAAGATTGCCCATTGAATAAATTATAAATTTATCCTTTCCTTCGTGTTCGATAATTTCTGTTGGCTCGCAAACATGTGGATGTCCACCAAAGATTATATCTGCACCCCACTTTACCATATTGCGATATAGGGTCTTTTGTTCATCCGTCGGTTCAAGTGCATATTCCACCCCACTCTGAGGCATTACAACAGTTATATCTGCAATCTTCTCTGCTTTTTTTATCGTGTTCTTCAGATACTCGGGATTCAAGTCCTGCATGTGTATTCTGTATTCTTCATGCGTTAATGTATTTTCCATACCGTTATACCCATATGAAAATCCTAGAATCGCAATTTTAATCCCATTCACTTTTTTCACAAGTATTTGATCATCTTCTTTTTCCTTTATTCCAATTGTGTCCATACCTGCCTTGTTAAAGAGCTTCTTCGTATTCAAAGCTCCCGATAATCGTGAGTCCAAAATATGATTGTGAGCTAAATCTATTACATCGTATCCAGCATCCTTAATTGCTCCTACAACCTCTTTCGGTGCATTAAACAATGGATAACCGCTCAGTTCAAATTCATCAGAAATCGTTCCCTCAAAGTCACCAAGAGCCAAGTCAGCAGAAGATACAAAATCTTTTATCTGAGAGTAATTGTTTGAAAAATCATAACTGCCATCAGGCTGTTTTGCACTCCAATATACAATATCGTGATAAAGCATATCTCCGCTCGCAACGAGTTTCACTTCGTTCGACTTTTTGTCATTTTCATTTTTTAAATTATTAGCATCCTTGTTTTCAATTGAGGTCTGCTCCTTTGAATCGCCTGAATTATTCCCATTTGAATGAGCAGTAAATTTATTATACACAAACAAAATAACTAATACGGCTGCAACAATCAAAATAGTAAAACGCAGAAATTTCTTTAAATTCAATTTGTATTTCATAATTGTTCTCATTTCCATTATTTTTATAGTTGACTTAACTTATTCTAACATCAAAATCCCTATTTGTTAATACAAACAGGGATTTTGAGTGTTTAATAACATTATTCAATTTAAACTTACTAAATTAGCTATTTCTCTTTTTGAGGAAATAAGCAAGCATACCAGCAATGTATAATCCCATTAGATATACATACGCATCATTCATGTTATCACCCGTACGAGGTGTTGAATTTCGTCCGTAATGTGCTGATCCATTCCCATTGCCATTGCCATTGCCACTTCCATTACCATTTACGTTAGCACAAGGAGTACATCCCTTCATTACTGTTACCTCTGCTGTAGCCTCGGATGTTGCACCGTCCTTGTCAGTAACTCTGAACACAATCTTATAGTTGCCTACCTTATCCTTGTCAAAACCACCGACAGATATTATTTCAACTTTGTTAATTAAATCTCCGTCTTCGAAATCCTCAGCATTTTGAACAAGTGATTTTAAGTCAAAATCGCTGCCCTTAACTATAGTAGTATCTTTGACCTTAATTGTCGGAACCTTATTCCATACTCCAAAAATTGTAGTATCATCTTCTATAATTGTTTCAAAGTCAAACTTTTCAGTGAGTTCCTCATTAGCAAACCAGCCCTTGAATACCCAATCTCCATCCTTTGTTCCAACAGCTGGGAGATCCGCCTCGTTTAGCTTATCCCCTCTCTTCACGAACATTTTCTCCGTCTTCTTCACAGAGTTATCAGAGAAAATCTGCAAGAAGGTTACAATAGGATCTTGATAGTATTCTGCTGTTATCGTGGTTTCCTCAGTAAACTTATGCTCCTTGTCAGCCTCAAATCCGGTATCGTCAATAGTCCATCTCACAAAGTTATAATGCTCAATCGCTTCAGGGTCTGTAAGCTCAAGCTTAACATTTGCTTCAGGATTTACATAGTAGTATTTTTTTTGAGCATCCTTCGCATTAGATGTAGGGTCAACTATAACTCTGACATAATTGTCAGGCGTATCTGATGTTTTGTTTCCATCAGTATCAGCAGGATAGATATTATTTTTAATCACTACATCTACCAGTATAGGGTTTTCAGGTGTTCCGTACTCAGAGCCATCATCGTAGATAACCTTAATCTTGGCTTTCGTTTCACCAGGTTTGGTTACATCAGGTTCCTCGATAATTTCTATATCCTTTATAGTCTTACCTGCTGGCGGGTTCAGCTTCTTGATATAATCATCTTTTTCAGGCTTCTTGCCTACATAGGTTTGAACTTTATCCGGATTAGGCTCTAGTGGCTGTATTTCTACAGGCTTGTATGAATATTGAGCTTTTACATTTGTAACCGGTTCCTTGAATCGATTTCCCTCAGTAAGGCTAATATCCTCTTTGCCTACCATCCATTTTTCAAATGTCCAATTTTCAATTGCAACAGGGTCAGAATCGAGTATCTTCACTTCCTTATCAGGATTTACCCAGAAAGTCTGTTTGATTTTTTCTCCCTCGGCTAGCTTAGCTTTGTTAGTATAATCAACCACTACCTTGACATAAGAATCAGGAACCTTAGGCTTATCATCACCCGTCTGTGGCACCACATCCTCAGTCACGAAGATTTTTCTTTCTACAATCGTTTCTTCTCCATTTGGATAAACGACCTTAATTTTTACGGTCTGCTCTCCAACCTTGCTCGTATCTACTGGGTCAACAAAAGTAATCTTGCTGCCTGGAGGTAAATTGTCCTTGTTAGTCGGATCATTATCATCATACAGATTCTTTACAAAATCCTTAGCTGATATATCGCCGTCTTTTGGAACGACCTTTTCCTCAATTGTCTTAACAGCAGGCAATAAAGACTTCGGCTCAACAAAATAGTGTGCTTTGATAGTAACTTCCTTGCTAAAGGTATCTACAATGTCAGTGTTATATTTCTTGCCGTCTGCCTTATCGAGCTGCCAATATTTGAATTTCCAAGTTATCTTCTTAGCATCATCAGATTTTCCAACTGGATTTTCAACAGGAAGCTTAACCTCTGCCTTAGGATTTACCCAGAAAATTCGTTTTTCCTTTACTCCATTATCCAGCTTAGCCTTTTCTGTATAATCCACAGTTACCTTAATAAATGTGTCTGGAACATTCGGTTTGTCATCGCCCTCTTGCTCAATAACATCAGATACAAAGGTTGCCTTGATAACATTGCTTTCATCTGTAAACTTATGTCTATTTGCAAGATTGTAAGAAACCTTATCCTTGTCGCCAGCCTTGAGAACCCAACCTGCAAAGACTTTGCCCTCAACAGGTGTAGGGTCGCTACCCGGAATTTTTACCATAGCCTTAGGATTTACATAATAATATGTTTTCTGAGAATCCTGTGCATCCTTGGTCGGATTAAGCTCTACTTTAACATATCCGTCCGGCACGTAATCAGGCGCACCCTGTAGAGTTTTCGCCTCATAGATATTCTTATTTACTTTAATAGGAAACTCTACTATCTTAGACCAACCGTCTACTGTTATCAGTGCCTTTATCTTTTCCTCACGGCTAGGCTTATTCCCGTCATCCTTTTCCTTGAGCTTGTCGTACAAAATAGCTTCGAGATTGTCATACTTCTTCCATTCACCAATCTCTCCGTCGCCGAACTCAACCTTTGCACCCTCAGGCAATGCTTGAACTTTGCCGTCAGGAGTAGTTATCTTGATTGCATTCTTTAGTGTGTCTTCACTTGGAATAAAGTTGTTAATCCACTTATCTCCATCTTTCAGAGATTCACTCACGGTAAGTCCCTTTGACTTAATATCAGGAATTGGAGTGATTATTCCAGCATCTATTGTTTTTTTGTACTTCGCTACAAAGCTTGTATCCTGCTTAAATTGATGCTTAGCTGCTACATCAAATGCTTTGTCATCAGCCTCAGCATGCCATGCCTTAAATGTGTAATCGGTCTTTACTCCGTCAACTACAACATTCTTCTTACCCTCAGGCTTAGTTACAGGTAGCGTGACTTCTTTTTCAGGATTTACCCAGTAAATAGCTTCAGTACTGTCAACCGCCTTATCCGTAGGTTTGAATACGACCTTGACATAGTTATCAGGCACTTCAGGCTTATCATTGCCCTTCTGCTCTACATAATCAGGTCTAACAATGACATCCACTTCAATCTCAAATGTCGCTCCGTCCTCGTAGATAACCTCAATCGTTTCTTTGTACGGACCTCCCGGTACCTCAGTCGTTACTCTCTCATCCTTAGGCTTTACAATCTTTACAGTCTTAATCGTTCTTAGCTCTTTGCCGTTGTCATCCTTAGGTGGAGTTAGAGCGTCCAAATAATCATCGACAGTTAGGGAATCCCCTACATTCTTGATTATCTTGTCTGCCTTAGGCTCAAGAGGCACAGTCGGAGTCCATGGAGTTGAGTAAGCTGCAATAATCTCCACTGCCTCAGGTATCTGATGGCGTTTTGTTAAATCAATCTTTACCTTTCCCTTTGGATTGTCCGTAGTAACCTTTGTTTTGTCGATATAGTACCAGCCTTCAAATGTGTGATTTTCAATCGGTGTTGGATCATTCTCCGGAATTATAACCTTAGCGTCAGGATTTACATAATATACCTTCTTTGTCTGATCCTTTGCCAGCTTTGTAGGATTGACCGTAACTTTGACAAAACCCTTCAGTTCCTCGTTATTCTTAACAACATCAGGCTTATCCTCATCATTTAAGCTACGATATATATTCTTAAATACCTTAACAGGAATATTGACTATAGTCTTTCTACCATTCTCAAAGCTCACCTCAGCCTTTACTTTGACTGTCCTTGGCTGGTTGTCGGCAACAGGCTGTCCGTCCTCCTTAAGCATCTTATAGAGATCATCGTCTGATGTAATTATCTTATATGACTTATATCCATCCAGCTTCTTAACTTCCTTGAGAGCCTCGTCATACTTATCCTCGGTTGGTATGAAGTTATTCGTCCATCCACCTTGATCGTCCTTAGCGGACTCATATGTGTAAATAGGTGCAGGGTTTGGAATAGGTTCAATAGGCGTCACATTAAGATTATACTTAGCAACTATAGTCGTAACTTTTTCAGTGAACTTATCCTCTATCTTAGAGCCCTTGCTCCAAGTCTTGTCCTTGCCTTCAACCTGCCACTTCATGAACTGCCATTTCTGCTTAACACCGTAGGCGTTTGTGATAGGATTACCATCCTTATCCTTAGCTACCGCGCCCTTAGGCTCATTGACAGGAATCTCTACCTTCTTTTCAGGGTTGACCTTGAAGTGCAATTTCTTGTTGCCAGTAAATTGGTTATCTTTAATATCTCCATCCGCCTTATCCGTAGTGTCTACATATACATCTACAAAATAATCTTGGATGTCTTCACCTCCACCACCAACTTCAATTACATCCTTAAGTGGCTTAAACTTAGCTGTAAAGGTATAGTCTTTTCTTATTACGGTATTTTCATCAAGAAGTCTTGAATCATCCCAGCCGATAAATTCAGCGTTAGAGTCAGGTGTAATTACAGGAGCCTTTAGAGTACCGTCTTCATTTTGTTCTGGCGGAACCATTACATTTCTAAACTCAAGCCCGTCAATTACATCATAGATGACTTCCTTGATTGGATTGCCGTCTGCACCCTTGCCGAATGAACCGTCTCTGTCTGCTTTGAATACAACCCTGTGATAACCGTCCGGTGTTTTTGCGTCAGGTGTTTTGCGCTTAATTACCCTGACATCTTTGTAATAGAAGTTCACCTCATTAGACTTAACACCGTTGATTCCAATCATTTCGCCATCATCGTTGACATCATAGAAAAGCTGTCTTTGAGGAGTGCTAATAATCTTCCAGCCTGGTATCTCTCTATAGTTTACTGCATCATAATCGGTAGAGCCACTCGTTACTTCCTCAGTGTCTATTATCTTGAAGCTGTAATCTGGTTTCTTGCCAATTCCAGGTAATTTATCAGCATCTTCTTCTGTAGTGCTTAGATAGTTTACCTTGTAATGCCTTTTGGTAAATTCTCTGTAGAAGAACATGAAGTAATTATTTTCAGCCTTAGGATTGTCCACCAAAGCACCATTTTCCTTTATCTTTTCTGGTTCCACCTTTAATACCTGTGAATATCTATTTGTTCTCTTAGTCTTGTCTAGGTATTCTTTATAAGCGGTAGATTTTTCGGCAAGCTTATCCCATTCAGCCTCAGGTATAGTCAAATAGTCTTCGCCTTGGTATTTAGCAGTAGCCTCCGCATATTCGCCAACTCTTTTGCTCGGAACAGTTGAATCTGGAAGCGCATCTTTTTTCTCCTTGAAATTCTCATCGAGCAAAATATGTTTTACCGGAATATCAAGTAAATCGTTCTTAACCCATATTGCCTTCAAATATGCGTCTTCTACGACCTCATTGTCGAAGGCATATAATTCGGGCACACCATATTTATCCATATATGATGTGTCAACAGAGCCGTCATTCTTATGCCTTATTAACTCCCAGCCTAGGAAGTCATAACCCTTTCTCTTAGGTCCCTTCGGTTGTTTTATTTTTGTTCTGCTTTTAACATTGAAAACCTGTACATCACCTTCGTTTGGGAGCTTCTCAGGTAGCTGGTAGACAGTCTTGTCCGCAGATGTCTTAATTAACTCACCATCCTTGAAGGTTGCGATATCCATAGGGTCTATATCTGAAAGCTTTCCTTGGTTAGGATCAAATTTAACCTTATATGTTTTATCAGGCTCGCCCCATTTTGCATAAAGAACTATATCATAATTAGGCATATTAGCATCAGCATCAGCAAGCTTAGCCTTTAATTCTTTTATTTCATTCTGTATTTTGAATTTCTTATCATTGTCCTTAGAATTCTTAGCTAATTCTTCATACTTATCAGCAATTTTAGCCTCAAGCTCTTCAGATTTCTTTACTGTATCTTTAATCAGCTTGCTACCCTGAGGGTCCATCGCCCATCCCTTGAAAACGAAATCATCTGGCACATTGGCAGGTCTATCCGCCTCAGTGAGCTTATATTCTTCGTCAAGATTTAGTTTTCTGAGAGGCATATCATAATATACATCAGTTACAGTAGCATCCTTACCACTTGCAAGCTTCTTGCCTTTAAAATCAGAATGTTCATTTATATCTGACGGATTCGTATCGAGAAACAGCTTGTATTTCTCACGTTCATAGGTAAATGCAAAGCGATATCTAGGAATATCTTTGAATGGAACACCACTGATTCCATTCTGAGCAATAGGATCAAAGAATGACTTCTCACTATTTTTTCTTTTTTCTTCAGTTTTATCTAACTCCTTACCAAGCTCATCAAAAGTAAGCTTAGAGAGGTCTTCGGTATAACCTATTTTCGTTTCAGGGCTCTCTAATGCGTCGTCAACAGGATTAATACCCTCATATTTAGGTGTAAATCCTACAATACCTGGAGAAGGATATTTGTATGAAACAATTGTGTCAATTTTTGTATATGACATATCTGGATTATAGTGGAGCTTGCCGTCAAAGCCCTCGAACAAATATTCCATATAATATATAGCGAATTGATACTCTGCACTTGAACATGGACCGAGAGAAATAGTTCTTTCAGGTAATTTTTCTCCTGTTGAAGTTGAGTGAGTCGCAGGCGTTACAGCTGGGTCTAGTTCAGTAAAATCTCTATCTATAAAATCCTTTGATGTTAGCCAGTACGGCGGAGTGTCAAGATATAGACTTTGGTCGAGATTTTGATTATTTTCTGAATTTAACTGCCAGCCTATAAAACTTGTATTTGGATCAAAATCAATTCCACCTTCCCCTATGAGCCACATATCGTTAGGCCATTTTTTCATTCTCTCGCCGAACTTAGCTTTAAATTTATATGGATTGTTCACGTCCTTAGTAGAATCATATTTTGTTCCATCAGGAAGTACCATCTTTGCTTCTTTAGCTGGGAAACCTGCCTCAGGTTCATCTATACAGAATTTTTCAAATAGCATTGTATATGTCTGGCGATCGTAGTAGATATTATATGTGGTTCTACCGTCAGGCTGAACCTTCTTTGTTAACAAAACATTGGTTCCGTCATCCTGCTTAACCGTTTCCGTGTTTTCTTTGTTTATCTTTTTTTCATTTCTAACAAAATATTTGTTTAGTTCATTTACTTTTGCGTCTTCAGTCAAAGACTTCTCAATCTCTGGGAATTTAATTCCAGAAGGCATCATAAGAGATAGATCCGGTCTGCTTCCCGTATCTGCATCCTTGACGACCTTTGCTCCGATATAATCATATCCAGCAGAATCCGCTTTCTCTGTCCAGAACTGGATTGTATAATTGGCCTTAGGCTCATCCTTCCATAATGCCGTAAACTTGACATCCTTCGCAGGCATAGCTTCCTTGATACCGTCCTTAAAATCCTTCATGTCGAACTTAGTATCTTTATGAATGGTTTTAATATTGCCGTTTGCATCCTTGTAATTTAAATCGGTATCGGATTTCCAGCCAACAAATATACCGCCAATTTTCTTAGGCTTTACATTTAAATTAGGTATTGTCTGTCCATAGTAAAGTGTCTGAGATGGTATAGGTGCTCCCCCATCCATATCATAGCTGACGTTAAATGAATCTCTGTTATATCTATATTCAATAACATAGTCAGCAATATCATCAGGCACTCTGGTTCTAATCACAGTCTTTTCGGGAACATATCCCATTCTTTCTTTTTCTGAAAGTGGAGATACAGTAATTTCTTGACCTATAAAACCATAAGCTGTCGAATAAATATCTTCTTTTTCTCCGTCCTTAAGCCCATATTCATTCTTATCATATAGGCCCTGGAAAATATGTTTAACCTTAATTTCACCTTCTTGCGGAGTATATATATAAGGATAAAAGAATGTAAAGCGGTTATCTTTTTGTTTTCCCGATAGACCTTTATTCTTTACATAGTCATAGTCAAAATTTGTAGCTTCAGTCGGCTTTGTGTATCCGTCAATATCGGGCAAATCGACCTTTTGGTTTATTTTATTTTTCTCTTCCTCAGAAATTACATTGCGGGTATTGCCCTTAGAATCCTTGTAAGTATAATCGTCATCACCTACTGTTGCCTCATATGGCTGAAACAGATGAACAAGGGCATCGTCTTTCTTCGCCTTATACTCAGCCCTGATGTCAAAAATACGCGGCATTTCAGAATTCTTTATTTGAGCATTTGCTTCTTCCTTAGTCGTCGGATCATCTCCAAGCTCAGCAGGATTTGAAGCCTTTTCCTTATTCAAGAATTTTGCTTTTTCATCGGGAATTTTTTCATAATTAAAATCATTCCCTGCAAATGCATTAAATGGCAGAGATGTCATTATCATCAATGTGGTTACTAACAACACCAACGCCTTCTTTGCTATTGCATTTGTGCTTTTACGTGAGTTCATTCCTTTCAGTCTCCTTTAACTTTTCATTCTACAAGCTTTCATTCTTCTTACTAGTTATATATTAAATTTATATATTTTAAATGCCATTTACGCCTAAAAGGCATGCAGTTTATTCCTATGTATTATATCACATCCTGCGAGAATTAAACACTAACGTATGCAAATTTCATAAATTTTACATAAGCATTTCATAAATATTACACGAAGAATTCATAATCCATTCACTTGTGGGCTAAATGATGCTCGTCACTTTGCATGTATTCGAGGTGTTTATGAGAATGCTTTTTTTGATTGACAAAATGATTATGCTTGTGGCTATGCGTGATGTAGTGCGTGTGAACTGTTCCGTTGTGCGTGTGAACTATTTTGTGCGAATGGCTGTGCAAATGCTCCCTTGTCATTGTGTCATACACGACAAAACAACTGCCTACCGTCATCAATATAAATGCAACAAAATACGTTATTGACAGTTCTTCTCCATTTAAAAGAAATGCCAAAAACGCTCCAATAAACGGAGCTACCGCATAATATGCACTCGTTTTAGCAGCACCAAGCGCTCTCTGGGCCTTTATATACATGAATATACTTAAACCGTATGCCACAAATCCAAGTGTCATTGCATAGATAATATATTTGGTGTCTGGAAGCCTTTCGCCTATGATGAGTGCTACAACAAAAGAGCCTGCACCCGAAAATATTCCCTTCAGCAAAACAATTTCGTGGGTGCTCTTTCCTGAAATTTTTCCTGTGCAGTTATTTTCAAGTCCCCAGCAACAAGTCGCTAAAATGACGAATAATGAGCCAAAGGAAAAGTTGAAGCTCCCTGCTCCGTCAAAGGATAGTATGGCACTCGAAATGGTAATAAATCCAATGGCTATCCATAATGTTTTCGTCACTTTTTCTTTAAAAATTATTAGAGCGATGAGGGTTGTTGCTACTATCTCAAAATTTCCAAGTAGAGCAGCGTTTGAGGCTGAACCAATGCTTATTCCGAGCATAAGAAATATTGGGGCAGCAATGTCAAGAACTATCATTCCTAGTGTGTATGGCAAATCACTCTTTGTCAATCTTTCAGACTTTTCTTCCTTCTTGAAGTGAAACAAGTACATAATGCCGACTCCACAGCCTGCTCCGAGGTACAAAAAAGCCGCCATAAAGGTCGGTGCAATATGGCTTAATAATAATTTTGACAAAGGAGTATTAATCGCATAAAAACCCGCTGCAAGTAGCGCCATAATTACAGCTGTTATTTTCTTGTTCGTATTCAATTAGTATCACCTCACTATTCCTCCGCACATATATTAGCCATGCTAAAGTCGATAGCTTTAGTTAGGTCTTGAGTTCTCAATTCTACCTGACAACCTATTTTACCAGCACTAAAGGTTATCGTATCCAATTCATTCACGGTATCATGAAAAATTGTTTTGAATGGTTTTTTCATGCCTATTGGAGAACAGCCGCCATGTATATACCCTGTCAGAGCTAGCAAATCCTTAGATTTGACCATACTGATATTCTTTTCAGAAACTGCTTTGCTAGCTTTTTTGAGATCAAGTTCTTTATTTACAGGTATTACGAAAATATAGTGCTCCCCACTTTTGCCTACTGTCACAAGGGTCTTGAATACTGTGTTCTCGGGTTTATTGAGTATGTGAGCAACATCTGCACCAGTAAGAGTTGCATCTGCTTCATAGCCATAGAATTTATAATCTATCTTTTTACTATTGAGTATCCTCAATACATTTGTCTTGTCTTTTGATTTTGACATAAAAATTCACCTTTTAATTTAACAAAATAACCCATTGTATTTAATGCATTAAACCATTTTGCTTGTGTCCACACCCTCAAGCCTTAGAAGCTCAAGCTTCTTATCTATACCACCTGCATAACCAGTTAACTTGCCGTTTTTCCCAACAACACGGTGGCATGGCACTATCAATGAAATAGGATTATGTGAAACAGCACCGCCAACAGCCTGTGCAGACATCCGTTTAATGCCCCTCTCTTTCGCAATCTTATCTGCTATTTCTCCATATGTCATTATCTCCCCATATGGAATTGACAACAAAATATCCCACACAGCTTTGCGAAATTCATTTCCAACAAGCGAGATATTTGGAATAAAATTTGGAACTTTTCCACTAAAATAAATATTAAGCCATTCCTCGGCTTCTTCAAATACTTTAGAAAAATTATTAGCTTTCTCTCTTTTCGCCCATTGCGAGAAACTGCTATTTTGTTGACTGGAATCAAACCACAGCCCAGTCAGTGCTTCGCCATTAGACGACATTGTCATTGCTCCAAGTGGAGATTGATAGTGCTTGATGTACAGCATTTAAATATCCTTTTGTATCCTAATTAATTTAGTATTGATTTATTAATTAGCCTTGTTTTGTTCATACTTCAGCTCCTTCATACATCTAAAGCTCCGATCCTTTCTTCACCACAATTGTATCAAGAAATTCAGATGTAATATCATTATGCCATTTTAATAATTTTTGATAATCTTTGCTATCTTCAACAAGCTCCGTAAAGTTCAACTTTCCTGACCCTGTTTCTACGGATATGTAAAACTCCGACGAACCACATGTAATATAAATATACGTTATAAGTTGTAAATACTTCCGTGAATCTTCGCTATTATCTTCATCGATAGTTTTTGAATTAAACAATTTGAGATAGTCGTTTCTTTTAAGAGTAATATTTTTGCTAAGATATTTTTTTGATTCTCCAATTACTTTGTATCTATAAATATCTACAGATTTCGATTTATCATCAGACTTATATTCGCGCTGCCCCCATTCATTTAGTTTAAGATTTTTAACTGTCTCTATTAGTTGTCCATCAATTGGGCTTCTGTAATCATAACCTGAGCAAATCGAAACACTTGAGTTTTTTCTACCTAGAATATCATCATAAATAGCTGACTCTATGTAGTAATTGCCAGCTGTAGTATCTGATCTATCTTGACCTTGCTGTCTTTTCCATCCTTCGGGTTTCTCAAACTTAACTGCATACACTGGGTTTGATTTCTGATAAAAATAGGTATTATTTCTTTCAAAATAGTTTATAAGAGCATGACGTGATGCAATAAAAATTACTATTATAATTATCCATATAACAGGATTATTAAAAAAATAAGTCTGTCTTTTAAGACTATTCAGTTTCTTTTCTAAATTACTATCTTTTCTCTCGTTTTCAAATTTAAATATATATGGATCTTCATCGGATATATGTTTGAAAAATTCGGGTTTATATTTCTCTATTTCATGCTCTAAATCTCTCTGAATCTCATCAGGAAACAATTGAAAGGAGATACAATATCTTTTTTTAAATAATTTTGAAGCATCCTTGCGCGGAATTATATATAGGTATGAGTTTGTAACAGGCATAATAAACTGTGCAGTACCAATCGGCTGTTTAATGTTCAAACTAAATACAGCATAGATATTTTCCCACGGTATTGATACATACCATTTCCTAATTCTAAAAATTTTAAAAATACTACCCGTCATTATAGTTATGCCTTTTGCATCTATCTTTAAAATATATCCGGAAGATTTGATAAATGATTCAATCAACACATAAAGAGTCAGACTACAAAAAAGTGCACATGTTATTAACAGATTGGTCTTTTCGCTTCTAATAGGAGTGGCTCTGTATAAATATGCAGATATAATAAGTACAGCTGTACATATACATAAAAAGAAAAGATTAATGTAAAAGAATGAGGATGTACGTGCAATAAATCCTTCGTTATTTTTAGCATCTGATCTTCTTGTTTTTCCACGATGTTTTTCCATAAGGCCCTCATTTATTTCTTAATGTTCATACCAATAACCATACCTAGCATCATGCCGATAGAATAACCAATTACCATGTTCTCACCTAATGCTATTGACACAGCTATTCCTAAGCACATCCCAATAGACATACCTTCTGACATGTAATCACTGCCTTCGTCATGATAATCTTCTCTTGCTGCTATTTTATCATTCTCTTTTGTGCTTGATTCTTTATTTTTCTTTGCTAAATAAATAATATAAACTGCTACTCCACATATTATTATTAACGGAAATATGACTCTTAAGATTCCAATATCTATCCTTTTCTATAAATTTTTTGCCAATTACTTTATTTCAGCCTGCTCAGCAAGATCGGTATGCTCTTCAATTTTATTCTTGATATGCTCAAACCTTTTTAGATGAACATCGTTACTGAAATTAGCCGTGAGAATGCTGTAAGAAGAATCAAAATATTTTTTTACAGCCTCTTTTGCGCTCATTCCCGCCATCATATAAATCATATAGATTCCCTCTAATACTGTTTTGGTAACGAGCGGATCGCCTCCCGTATAAGAAATAATCTGGCTAAATGCGAGATACATTTCATCTTCAACAGAATAACTTTGATAAATTATTTTTGTATTATCATCTTCTTCCAAAACAATAAACTGATTCGATGTAGACAAAAGTTTTCCAAGTAGAGATGAAATCTTTTGTATGCAAGCTATCGCCGTATTGGGATCATTGATTCCCGGACTCAAAGCCATGTTGGCTATCTCGGTGAGATAGACAATACCTCTGTGATAGTCTTCTTCCCGGTTGTTAAAAATATTTATTACAAGTAGCTCGCTAATTTTTTCCCTGATTTCTTCCTTTGTTTCATCTGTTTCATCGTCTGGTTTTTTGCTCTCGAAAAGTTTTAAATTTCCTAAAGTTTCCCCCTCTATGACGTATTCGCCAATCCTCTTTGTTATAGTAAGCTCAGACTTTACACAATCTAGATTTTTTAGAATCTCATCAGTTTTGATTTTAAAGAAGTACCCTGTTTTTTGTGCAACAAGAGGTATTTCTATCACCGATTCATCTTCTTTGTAGTGTTCAGCATTTTTCCTAAGTTCCACCTCTTCATCAATCAACTTTTCACTATCGTTAAACACACCCTCTATGATATTTGACATTTTGATATTATCAATAACTTGTTTTGAGAAAATTATAAATCCCACCATGGCAATAATCGAATATGCAATACCTAAGGTTCCCGCAACTACGTTTTGATCAGGTTCAAGGTCTTGGAGGAGCAAAATACTTATTACCGAATAAAAAAATCCGCTCACAAATATACCGTATAATCTAAGCACACCCGTCTTGTCTATAAAGCTTTGGAGCATCCTCGGAGATATGCTACTGCTATATTTGTTTAGCACTGTAACAATTGTTGTAAAACAAAATATGCTTATTGTCAAAAATACGCCGGAGATATTCGAAAGAAAGTCCTCAGATACTGTCACCGATAGCATTAACTGGTTTGGAATATATTCCTTCAGACCAGTATATTGGTAATCAACAATCCACGTTAGCAGCAAAAGTGCTATGGTAGTAAGGATGAATTTTGACATTCTCAAAAGATTTTTTTGATTGAGAAACCATAATTTTATGTTAGATAGCATTATTTCCCCTTTCGTGTTAGATTAAAAATCAAAGGCCTCTGCAAACCAAAGTTTGTTATCTTTTCAGTGCCTTTAAATACTCCTTTTGTTTCGGTGTAATACGCCTACTTGCCTTAGCTTTCTGTATTGCCTTATTGTGAGTCCACGTGTCTAAGCGATTATCTTCGATATATTTTATGCTCGCATCCCATTGTTTCGCCAAAGCAGTTGCGAAGAACCACGCAATCATCATTCGAACATAATATTCTTCACTATGAACAGATGTGGTTATTTCTAAATAATCGGGCTTAAAATCATTATCTAGAAAATATGACATTAACATCTCAAGCCCAAATCGACAAGTATATGTTTTGTCCGATGCGGACCACTCTTTAATTTTCTCTAAAAGCGATGTTTTGTGCTCCTTAAAAATCTTAGGCGACAAAATATCGCAAACAGCCCAATTATCTATATACGGGAGATATTCATCTATCGCTACAATACAAGCATCATAGTCTTTCATTTCAGAAATAAGTAGTGCGTGTAGAATGTTTTCATCATAGTATTTATGTGGTAAATCTTTCAGAAATTCAGATGCTTCTGGTTCCTTGGCAAGTCTTTTAGCAAGTTTTCTAGCCTCTGGTACTCTGACTCCTATTAACAGTTCCCTAGGAATATTCGGAACCAATTTAGCTTGGAAATCCCCATATGAGATGTCCTGCAATTCAAATAATTCTTTTTGTATATTCATTTTATACGCGCTCCAATCAATTTTTAAAAAAAATATCCATATTCCTCAGAAATTCTATTACTTTTATAAGTATTTGCAGAAAAAATTTATTTTTTGTTTTGAGTAATTATTCCTATCATAGAATTTAATCGCTTTAGGATTGGTATCTTCTGCCAACAATTGAAATCTTTTGTAGCCGTCCTCTTTCATCCTATTTTCCAATTCTAAAATAGCTTTTTCCCCATAACCTTTTCCTCTGAATTCTTCAAGAATAAAAAAATCATCGATAAATAATACTTTTCCGTGCGCCCAGACACTTTGAAACCATGCGGTATTAATAAAACCAATTACTTTTCCCTCCTCTTCAACAAAAAATAAAAGGTTGGTTGATTTTTTATCGTTGATAATTTCTTCGAAAATATCTCCTGGATCTCCTTGTTTTATAGGATTTTCCCATACATTTGCATCCTCATATTCGTACGCCATAAATTCTAAATTTAATTCACACCATTTTTGTTTATCCCCTAAAACACATCTGCGAATCATATGATACCTCCTTGTACCTAATATATTGTTGATATCTTAGTCGTCAAACAGATAGTATTAACATGCCTTAATACCCCAATATGAATTTCTGTCGTAAATTAAATTATATCCAAAATTATTATAGTAATAGCAAAAGTATCATTATGTATATTTTATCACAAAACTAAAAAATCTGTTGCGCAAAAAAAATAAGCGAGCAGTCCTTGATATGACTAATTAGAGAGGTGTCCTTCCCTCATACATTTTTAATACAATTAAACTATTACATTGAACCCTGATACTATTCTTCTTAACAATGTGCACTTTTAAAATAAATGCGTATTTACTACTTTTATTAAAATGTGTGTTATAACAAAAAAGCAGCTTCTACAACATCAATTTTTTATTTGATAATAGTAACACAGATTCCAAATAAAATTAGGATAATCCCAATTATCAATTCTACCAATCCAACTCTCTTGGCATATAGTTCTGTTTTTCTACCTGCTTTATAATCTTCCTCAAAACCGTTGATTAGGTTATACTTCTTTTGAAAATAAATCTCATATCCAAATGTGGTAAATGCAACACCGACCGTTATTAATATAATATTTAAAAGAGTCATTAAGCATACCTCCTCTCTAAATTCAAATATGTTAACGAAGTTCCAATCTCATCAAAATCAATTCTTGGTAACCTGATTTTCGAGAAGCAAAGCCTCTCGGGTTTCTTCCGTACTCAACAAAACCCATCTTTTGATATAAAGCAATCGCATTTCTATTATCTCCTACGACCTCTAACTCAAGCTGACGAAACCCCGCTTTTGTTGCACATTCTATGCACGCTTCCGTAAGCGCACTGCCGATACCTAGTCGCCAGAAGTCTTTCTCAATGCTGACCCCTAATTCTGACCGGTGGCATATTTTTTCCATTGCTCCAATTGCGCTGACACCTGCAAGGCCTACAATCACATTGCCAACAAGTGCACAAAGTTCTACCTCTACATCGCTTTCCTCTTTCTGACGCAGAAAGCTCTTCTCTTCTTCAATACTAAACCCTTTTTCATCTGGATATGTAAGAAGAAAATTTGTTTCTTCATGAGCTTTTTTTAAGTTTGAAAGAACGTCCTCCGCATCATCTGAAGTTGCATTTCGTATAAGACATTGTCTTCCGTCTTTAAGTTCGATTGTTTTTTTGTATTGCATTATTTTCCACCTATTGTTATATTTTTTTTCTATCTGAAATATCCTCGCAATGCGACAAAAGCATTCTCTTGTTACTTCCCTCATGTTATTATTAATCAGAACTGTTGTCAAACGGTCTAAAAAGGTATTTGACGGATAAACTTAGCTTTATCATAATCCTAAACATTTTTTACAACAATTTAGCCAAGTAATAATCAATAATTCATAGTCAGATCTGCATTTATTAATCCAAGACCCTGAAAGTAATCGTAGAGTTCGCTATTATATTTTTTTGCAATTTCACTAGCCCTTTTTTCCCAAAAATCATATATACGCTGTATTTCATCAATACAACCGTCATAATCTTTTGATATATATATTTCTAATGGGTTGTCTGATATTTTGTACCATGACATACCATGAATCTCTAAAAAAGCTTCATATGTAAACTTCTGAAAATACTCATCTTCATTTTTTATAGTCCCTGTACATACTTTGTTTAAATACGCATCTAGAGAATCATATCGATTGAGTTTTGCACTCGTTCTTCCATGACACATAGGAATCATCCAAAAATTAGCTAAACAATGATACTTGGACTGATAGTCAATTAATTCTTTAGGCCATGCTTCTTTTGGACTTCGTTCATTTTTCGATTTATTATCCAAAATTACATTCGCAAGTGAATTAAATGAATGAATAGTATCTCCCATATAATTCTCATTTTTATATGTCCCATTTTCATTTAAAATTTCTACATTACTTTCCCCTAAAATATCCTTATATACTATTTTATAGAAACCCACACTAAAATCTGACATATCTTCATCTGGATTACCTTTATATAACTGTGGGCTATATACAACATTATCCTTTATATAAATATTAGGGACATTTTTATCACATTTGATAGAGGTAAGTAATATTTCATAAACTATATTTTCTTTTTCTGTCACTTTATCTCTCCCATGTAAATTCTTATCATTTTTCAAAATTTTGCTCCATATAGATTATATTTTATTATACCATAATAGCAGAGCGTTCATTTACTATTCTTCCAGAATATGAACCATCCATTAAAAAGCAGTGTGCACTTCCTTACTAGGCTTATCTCTACTTTTGGATAAACAGCTTAGTATTCCCATTCAAATTCCTCTATTTTTTTATAGAAAAAGCACCTACCGTAATAGATGCTTTGTATTAACATTTATATTTTGGGAAGAATATTATAGATTAGCACGCTTAAAGTTCCCCAATATTAATTTTTGTAACTACATTGTTTTCCAACAATTATTTTTCATAAAATCCGAAATAATAGATACGTCATCTCATTATTTTATTTTAATAGCCACTCAATTACATCAATAGATTGAATCCCATCATATTCATCGTCAAGTGCTTTATCTAAAGTAATAACCATTTTTTTATAATTATTATGGATTTTTTGTAAAGGCTTTAATTCTCTTTCTCTGACCGATTCATTTTTCATACTTTCAGTTACTTGAATATACATTTTTTCATTTGCATTTGTAGCAACAAAATCGACCTCTAAATTATCAATTTTTCCAATCGCCACATCAAACCCGCATCTTAGCAATTCAAAGTAAACTATATTCTCTAAAGCATGTCCTCTGTCTCTATCTCTAAACCCAAGTAAATAATTTCTTAGTCCAATATCTACTATATAATACTTACCAAGTGTTCTTAGATACTCTTTTCCCTTTATATCAAATCGCTTAACATCATAAAACATGTATGATTCTTTTAATGCCCCCACATATGATGCAATGGTTTGCGTTGCCGGTTTTCCATGTCTTTCACGATTTTGAATCATATTTTCAGATACAAGCGTATTGCTTACCGAATTAAGAGAGGTATTATTCCCAATATTATCTGCTAAAAACAATATGATTTTTCTTAGTAATTCTGCATCTGTAATTTGTCTTATTCCTCTTCTTTTTTCACGTTCAAGGATATCTCTAACAACTACAGTTGAATATACTCCATCGAGTAAAGTCATCACTTTGTCTTGGTCAAGCCCAATATCTGCTATCCCAGGCATACCTCCATATCGCATATATGCATCAAATAAATCTCTGATCTCAACAATTTCATCATTCTCATTTACTGCTCTTTTTTTCTTTTCTCCAATTGGTGTTTTATATTCCTTTAATTTATATCCATGAAAATCTATAAATTCCTTAAATGATAATGGATACATTTTTATTTCTACATACCTACCAGATAAGTATGTAGAGTATTCCGATGACAATAGATAAGAATTCGATCCAGTTATATATATGTCACAATCAAAATCAACGCGAAATGAGTTTATAGCATCTTCCCATCTTTCTATCCTTTGAAGTTCATCAAAAAATAAATAAGCTCTTTTTCTAGTTGGAATTTTTTTCTTTACATATTCATATAATTCTTTGTAATTCAGCTCTTGAAATTCAAGAGATTCAAAATTTATTACAATAATCTGATTTTGTTTAACTCCAGAATTTAAAAGATATTCCTGCATTAGTTTTAATAAACTTGATTTTCCACATCTTCTAATTCCTGTTATAACCTTTACGGGTTCTTTATCTTTAAATGCAATCAATTGATTCAGGTATATATTTCTAGGTCTTAGCTTTCTCTCATATCGCAACATACTATATCTCTCCCATTTTTGATTGCATTATACCCTAAACTTTAATTTTTATCAAGTTTAGGGTGTGGATTACCTAAACTTGTATATTCTTCTATGATTTTAAATTATTTGTTAGATTTATTTTCATTTCTGATTTTATCTAATTCATTCATATTTTCAACTTCGATAATTTCTGCACCCTGGTCATTGAGTTTCTTTCTAAATACTGCTATTCCCATATATGCCATTATAATTGAGACAATTGGATTAACCAAATTTAAGAAAGCATATGGGAAGTATGTGAAAGTTGATACACCTAGGGTTGCAGATTGATAAGCTCCACATCCATTCCATGGGAACATTGGAGACCATAGGGATCCACCATCTTCTAAAGTTCTCGATAAATAGTATCTTTCTAGACCCATCTCATCATAAACTTTGTAGTACATTCTTCCTGGAATAATGTTTGCCAGATACTGGTCTGTCAATACAAAGTCGCATAAAATCCCTGTCACAACTGTAGTAGCAACCAAGCTGCCTACAGAGTGAACGCATTTGATAACCTGTTCCAAAATAACCTCTGTAAATTGAGCTTTTTCAAGTATACCTCCGAAACAGAGTGCAAATATAATTAAGGAAATTGTCCATAACATATTATTTACACCACCTCTGGTTACAAGCTTGTCAACAACTTCAATGCCTGTTTCTCCAACATATCCATTCTGTAATGTGTCCAGTATTGCATATACATCAGCATTTTGAAAGATTGTTGCAAATATACATCCCACAAAGGTAGCTAATAACAATGATGGAATAGCAGGAACTTTTTTTACTGCAGTCACTAACACTATAACTGGAGGAATAAATAGCCATGGTGTAATATTAAATTCGCTAGCTAATGATGATTTAATAACTTCTATTGTTTCTAGGTTGGCTGATGACGAATCAAATCTAAGACCTATAACTAAATAAATAATAAGTGCAATAATAAAGCTTGGTACAGTAGTATACATCATTGATCTTACATGTTTGTAAAGATCAGTTTCTGCTGCAGCTGCTGCAACATTTGTACTGTCAGATAAAGGAGAAATTTTATCTCCAAAGTATGCTCCTGAAATAACCATACCTGCTGTAATCGCTGGATTAATTCCAAGACCAGTACCGATTCCCATTAATGCAACACCTATTGTTCCTCTAGATGTCCATGCACTTCCTGTAGCAACTGAAACGATTGCACATAAGATACAGCCTGTAGGTAAGAAAAATTTTGGTGAAATTAGTTCAAGTCCATAATAAACCATTGCTGGAACGGAGCCACAAAGTACCCAAGAACCAATTAGCATACCTACGCACATTACGATAATTAACGCCTCGATTGCACGATACACGCTAGTCAGCATTCCATCCTTAATATCCTCCCATGAACAACCTACTCTAAGTGCCATTCCTGCAGCTAATATTGTAGAAATAACTATTGGAATGTGAGGGTCTACCCCTAACTTAAGCATAGATGTAACAATTATTACAGCCATGCCTATAATTGGTACTAAAGCTTCCCAAATTTTTGGCTTTCTTGCATTTGTCATAGTAATACCTCCTCGTATAATATCAAATATGCACACAATCACGTGAGCTTTTCTTTCAACCTATTATTAAGCAATTTTAGTGCCAACTATTTGTATGCAGTTGCACACGGAAATTGCATACGGAGTAGTAACCGATAAACTGAAATAATCAAGCAGATTCTATTGGTGTGTCAATGAATTAATTGTTAACTCTGTATTTACATTTTATAGGCTGAAATGCAATGCTTCTTTTTATTCTTAAAAATAAAACAAATAACAGGAAATAAATTTCAGGATTCCAGAAATTTATTTCCTGTTACAAATCATTGATTGATTAATTACCATCTATTTTTCTCAAGCCACTCTTTAAGATTATAGTCTGTAATTTTGTTTCTAAGCTGTCTATCACTAATATCTAAACGTAAGGAAGCTTGAGCAAGATTACCCTTTGACTGTAAAATTATATCTTTAATATACTCCTTCTCTGCTTTTCGCCTAATGTCCTGTAGGCTTCCATATTTATGTTCTTCTACTGGTTTTGAGTGGATTCCTGCATAATTAGATTTGTTCATAATAGGAAGATAATATTTGGCATTATTATATTCAATTCTTCCGTTTTCAGATAATACCACTAGTCTTTCGATAATCGTCTTAAGTTCTCTTATGTTACCAGGATAATGGTACTCCCTTAATACATGCAAGGTGTTATCATCTATAGTATCTATAGTTTTGCCGAATTTTACTTCAGATTTTTTTATGAAATATTTTATAAAACTGTCTATATCTTCTGGACGTTCTCTTAACGGTGGAACACATAAAACAATTCCATTAATTCTATAAAGGAAGTCTGCCCTAAACTCTTCTTTTTCAATAAGTTCATAGATGTCCTTGTTCGTTGCCGAAATAAGGCGTATGTCTACATCTATTTTTTCGTTGCCTCCGACTCTTTCAATCTTCTTATTTTCAATAACTCTAAGAAGCTTTACCTGCGTATTTAAGGATACGTCAGCAATCTCATCTAAAAATAAGGTTCCTTGATTTGCAAGTTCAAACTTTCCTATTTTCTTGCTTATTGCTCCAGTAAAAGACCCCTTCTCGTGGCCAAAAATCTCCGATTCCAAAACACCTTCCGAATATTCTTGACAATTTACTTCTAAAAACTTCTTATCCTTTCTTAAACTTTTCGAATGTATGTACTTGGCAATTACTTCTTTTCCTACGCCTGATTCTCCTAATATCAGTACTGAGATATCACTTTGGGCAATTTTATCACAGGTTTCTAATAACTGGTTATAGATATCATTTTTAGAATCTAAGAGTGCTGAAACCTTACCATCTAAAATTTTCAATTCAGATTCTCTAGTAGAAAACTTTTCTTCCAAGAACTTATTAATATCAAATAGCAGACTTTCTGGATTGCAACTTTTAATAAAATAGTTATAAGCACCGATTTTTAGTGCCTCTACCGCTGTTTCAACAGTGGCGTAGGCAGTTACCAAGATTACACCTATTTCAGGATTCTTTTTTTTAATCCACTTTAACAATTGGATTCCTGTCTCGTCCTTCATAATTAAGTCCGTAACAACAATTTCTATTTTCTTGGAGTTAATTATTTGTATTGCTTCACTAACACAAGCAGCGGTATGAACAATATAGCCTTTTTCTTGCAAAATAAGAGAAATCATTTCTCTATAATCGCTCATATCGTCCACTACCAATATCTCATGTTTGATTTTCATATCCTGCCCTTTCAAAATCTAAAAAAATACTAAACTTAGTGCCGACACCTACAGTACTTTCTACGGAAATATCACCGTTATATTTTTTTACTTCGTTATACACTAAATATAAACCTAAACCGCTGCCATTGTCTATATCTTTAGTAGTATAAAAAGGTTCAAATATGGATTCCAAAGTATTGCTAGGAATTCCACAGCCATTATCTGACACTACAATTTTAAAAGAGTTTTCCTCTGCTGAAACATCTAAAGTGATTGTATTTTCATCAGAGTCTTTGGAGAAAGAATCAATAGCATTTTCAATTAAATTAACCAAAATAATATTTATAGACTCCAAGTTAAGTTCAACAATCCTATTACCAGCATGATTAAAAGCTAAATGAATATCTTTTTTCTTTAATTTAGGTGCCATTAAGGTTACTGTGTTTTCAACTAAAACTAGAATATCCTCTTTTACATATCTATCTTTCGTAGACCTTGAGAAACTTAATAGATGCTCAATTAAATTATTAATTCTGTTAATAGAATTTTCCATCATTTCAATAGCTCTATTCCTAGTTTCTTGGGACATATCCTTTTTAATTAAATAAACACCATTTCTTATAATGCCTAAAGGATTTCTTATTTCATGTGATAGACCAACTGAAAGCTGTCCCATTGCCATCATCTTATTTTCTTGGTGTAATTTTCTTTCAATAATCCGCTTATCTGTAATGTCATCTATACTTATGACTCTAAGATTTCCATTTTTCGAAATATATGGTGAAATTCTTACATCATAACATCTATTATTGTAAATGCTTACAAAGCTAATATTTGCAGCTGATTGAAAATTTGTATCTGGTATTTTTTCTCTAAATATGTCATTTAAGCCCTTAATGCTGAAAATATTTTTTTCAGTTAATGTATTCTCCTTATCTCCAATTAAAGACAAGAGTGCTTTGTTATATTCTATTATTCTGGCATCGATATCTACAATCAGCAAAGCTGTATTTAAGTTATTTAAAATTAAGCTAACATTTTCTTTTGCATTTGATATTTCCCTGGTTTTCTCCTTAACAGTTTTTTTGAGCAACGCATTCCAAATATACAAACTGATGCCTATTAACAGCATTATAAGAACTGTACTTATAATGGCTTTATTTTGAATTTCTTCACCTCTAATAGATTCTGAAATACCGAACCATTTTTGTTGTACCTTAGAAACTATATTATTTTTTTTCGACTGCAGAATTTCTTTATTCAATATAGATAACAGTAGCTTGTTACCCTTATTAACAGCTAGAACTACGTCTTTTTCGTACAGAAGCTCCACGTTATTTTTTTGAGTTTCGTAAACATCATATTCTTTCCAGTAGTTAGAAACTACAACTTCATCTCCTATAGCAGCATCAACCTTCCCCTTTCGCAAAAATTCCAAAGCCATTTTCGTATTGTCCACGTATATGAATTTTGCTGGTTTGGAATTCCTTTTTTTCAAAAGATTCAAAATGTATTCTTCAGCTAGATCACCTCTAGGAATAGCTACGGTTTTACCACCTAAATCACTTGGTTTTAAAGATGAGAACTTTGTCTTATTGGAAATAACAAACGTCTTTAGCCTATAAATTGGCATTGATAGGTCAAATTCATCGGCTCTAGCTTCACTGGAAAACATGTCGCATGCATCTATTTTTTTATCTCTGAGATTTTCTACCAAATCATAAAATTTATACATTGTAATATCTATTGGTGTTTCCGTCTCTAAGGATAGATAGTTTGCATAATCAACAATTAAGCCGGCGTATTCTTGTTTATCCTCGTCATAATAAGATATCGGTGGAGCCGTTATATCTGATGCCAATTTAATAGCACCATGATTACTTAAATAATCTCTTTCTTCTTTCGTAACCTTTGAAGAATACTTTAAATAAGTAATCAAGTTTGTTCCAAATCTAATTTTTACAACCTGATTATAGATAAACAAAATCAAAATTAATCCAATAAACACTACAATAAATTTTCTAATGAATTTTATTTTCATTTTACAACAACCAGTTCTATATTGACTTCTTATGAGATTTTTTTTATAATCTTCGCTTTCGTAAACCTCAAGCGCTCTTTTAGTTATCAGCTTTCTTACACCTATTTTACTCATTAGACATTATCTTCTGTGTCAGTCATATATTCTTATCCTCATAGCGCATCTCAATGCTGTCCTGCTGATCGCCGGCTGAGTCAACATAGGTCAGTTACTCTGCAACGCTAGAGCGAATTGCTATCCCATCTATTTTATTCTTCAATTTAAACTTCCATTTTCCTGTGAGGTATCTAGATCTTATGAGTTGTTTAGATTATTCAAGGTTAATTAATATTTTTACATAATTTTCTAAAGAAAATGTAAGATGCGAGAGAAGGTATAGCTACATATACTAGAATCAGACCTACCGCAATATTGTACATATAATGATAATTTTTAAACACAAGATGTGCAATTACAAATAATATGGTGCCCAATGTAATCAGCGGTAAAGTTATTCTTCTACATAACTTATGTGCATATATCCAGGTGCTTTCATCAGCTACAGTCCAAGGCAACCTCAATCCTACATATCTGTTATACGGTATCTTAGGAGCAATATATCCAAAAAATGCTAGAATAATCACTTCTATAATATACGCCAGATAGTACTCTTGAAGTTTATTTATAAGATTATTCCCTTTAAGATATATAGCTATAAGTGCAATAAGAAGGATGAATATAGTAAAAATTAATATCATTGATACAGTTTTTTCATCAAATTCCCTATATAATTTTGTTTTTAGTTTATCCATTCTCATTCAGATATTATTTTCCCCTTTCATGTAGTTCTTGAATTTAGATATTAAATCCTCTAAATCAAATAATTATTTCCTGTTTTTTAATATGAGTTTCATTATCCAAATATATGAAAAAATGCTGCATTCAAATTTACAGTATACTTAAGCTTTCGTGACTATTTCTTTTACTTTCTTGTCAACAAAACTATGCATTCTAAATGATTTGAGAGAATTCTATTAATGTCAAGACACGGGCCGAAAAAGTCATGTGCACTTATGGTTGTGCCGAATAAATCGTGATGATTACACTAGTTCTAATTGAGGCATTTCGTAAGTCAGCTGTTTTGAACAAGCACTAAGTAATCTCTTAAAAGTTCAATCTCAGCTCGGAAAAGTGTTACTGTCAGGTAGTTTTCTGTGAGACCTCCATTCCAAAAGTAAATTCTCCATTCAATATAAATATCCTGAATTTCATATCCTGTAGCCACATATATGTGTTTTGGATCTTTTGTTAAGTCTGTCTGTGGATATAATTTAAAAACAAAATCAGGTTCAATACAAGTTATCTCTTTTTCTTCTGAAATCTCATTATTTAGTAGCTCCGTCAAATTTTCGGCAAGCCAATCTATCTCGCTACATAATAAAACTTCATCATCTTCTTTATTGTAATTAAGCCAGTCTCCTGAAGATAAAAAAAGGTCACACCTACACCATTCACTGTCCCAGTTTTCTTTACTTGTCGGCTTGTAACCACTAATCTGCAGTTTTATTTTTATTCCATCTGCATCAATTTGAAACCACATCACAAACACTCCAATCAACTATAATATATTATTGCTTTTAACATACTGGATTATCTCTTAACATAAAGCATCACAATGTTGTAACCGAGCTGTTTCGTCGCAAATTTGCCTTAATCAGGAATTATCCTATACTTCATATGCCTTGCCTTGAAATAACAATATCCTTCTGTAATCTCATCTACTGTCATATCATATTCATCTATAAAATACACAAATCCATCCTGCAAAATAACAGTTGAACCGAACCAATAAGGATCACCCTCTTCCGGCTTTCTAATCGATAAATCATACTCCAAGTCGCCCCAGAACCAAACTTCTATTTCGCAACTCCAAGTGCCATCGAATCTTAGATATAAAGTGCCATCTTCCTGCAATTTTTCTTTAACAATATAAGCATCGTGAATATCTTGATGCCCATTCGAGGTCTTCGATATCCTTTTGTGTTTTTATCTCTGGTGTATCTATGTAGATATAATCGGCATCCATCTTTCGGCATTTATTAAGGATATCTTCCGGCTGCTTTTCTTCGTCAAGAAATGAATCTAAAAGTTCACGTGAAAGAAAGTCTACACAACCTACACCCTGCTCATCTTTTTTCCAGTTGTCCTGCTCGGAATCTATAATCAATATCTGGGGAATAAGATACTTTGTATTTGGAACCATGTCTAGCCATCTAATCAAACGTTTTTTTCTTTATCCCAAACGATCCAATATGGTTTATGAATTTCTTCCAAATATCTCTGATAATCATCTTCTGCGGTTACATCCTTATAATATCCAAAGACCGCCGATACATAGAATTTCCCGTTCCCTTGTCGTATCAATGCATGCATTTTTTACATCCCTTTTTATTTTATTACTATAATCTCTTAACATATGTCCACGTATTGTCATAACAAAGCATATCCATCATTGCCCAAACTTATATTTAAATTATAATCTCCTTCATATTGATTTTTTCTTGCAAAATAGAAGGAATTTACGCAAATCTATTAGCTTAAACAAAATACCAAAATCTATTGATATTTTTTTGCAATCATTACACCGATCGGTGCAAGACCTCCATATACCAATTTCATTTCAACTACTGAAAACCCATATTCCTCTGTAAAATCTTCAAATTGATTTTTATTCCATTCTTTATACATCCTAAATCCTGAAATAGACATCAAACTCTTTATAATTTTTCTTTGTTTTCCTTCTTTCCATAGAAAGGTAGGAGCAAACAAAATCCCATCAGATTTTAACACCCTATATATTTCTTTCATTGCCTCATCTGGCTTAGGCATAATATGAAGTGCATTTGCGATTAGCACACAATCGAATTTTTCATTAGCATAAGATAGTGATGTTGCGTCGGATATTTCAAATATAAGGTTTTTGGCTTCTCCACGCTTCCTCGCTTCCAAAATCATTTGTTCGGAGAAATCTGTGCCAATCCAACTTTTAGTATGCTTTGAAAGACTAAACGATAATTGTCCTGATCCACAAGCTAGTTCAAGTACCTTCATGTCTTTATTTAAATGAGGAGTAATATATCTGCAAATTTTATCATAAACGCCTTTATCTTTTTTCATAAAAGGTGCATACAGCTTAGCAAATTTGTCCCAGAATTTTTTATTGCTCTTATCAACCATTAATAGCTCCTTCTTATACGTTGATTTTAAAAAAAATACAATTATCATTCGCATATAATACTCTTCACTATAAGTATTCATAATCCTATTATGTAGTAATTGTAAGCTATAAATTTTATTTTTTAATATTTAACCCGATAACCATACCGAGCATCATGCCAATAGATAAACCGATTGCAAGATTCTCATCTAATGCTATTGACACCGCCATTCCAAGACACATACCTATAGACATGCCTGCCGACATATAATTACTGCTATCGTCATTTTCATTTGCTGATGTTTTATCATTCTCCTGACTCGTTGATTGCTCATTATTCTTTGCTAAGTAAATAATATATACTACAACAACACATACCATTATTAACGGAAAAATAATTCTAAGAATTTCCATATTAATCTCTTTCTAATACCGCATTTCAAAACTGTCCTTCTGATCTCCAAAAGTATACTTCCTTATTCTTTATCAAATTTTTTCTAATATATCGTATCTAGCTTTTGTATTTACATTTTTGCCACAATATTGGAGAGGTACATTTGTTCCTGTGGAATAGTCAGCAGGAATGTTATATAAATCAAATTGATCTCTAGTTAGGTCAAATATTTGTCCGTTGATCACATTAAAGTAGTGTGTTCCACCACCAGATACATGTATTTTACTAATATCGCCACAAAAAAATTTATTTACAAGCATTGCCGTAACAGCGCATTGTCCATATGTCGGATCATTTGCTAAATTAAACTGCGGGTCCTTCTGTGCACTAGGATAAGCAGATTCTTTAACCCAGGACTTGAGCATTATCTCAAAGAACTCATTTAATGTGATTTTTTCATCTATAGAGTAAATTGCAGCACCCGCATTAATGCCGTAAAATGAGATTACTCTCCTGGATGCAGTTCTATAAATTTTATTTGTTACAGGATGACACCTCTTTGGTACAAAGGCTGCACCTGCTGTTTGTACATCCGAGTTATCAGGAGCAATTGTCGCACTAGATTCACAGATCTCCTTAGCAACTGCAACTGCATCGTCATTCTTATATGCCCACCAAATCATCTTATTTGGATTCCAACGATACTTTACAGCCTTCATTTTATTTCCCACACAATCGTGACGGTATCCTGAACATCAATATCATCAGCCTCAATGTCAATATCGTAAGGCTTAGGCTCTGCTTCTGCCAACAACATATCGCAACTACCCAAATTCAGTGGCTTGGAAAAAATTTTAATCTCTCCCCAGGAGTAATCAATACTCTTGATTTCTCCGAGCGATACTCCCGCCGCTTTCGCAAGGACATTTGCTTTCACTTTCGAATCCTCTACCGCCTTTCCGAGCAGCTCATTCTTTACAGCATCCGCATCCTTAACTGTATAACAAATGGAAAATTCGACATTTACGTTGCAATGTGCAAGCTCATATAGTACCCTGCCAAGCTGCTTATTATCGCTTAAAAATTGGATGTACATGCTGTGAGTGTACTTGTACCCGACAAATCTACTTCTATAGTCATCATTCTTATCTCTGTAGCTCTCATATTCAGAATCAATGTCAAAATGAACCGTTTTAAGATCTTCCGCTTTAAGTCCTGCTTTTTCTAGGGTTTCCCGCAGAATACAGGTCGCTTCTGTTGACTTCTTAACGGCCTGCTCATATTCCTTATACACACCTTCTGCTTCGATATTCAGCTTGATGGTATCCGGTTTTACTGAAATCTTACCTTTCCCGGTTACTTTGATTATTCTATCCATGTCAATCCTCCATTATTTTTATTTTCAGTTTCCTGCTTCTTGGACCGTCATATTCGCAAAAGTATATACCCTGCCATGTTCCGAGTTGCAGACGGCCGTTTTCAACAATGATATGCTCTGAGAATCCTATTATACTTGATTTCAGATGTGCCGCTGAATTTCCCTCAATATGATGATATCCATCATCCCACGGAACAATTTTATCGAGTTCCATTATAAAGTCTCTGACTACATCAGGATCAGCGTTTTCGTTTATCGTAACCGCCGCAGTGGTGTGAGGGACAAAAAGCATACAAATGCCGTCTTCAACACCGCTGTCGCTGACAGCCTCTTGCACCCTGTCTGTAATCTCCTGCATTTCCGTATGAGTATTTGTTTTTATATTCAGCGTAAGTGATTTCATCTGTATCCCCTTGTTTTCGTTCATATACATATTCCGACAATAATTCTTTCAACTCCACTATCCGATTTTGGCATGGTATTCCATCAACTCCATAATGATACTTAGAATGATAGCGAATTAATTTTTTAGACCACTCTTCTTTTGGACTTCGTTCATTTTTCGATTTATTATCCAAAATCACATTCGCAAGTGAATTTAATGAGCTGTTGGCTATATACAACATTATCTTTCATATAAATTTCTGTGACATTTTTATCACATTTGATAGGGGTAAGTAATATTTTATAAACTTTATTTTCTTTTTCTGTCAGTTTATTTTGCCGCCTTCATGTAAATTCTTATTATCTCTCACAATTTTGCTGCATATAAATTATATTTTATTATACCATATTTCATATACTTCATAAATCACAAAAGGCAGAACCGAGCGGTATTGGATTTCTTGATATGACTAATTAGAGAGGTATTCTTCCCTCATACATTACACTAAATTCACCATACGCCTTGCCCCAATTCCTAATTGAGGATTCCGTTTCTTGTACTTGTTTTTTGTATCAATATTAAGTGCCGATTGAATATAATATCTATTACTTCCTCTATTGATAATAAAATCTACTTCTAAATTTTTTCTAATCGTTTTTTTATTCTCATCTTTATAGTTATATTCCACAACGCCAATGTCTACATTTAATCCTCTCATACGAAGTTCATTATATATTACATTCTCCATAATATGTGACTGCTCATTCTGTCTGAAATTTAGCCTTGCATTTCTAAGCCTAATATCTGAAAAATAGTATTTATACGGGGATGATATATATTTCCTTCCTTTCATATCATATCTTCTGGCTTTTTCAATTAAAAAAGCATCAATAAAATAATTCAAGTAATTACTTACTGTAAACTGAGATATCTTTATATTTTTTACTGACCTAAAAGTATTCGTCAGCTTAGTTGGATTAGATAGAGAACCAACAGATGAAGATATAATATTCTGCAAATGAAAATGGATATACTCTTATTTCATCACCGCGATCTCGAAATTGTGTTAATACATCTGATGATAGCATTTTTGAATTGCTACCCGTAATGAGACAACAATATACAATATTTCTCTGATAAGTTCATCCGGTTTAGCCTTGTTTGCAGCAGACTTGCTGAACCATAGTGTCTCTGTCTATAAAATCTGGATCATCTAATCCGTCAAATCAAGGCAAAAACAGAGCTCCCAACTACTGCAATTAATCAGCAGCGGGGAGCCTTATCCTTTTTCGTCTATAGTAGTTTCTCTACATCCTTTGCCTTCAGCACTTTTCCTGCAGAGACAATTTTGTCATCAATCATAAGAGTGGGCGTGCTCATCACCCCATATTCCATAATTTTTTCCATATCGGTTATGTACTCAACCTCAGCATGAACTTCCTTGTTTGCTACCGCCCCTTTTACTGTCCTCAAAAGTGCCTCGCAGCTTTTACAGCCACCACCTAAAACCTTAATATTCATATTTCTTATCCTCCTTTAGCGAAAAATGTTTTAACTGTAATATGTAAATTAATGTGTCAGATATTGTGAAAGCTCTACAATTTTCGTGTGGATTTCCAGAATTGTCTTGACAAAAGCTTCATCACCGGCTCCCGTCGGATCATCCAACCCCCAATCAAATCTCTCGATGCAGGGAAGAAATGGGCAATTGACATTGCATCCCATCGTGACAACTACATCTACGGGTGGGATATCGGACAGAAGCTTACTGTACTGCGTTTTTTCCATATCAATGCCATAGATTAGCTTCACCAGGCGCACTGCATCCTGATTGATCCGCGGCTTTGTTGCTGTTCCAGCAGAATAGCTCTCAAATACATCGAATGCAAGATGTCTGCCTAATGCTTCGGCTATCTGGCTGCGACACGAGTTATGAACACAAATAAATGCTACTTTTGGTTTATGCATTGAATTTCCTCCCTTACATCAGTAAGTACGCTAAGGCATTGAAACCGTATCCGATAATGATGATACCTACTGTACATATGGCTATAAATGTTCCAAGAAGCTTTGGTTTAATCGCTTTCTTAAGCATGATAAGAGAAGGAAGGCTGAGTGTGGTAACCGCCATCATAAAGCTGAGAATCGTACCAAGCAATGCTCCTTTTGCCAAAAGGGCTTCGGCAATCGGAATCGTGCCGAATATGTCGGCATACATTGGAATACCCACAAGTGTGGCAAGCATCACTCCGAATGGATTATTATCGCCGAGAACGGTCTCCACCCAGCCCTCAGGAATCCAATTGTGGATGAGAGCACCGATGCCAACGCCGATTAAGATGTAGGGAAACACCTTCTTAAACGTTGAAGTGACCTGATCCTTCGCATAAACCAAACGAACCCTTACAGTTAAGTCCGGAGCATCAATATTCACGTTGCTATTACTGTTTCGGATGAAATCAGCAATCTGATCTTCCATGCGAAGGTTTTCTATCAGTGTTCCGCCAATAACCGCAACCACAAGCCCCAGCGCCACATAGACCACGGCAATCTTCACACCAAAAATACTCATAAGAAGCACAAGACTCCCCAAATCCACCATTGGCGATGAAATGAGAAATGAAAATATCACCCCAAGTGGAAGCCCTGCACTTGTAAAGCCCATGAAGATTGGAATGGAAGAGCAAGAGCAAAATGGAGTCACCGTACCGAGAAGAGCTCCTACGATATTTACTCCTATTCCACGAAATCTTCCCATGATTTTCCTGCTCCGCTCCGGAGGAAAGAAACTCTGAATGTAAGAGATCAGAAATATCAGAACACAGAGCAGTACTGTTATCTTGATTACGTCATAAAAAAAGAATTGAACGCTTCCTCCGATTCTCGTATTGACTTCAAGCCCTACTGTTGTCAGCAGTCTCCCGATAAGCACATTCAGCCACTTCATCCCAAGTATATGATCCTGAATAAAAGTCCACATTACGCAAACCTCGCTTTCGTTTTATTCGCTATTCGCACAAGCAAGAGCATGACCGGGACCTCCGTTAGCACGCCTACAGTGGTGGCGAGCGCAGCAGAACTTGTCGTACCAAATAGTGCAATCGCCACAGCTACCGCAAGTTCAAAGAAATTTGATGCGCCGATCATCCCTGCAGGAGCCGCAATATCATGTGGTAATTTCAGCAGCTTGCTTGCTCCGTAAGCGATAAAGAATATCAAAAAAGTCTGAATAGTTAGCGGTACCGCTATTAGAACAATGTGAAGCGGATTAGACAGAATCGTCTCTGCCTGTGAACTGAATATAATAACCAATGTTAACAGCAGTCCTATCGTTGTAGCATTGTCGAACGTGTGGATAAAAGTATCCTCAAAGTAATCCGCACCTCTTTGCTTCGTGACCGTTATCCTCGTCAGGACGCCGCCTGCCAGTGGAATCACTACAAACAGAAATAGGCTAACGAACAGAATACTGTAGGGAACAACCACATTAGAAACGCCCAAAAGGAACTTTACTATGGGAACAAAAGCCACAAGGATGATTAGGTCATTCGTCGCCACCTGCACGACCGTATAAGCAGGATTACCTTTTGTAAGCGTACTCCACACAAACACCATCGCCGTACATGGAGCAGCGCCTAAAAGCACGGCTCCGGCAAGGTATTCTGTTGCCAGTCCCGGAGATATGAAGGCTTTGAATACGAAAAACAAAAACAGATAAGCAATTCCGTACATAGTGAAAGGCTTGATCAGCCAGTTTGTAACCCACGTGACAAGAAGCCCTTTCGGGTTTTTCCCAATCTGTTTTATGCTCTGAAAATCAACTTTCATCATCATAGGATAGATCATGACCCAAATGAGAACAGCGATCGGAATCGAAATACCGGAAATCTGTAATCTGCCGAGTGTGGCAGGTACAGCCGGGACAAAATGCCCGATCAGTACTCCTATAGCCATGCAGATTAGTACCCACACAGAAAGATACCGCTGAAATGTATTAATGCCTTTGTTTTGATCGTTCATGACTTCACCTCCATTAGTTCGATACATTGAAATGTATCAATGTATATGGTTTTTATATAGGCAGTCCTTTAGGACTGGCTAACATTATGGATACCGATTACTTCTTTTCCTTGCATCCACAGTATACGCTGCTGTCTGTTTCACAGTCACATCTTGCGTAGGAACCGATCATTTCTCGGAAATCTTTGACACCGTCTGCGGAGATGGAGTAACGCATCCATTTCCCCTCTTTGTAGTAATCAACAAGGCCGCTGTCCGCAAGGATTTTCATGTGATGAGAAAGAGTTGGCTGCGTGATATGCAGTTCTTCCAGCAGTTCACATCCGCACTTTTCTCCATGTTGGAGCGCAAGCATGATTGCAAGGCGATTCTCATCTGTGAGCGCCTTTATTTTTTTAACGTCTTCTCTCATTCCCATGATTTTCACCTCCAAGAGATGTAGATATTATATCATTCACATTTATAGTTGTCAATGTATGAATATAATGTTTTTCAAAAAGCCTCATCGTCTCTGATGGCAGTGTGTGAGCATTTTTTACTACATAAATCTACATAATTCTTGCTTCTTATATTTCTTGGGACAGATAAGATAATTATAAGTAAACAAAAAAGACCTACTAAAGATTTCCTTTAATAGGTCTGAAATATACAAATAGACTATTAACTTGTGATTAGTGATATTAAATAATTAATAGTTCCATTTTCAATCATTATATAGAGACCGAGTCCAATAAACACGACAGGTACAATTATTTTTTCGTACTTCTCTACAATTTCTCCGATAGCAGAAATTGAGGCGAGATTTTGAGATAATTTGCATAGAATCAAAATCCCTAACGCAAATATTACTAAAATTATACTAATCTCAATCAAACTCTTTCCTGTAAAATAGGGGATATAAATTCCTAAATTATCTCCACCCATTGCTACTGTTAAACTTGTAAATGCTAAGATTTTTGATCCATCTCCGGTAATTTTCCCCTCGATATCTTCTTCATCAATATCTTCATCCACAAAAAT